>ERZ1046740.559-NODE-559-length-30705-cov-6.232235_pt1 | contig 30705 bp, 32 predicted proteins | sample MGYA00383093_ERZ1046740 | MGnify/ENA primary metagenome ERZ1046740 (study PRJEB29581, sample SAMEA5548363) | metagenome | biome: marine; feature: coastal; material: water | depth 25 m | study: Short-term variability in the microbial, nano- and picoplankton... | reverse complement strand
CAGTCGGTGCTACAACAGCAAGCAACTCTATCCTAATCGAAAGTAATAATTCAGGAGATTTTGTAATTCAATTTACAGGCTCTAACTTACCATCAAGTAAGACAACTTTTTCGATGACAAAGACGAAAGGCAACTTCATCAGAAAGGTATTTAATACCAACCCAACTCTTCTTGGAAGAAACGATGAAGCAGATGGCCAAGTTAACTATTTCCTAGGTGAAACCTACGAAGATACTTACAAGAGCGCAGTTTCAACAGGCTCTTATTTTACTGGTAGCGGTACTATCAGTTCTAATAAGTATGTCGGTGTTATTTTGGGAATGAAAAGTGGAAGCCTAGACCACTCTATTAACCAAAACAGAGCCCTACAAAGCTCAACTCTTCCAAAATCAGGTTGGTTCTTTACTCAGCATTTGTCACAAGATGCTAAAAGTTTTGATCCATCTAGCACAACTTTCTTTACAGATGGTACTGTAAAGAAGTTATTCAGATTCGTAGGTTTAGATACTGGCGAAGATCTTCAGAATAACTTCAAAGTATCTATCGCTAACATTAAGCCATCATCTAATGAAGATGTAGAGCCTTATGGAACTTTCGATGTTGAAGTTCGTAGAATTTACGACACTGATGAAAATATTTCTATAGTTGAAAGATATGTTGGATGCACTCTGGACGTAAGCGCAGAATCTTACATTCTTAATGTAATCGGTGATAAATACACAGAATACGACGATACAAAAGCTCGACTTATCGAGAAAGGCTCCTACCCAAATAAGTCTAAATACATTAGAGTTGAAATCAACTCAGAGTTTGAGAGTGGTTTCGAGCCATCATATGTTCCTTTCGGAATTACAGGCCCTACAAAGTATAAAAACATTGACATCAATTCCGATAGTGAATTAGGCGATGCAACTACTGCTTGGGTTACTGGTGGAACTAGCGCAGTATATGGAGCTTCGGCAGATGCAATAGTCACAGGCTCGGGTGCTGACATTACTAACTTAAAGATTATGTTCCCAGAAGTTCCTGTTAGAACATCAACCTCAACGCTTACCAATATTAGACAAGGATATTGGGGTGCTTACTTAACTCCTGATGGAACAGACGCTTTTAGCAATTCAGTAAAAGACCACATTAGGTGCAAGCCAACTAATGTTGCTAACCATGATGAAGATACTTCAACAGTTTATCAATGGGTTATCTCACTTGACAACGTTAGATACAAAAGCTTAGTCTCACTAGCTTCTGGAGCAAAGGGTATTGGTACGCTTGATTACAGTAACACTGCTAGATATGATGGTTATTCTCTAACAGCAACATCTTCACTCCCAGGTAATTACCCTGATAGGGAAGCATCATTAGGCTCTTATAAGGCACCTCTTGCTCTTGGAGTTGGTAATCTTACTTCAGTATTCTATGGTGGAACTGACGGCTTTGATATTACAGAGTCCGACCCTCTGAGAAATTCAAAAATTGCAACATCACCAACTTTAACAACAGATCCAGTTTATTACTCTTACAGAAGAGCGATTGACACGGTAAAGCATCCAGAAATTGCAGAGTATCACTTGATTGCAATCCCTGGAATGAATAACGAGAGTCTAAACAAAACTTTGGTAAATAACTCTGCTGAGAGATCTGATGCTCTTGCTGTCATCGACATTGAAGAGAGTTACTTGCCTCCTCATGAGAGACTTTATGATTCTAGTGATAGAGAAGCTGCTCAAATGGGTGATATTCAAACAGCTCTTGAAACATTTAAGAGTTGGAAGATGAACTCAAGTTATGGTGCTGCTTATTACCCATGGGTTCAGATTAGAGACTCAATTAGTGAGAAATCTGTATGGGTTCCACCTTCTGTTGCTGCCCTAGGAGCTCTGGCTTACACTGACAAGGTTGGTGGTCAATGGCAAGCTCCTGCTGGTTTCAACCGAGCAGGCCTCTCAAGTGGCGAAGCTGGCCTTCCAGTAAGCAACGTAGCTCTTAAACTCTTTAGTTCTGATAGAGATGACCTTTATGACATCAATATCAACCCAATCGCTTCATTCCCAAACCAGGGTGTTGTAATTTGGGGCCAAAAGACTTTGCAGGTTAAGAGAAGTGGACTTGATAGAGTTAACGTCAGAAGACTAATGTTGCATCTTAAGAGAGGAATCTCACTTATCGGTGACACAGTTTTGTTTGAGCCAAACCTTGATGACACTTGGAAGAACTTCAAGAGACAAGCAGAGCCATTTTTGGCAGAAATTAAGGCGAAATTCGGCTTGGTAGATTATAAGCTTGTTCTCGATGAAACAACAACAACACCTGATCTAGTCGATCAGAACATAATGTATGTTCAAATTTGGGTTAAACCAGCGAAATCAATTGAATTCATTGCAGTTGACTTCTATTTAACTACATCAGGCGCTACATTTAATGGATAAGGAGAATAGATAATGGCAACACCAATTTGGTCCCCAACCGCAGAGCCGATAAGAAAATTTAAGTTCTTATTAAATATCGCTGGTATTCCAACGTATATGATTAAGACTTCCGACAGGCCACAGCAGACTATTGGGCAGCAAGAACACAAGTTCTTAGCTCAGACTTATAAGTTCCCTGGGCAAGTTACCTGGAATGACATTGGAGTTACAATGGTTGATCTTGTTGATGTTGAAGCTGCTAAGGTATTATACAAAGCAGTCAAAGCATCTGGTTATGTTGCTCCAAGTGATTACGATATGAGTGATAGCTCAAGTTCAAACTATTACAGAAGAACTCCTTCAAAGAGAAACGCTGTAAACTCACTTGGTAATGTAACTATCGAGATGCTAGATTCAGACGGTAAGGTTGTTGAAGAATGGAAGCTTCATAATGTCTGGATTAAAGACGTTAATAACGATGGAGTTGGATATGAAGATGAAGGCCTTATCAATTTAACACTGCAACTAGCTTATGATTGGGCTATTCTTACATAAACTATTTTACAGGCTATTTAGAGTATGGCATTTAAGTTAAATTTAGATTTACCCGGAGAGCTTGCTCGGTTTGCTTCTAATAAGCGGATCAAGCAAGCTCCTCTATTTCAAAAAGACATGTTCTTTGATGCTCAACAGGCACATCGATTCTTTTTGAATATGCATGGTATTAAAGCAGCATACATTTCAAACGTTGAAAGACCTTCCTATTCAATAGGAACAGAACCATATGTCTACCTAAACCATAAATTAAATTACCCAGGCCTAATTGAGTGGAGCCCTATTTCACTTACAATTAGAGAAATCTATACACCAGAAGCTTTTGGCTCTGTTTTGAGTAATCTAATGGCTAAATTAACTCATATTTCTTATGAGACACCAACAGATCTTAGTCCAGATTTTGCAAAAAATATCTCAAAACAGAATTTAACTCTTGCTATGGAAAATACTATAATAGAATCTCTTGATCATAATGGAGTAACCCATGAAGCCTGGAAGCTTCACGGTGCTATGATAACATCTCTGAAGCCTTCTCGGCTATCCTACGAAGAGGACTCTCTTACAGGCATTGATGTTACGATTACTTATGATTGGGCCGACTATGCCTTCAAAGGCGTCTTTTTATAGAGGATTAAATGAGAGATAACGAGAACAGGCTTCAAGCCAACCAAAGTATGCCAACTCCGAGTATACCTACATATACAGTACCAACAGATTTCGCAAAATTACCATCAGAGGGCAGGTTTTATCCACAAGAACACCCTTTGTATGGAAAAAAGGATATTGAAATCAAGTTCATGACTACAAAAGAAGAAGATATCATCTCGAATGAGTCATATAACAGTAAAGGTATCACTATTGAAAGGCTATTGGGAAGTTTAATAGTTGATAAGCGTATTGACCCGAAAACACTACTCGCTGGAGATCAAAATGCAATTCTTGTTAATGCTAGAAAGAATGCTTACGGTCCAAACTATGAACTAAATGTATCTTGCGAAGTATGTGAGACCAAAAATGATGTTGTTATAGATCTTAATAATGATGACTTCGTAATCAAATCAGATCCAGAACTTGCAGTTACTAATTCGGGAACTTTCTTTGTGGAATTACCAGTAAGTAAATTAAAACTTGAACTAAGACTGCTGACAGGTGAAGATGAAGCCGAAATCGAGAAATCTTTGAAGCAAAAAGCTGAAGCAGGTTTGGAACTTGAGCCATTATCCGCTCGACTAATGAAGATGATTGTATCAGTTAATGGAAACCCCTCATTCCCAGCAAAAGCAGGCTTGGTTTCACAGGGTTTGCTCATGAGAGACTCAGACGCAGTAAAAGATGCACACTTTAAAGCAAACCCTGCTTATCGAGTAAGTATGGATGTTCCTTGTAAATTGTGTGGAACACACATTAAGGGGGTTGTGCCTCTAACGGCTAACTTTTTTTGGCCTAACGGATAAATACGTTACAGAGATCTATGATGCTATTTTCGAGTTCACAATAAGAACTTCGTGGACATTCTTTCAGTTGTATTCAATCCCTATTAAGCTAAGGGATTATTATATCAATAAGCTTTATAATGAAAAGAAATAAGATACTAGTTATAGATGAGGTATTCTAATGGCACAATCAAATGAATCGTCTGAGTTTGGACTCTTTAAAAAAGCACTTCTTGCTGGTAATCTTAGTCAAGCACGGAAACACCTAAATAGACTCTCTGGTGCTGAGAAAACTACAGCTAACCAATATTATCAAAACCACTCAAGAAAATCAAATAACGACAAAAGCTTTAAAGAGAGGACAGTAGATGATTTTAACCTTGGTGGTTATACCTCTGTTAGCGGAATATTTCAAAAAACAAAAGCATTGTCAAAAGAAGTTGAAGCAAACCGTATTCAACTACAAAGATCCTTCGGAAAAAATTCACCATTTACTAGAGAGTTTATTTCAGATCTTGAACTAAAAGGTAGGAATCTTAAAGACTTAGGAGCCTCTTTTACGGATCTTACTGAAGTCTCCACTGCGTTTGCAGAAGGCTATGTTAAAACTGCGACAAAGCCTATGTCCGATACCATAAATGAATATAGTGAATTTGCGATGGTCAATAAAAGATTTGGTGTTGGTGTTGGAGAGACTGTAGAGTTTGTGAACAAGCTGACTACTGGGGCAAATTTAGCAGGAAACAAGATTCGTGACCTAGGTTCAAGAATGTTTCAAGCTCATAGGGAGACTGGCGTTCCTTACGCAACCCTTATGCGGGATCTTAAAGACAACTTTTATGATTTATCTGATCAAGTTACTAAGGTTTCAACGAGTGGTGTTTCAAAAGAGTTTATGAAGTTCTCTGCTGTTGCCAGAAGGACTGGTGAAAGTGTCTCAACTCTTATTGGGATGACGAAACAATTTGATACTATTGGCACTGGTATGGCTGCCGGTGGTAAGATGAACAGGTTGCTACAACACTTTGGAAGTTCATTTGACACAGCCAAAGCCATGATGATGAGCCGCTCAGATCGTATGAAATATATTATCTCAAGAGTAGCTAAAGCCGGTGATCGATTTAGACAAGGCTCAGAGCACCAAAGAAGAGCTATGATGGTAGCTTTTAGAGATACTGGCTTGCCAGAAGGCCTTATCAGACAAGCCCTCGCTGTAAAAAGTGCATCAGGAATTCAAGCCCTAATGGAAAGGACTATGAAAACTAGTGGCGGTAACAGTGCCAAAGATGCTATGAGGAAAAGAGCAGGCGAATTGACATCAAGAACAGAACTACAGGCAGCTAGGGATGACGGTCTTCTAAAAGCAGCGGTTAGCTTAGAAAGAGTAAGCAAGAATTTTGAAAAGACAATCACTACTGTGATTAGAGGAGTTGGACCAAACATAATTAGTAAAGCGTTTGGAACTAAGTTTGGAAAAAAGTTAAGTGAAAGATTTATTAAGCCTGTTGAAAATTTCTTCAATGGGATACTGGAGAAACTCAATATATCAAAATTAGGAGGCCTTAACGGCCCGGTTACAATTAATTGGACAAAAGGCTCAAGAGTTGGTGAGATCCAGGCGAATACACTTAATATCAGAACCGTCGAAAACCAAGCTTCTCAAGAGCGCAGCCGAATAAAAGAAAGACGAGATGCCGAATCTCATTCACATCTTAGTTATCTGCCTATAATAGCTAGGCACTTGGAAGGAATAGCATCTAGGAGAGGACAACCAGTTAGCCTAGGTAACTCTGGGAAAACCCTCAACGGGAGGACACCTTAATGTCAAGTTTTGAACTATCAGGTCATATACAAAAAGCAATAGCAGCAGCTAATGCAAGCCCGACAGAGGCTTCTTTAAGATCCAAGTATCCATTTGCAAATGTTATTATACAATTTGCTACAAGAAAAGAAGCTGCCCCTGTCATATTGCCAGCTTATGTTAAGACCGTAGATAACAGCTTTACGCCTGGATTCTCAACTGTTGAGGTTTATGGACGTATGGATCCAATCCCAGTTTATTCGGGAACTACAAGAACTGTCACTCTAACACTTGGGTTGCCAGTTTTTAGTGAGACTCACGGTCTTTACCTGCTTGAACAAATGAATACTATAGCAAAAGGCCTTTATCCGACTTATGAAAACTCTCAAGGGAGTCTAATTATTAATAGCCCTCCTCTTTGGAGATTAAAGTTTGCAAACCTAATTTGCAACCCAGTAAACAATAAGCTTGGCCTACTTGGGTATGTAAATGGTGGCCTTAATATGTCCCATGCTATTGAGCAGAAAGGTATTTTTGTTTCATCTGAGGATGGACAAGGTCTTTTGATTCCTAAATCTTGGGAACTTAGTTTAAGTTTTAATGTTCTACATGAGCAGACTCCTGGGTTTAAAGAAGGAAAGTTTAATGGTGGAAACAGCTTTCCACATAACACAGGCTTTGAAGAAGTATTGGTCGACACAGTAACTGACGCACTGTCCGAAACAAGTGCAAAGAATATTGCAAGATTTCTAAATTCCCCAGAAAGCATGAAAATTTTGGAGAATTAAATGCCAACATCAAGATACGAAAAATCAGAAGACACCGTTATCACGGATTTAAGATACAAGCAGAAATTCAACTCAAGATGGTTGCCTAGTGGAATCTCTGTTTTAGAAAACCCAGATCTTCATTACCCAACTGATATTGAAAAACAAGATCTAACGATTGCCAGTATCAGGTGGAAACTTGGAGATCGTCTATATAAGTTAGCTCATACTTATTATGGAAACTCTTCATACTGGTGGATTATAGCTTTCTATAACAAAAAACCAACAGAACAATCAATCGAGATTGGCGATCTAATTCAAGTCCCAACGTCCCTTACCGACATCCTCTCAATTTATGGTGTATAATGAAACACGTTTATTTTCCGATAAATAACCTGAATTCTCAGGGATGGATTACTGATTTTATCACAAGTAAGATTAGTAGAAGCCCAAGAGATCAGTTGGCTAACGCTTTCTATGGAAATGTAGATCATAAATCTAAGATCTTTAGTATACATCCTAAATTTCATGACGAGATTCAGAGTAGGTGTCTAACTCCAAATACTAGGAAGGACTCTGTCGAATATGCTAAATATTTAAAGTTTATGTCTAATATTAGACCAGAGCAAGTTGCGGCTTTATACCCAAAACTACAATTAAGTTATATCTACCAGAAAGATAAGAAATCACCAAAGGTTAAAATCCCATTCCCATTCAGACTTACAACTGATGTTGACTCCATACTAGAAAACGCATTTAGTCGTGGTGATGGTTCTGGTATTCAAAGTATGACAACCAAAAGAGAATTCAAATATCTTGGAGATGTTATGAATGTAGAGGTAGACTTGTCTTTTTACTTTCAAAGTATGTCTACTTTTACGAAAGAGATTGAGCACAAGAAGTTACCATCTGGTGTGAAGTTCAGCTTCATTAAATTAATTTCTGCTTTAAAACCTAACGAAAAAATTGAACTTGAATATGGTTGGGGCGCTAGTCATGGAATTGAAAACGCTCTGATCCCGACAGCAATGATTGAAGCAATTAATAAATATGAAACAAAGAAGTTTTTATTGCACTATATTAATCACGACCTATCTTTTGAGAAGGATGGTTCGATTAGTCTAAAAGGAACTTATTATTGGAGCGGAGAAGCTGGTCTATATGCACAAGCAGAACTTACCGATATTGATAAAAAGAAAATTGATGGTATGGACAATATCGAAGTTTCTAAGAAACAAAAGAAGATCTTGAAGAAGGCTGCTGCTTATAAATCTAGTATAAAAATATTAGAAGAGTATCTTAAAAACACAAAACCAATAAAGAGAAATAATAACCCTGTCACTCTTACCGAGGATGATTTTTATGATGAACTTCTAGATGAGGTTGATGGGCCAAGAATATCCTCTGGTTTTCTAGAAAGACAAAATAGATTATCCAAATCAGATAAAAGCCTCAAGGCTCTTAAAAAAGTAAGACGAGAAAAAGACAGTCTAAATAAGAAGTTAAACTCTCTTAACCGAGAAATAAGACAAGGGTTGTCAGGATTTATTATTGACAACCTTATACTTGAGCATAAAATGTTTCATGTTAATTTTAAAACAAGTAAATTTAATGCTGTCGTAGACAATATCTATACAGCCGAGGCTGATATTAGCAAAATTATCTATGTTGATGGTAAAAAGGGTATCTTTAAGATAAAAACTATTCAAGATCAAGTCCGAGTTGAGAAGATCCAAAAAGCATACACTCTTATGTATGATAAGATTTTTAATATCAACTCGAAAGGGAAGTATTTTGGTGACGCCACCTTTTTCAGCTTTAGATCTTTAGCAGAAGTAGTGTATTCATTATTAAACAAGGAACAAGCCGCACCACTACCTCTTATGTGTCTTGGTAATGTTACTGCTAGAAGCTCAGATGATTTGTATACTATCAATATTGGAGATGTTCTTATAGAAACAAAGACATTTCAGGATTGGTTTTATACAAATTTCATAAGAACTGATCTTGCTAATATTTCATTTATTGATTTTATGAACGAGGCAATGGAAGACTTAATTCCTACTGTTTTAAATGAGAATTTAGTGCTCGATAATAGCCAGACAAGAATTGGTGTCATCAAGAAGACGTTCTTAACATATGAAGGCAATGTCGGAGATCCTTTATTTGCTCAACTATATGAAAGAGCAGATAGGTTCGCTTTAGAACAATTTTTAGAAAAAACAAGTGATATAGGGTTAAAAATAGGAACTCCTATGGTGATATTCCATGAGGTAAAGACAACTAGCACGTCTCTTAATTCTGGATATTTTAGCAAGATTATTGGAAACAAAACAGAAAGCTTTAACGAGTTAAGAGATTCTAAACTAGGAATTCCTCATATTAAAATCGGAGCAGATGATGGCTTGCTGATGAATGTTAGTTTTGCAGGTACTGGTCAGCCAGGGATAAGAACATCATATTGGCTTGCTGCAAATAAAGACAGCACTGAGAGTATCATGACCGAGCATTACACAGCTACCTTGTCTCTTATCGGAAACAACATATTCTTTAAAGGAGGCTACTTTGCTATTCCATCAAACCCACTTGGGGGCAGAGGTGCTTTTGACCCTGGTATTGTTGGATATTACTCTATGATCTCAGTAACTGATTCTATTGATTCAAACGGTAATTATACAACTCAAGTATCTGGTCCCCATATGGATAATCCAGAAGCCAGGAAAAGAACTTCAGATAAAGCAAAGTTCAAGGAAAAAATCGACACTAATAAAATCGATGATCACACAAAACACTTTTCTTCCATTACATATATAAAAGATTATCTAGATAGCAATATTGAATTAGGAGATAATGTTGGTTTAAATGATAATAAAGCAATTAAGAAGCTAAAAAAACTAGGGTTTTAAACAATGATATCAAAAGCAAACAATAAATCCGGGCCTAAAGAGTTCTATAAAAATAGAGTTAAGTTTGAAGAGTCTGTTGATAAGACACAGCAAATAGATTTATGGAAAGAAATCCCGCTATATGGAAAAATAAATACTATTGGGACATCTGTTGTGGTAAGGGAAAATAAATTATCTTTATTCTCGGCAGATAGTCAAAATGTTCATGGATTACTAGATTTTGCAGCAGATGCTTTTTTAGCTTTGAAGGCTGAGTATGATTCTTTTTCTAATCGAGGTCTTTTAAATCAAAATTCATTATTTGGAGTAAAACTCATCCCAAAATTAGGATGGGTTAGCGCTAAAACAAGATATTCAAGTTACATAACAGAATACTACAATATAATGATGCAGAAATATCTAACAAAGAACGCTTTTAGTGACAACCTTGTAGACTATCCCTCTTTCGTTTCAGGGGTTGAATCTTATATCTTAGATAACAATAACCCTTTTACTAGGCATGGATTTCACGAATCTAACTTTAATCATAGCCTTACATCTGGCTTGTCAATTGAGTTCGAAACGGTAGCAGATGTAACAGATGCTATTAGGGAAGAATGGTTCACTGATCCAAACTTTAATTTCTTTAAGAATCTTTGTGTAAGACATGGGTTCAAAGTTAACAGAGGCTTACCTTGGAGAATCACTTTTGATATAAGGTCAAAACTATCTACTCCTTATATTGTTTCGAGGAACAAAAATATACCACAGGAGTTTACCTCAGCGATAGAGTATGTATTTAAGACTTATTACCAAGATTTATTAACCAGTGACATTTTTAAAGAATTCAAATTCTTGCTAGGAAGAACGTATGACATATTCAGATATCAATTCCCTCTGTATGGTGAGAATAAAAAAAGAATCAATAATCAAGATGTGTTTACAGACCTTGACTACTTTGAACTTTATGCTAGAATAAGAAACCAAGAAAGAAAAGAAGAAATTAGTAAGAAAGAAATAAGTTCTATATATAAAAACTCTAAACTAGAAAGTAAAGATTATATAGCTAAGAAAGTTCTAGAATATATAGAGCTAAAAACAGGCACAATTGGATACAGACGGAAGACAGCGAATTTGATCAACTTGCAGAGAAAGTTGATCTAGGATAGACTTATTCTCACAAATAGAGGTGAAAATGAGCTTTCAAGTTTTAGAAACAAGTAAAAAATGTGCAACGATATATAAAGATGATAAATTACATACAAGAATCTTTCCAAAAAACCTAGATGCTACTTGGTCTCCACACTGTGAGATGCCATTAGACGTGTTATATGCAAAACACTATGTGGCAGGGCTCTCAATCGAAGAAGTCACGCCAGAGAACCTCCTAGGCCCCTTGAAGAAGGCATCTGATAAGATGCAGGCCTGTGCGAAAGCATTGGTAAACTCAAAAGTAAACTTAACAGATAATTGTCTTCATGAAGTCATACCTTTTAGGATTTTAAAAGAGTTTTATGACCTTAAAAATCAAGTTGTCGATCATGTTATTGAGTCAAGGGAGCAACCAAAAAATTATCAATTCTTGGTAGACTTAGATTTCTTACTACAAGAAATGGCTAAACAAGAATTAAATCTTAAAAGAGTTCGAACTCTTATGTTGCCAACTAGATCAGACAAGATCAAAGCAACGAAACTCGTTAAAGGACCCAATAAGGTCTTATACAAGATGAATGCTTCGAAAACTGGGAGACTTACTTTATATGAAGAAAGCTTCCCTATTCTTAATTTAAAGAAGAATCTTAGAACTGTAATATATCCAAAAAATGATTTATTTCTAGAATTGGATTTTAATGCTAGTGAAGTAAGAACTCTCTTGGCTTTATCCGGTATTGATCAGCCAGGAATAGATATTCATGAGTGGAATATTCAGAATATTTTCAAAGGAAATACAGATAGAGCCGAAGCAAAGAGTAAGTTCTTTTTCTGGTTATTTAATCCAGAAGCAGTAAACCTTGCCATAGAGAAATTCTATAGTAAGAAGATAGTTGACAAATACTACCAAGATGGTATGATAGTGACACCTTTCCACAGAAAGATTCCGTCAGATGATTTTCACGCACTAAATTACTTAGTACAGAGCACTGCATCTGATAACTTTCTAACACAAACTTTAAAATTACATAAGTATCTAAATAAGAAACGCTCGTTCGTGTCATTGCTAATGCACGACGCTATCCTAATAGACTTATCGTATGAAGAGATTTCGGATCTTGAGGAAATTGTGGATATATTCTCTAAAACTACTCTTGGTAAGTTTAAGATAAATAAGTCCATTGGTAAGAATTACGGAGAAATGAAAGCAGTATGAAAACAATAATAGGGCTAGGAAAAGCAGGCTGTTCAACAGCGAGGCTCTTCAAAGGCAACATGTATAATGTACAAACAATAGATACATCGAATGCAGATGTTCTTATTGAAGAAGTCGACACGATTGAGGCCTATGAAAAAGCAGCAGCCTCGATGAGTTCATTAACGACAGAGGATGAAGTTTATTTTATTCTAGCAGGCGGGGGAAAGATTGCTGGAGCTTCTTTGTCAATATTGGAAAAGATTAAAGACAAGAAAATTACAGTAGTGTATATAAAACCCGATACCGGACTGTTAAATCACCACGAAAAACTCAGCGAAAGGCTCATTTACAAGGTCTTGCAGGAATTCGTTAGATCAGGTATGATTCATGGGTTGGTTCTGGCAAGTAATTCGCACATAGAGAAGCAATTAGGCGGAATAGGATTTAATGATTATTATCATGCTATAAACGAAAGAATAGCAAAAACTCTACAGATGTGTGATTATTTGTCACAAGCAAAATCTATAATTGGAGAGTTGAGAGAACCTTCTGATTATAGCAGGATTGGAACAATAGGTGTTCGTGAAGGCGGAAAAGATTACCTTCTTTTCCCTATTGACTTAATCCGAGAGAAACGGTATCTTTATGCCATACCAGAAGAGAAGCTTGCAACACACAAGACTCTTCTGTCAGAAATTAAAGAGGTATTAGAAGTTGGCAAAGAGGCCATCAAGATATCATATAAGGTCGTGTCCACTACATATAAGGACACACAAGTTTTTGTTCAATGTTATTCAAACAAGATTCAAGATTGAACAAAAACACCCAAAACAAGTATAATACTAATCGCGGAGAGGGGACATTTGCCCTCTCTATAATTTTAAAAAGGAGAAAATAAAATGGCTTTAGACTTACGAAAAATGAAATTAAAACAACAGAATCTTAACGGCGGAGGGTTTCAATGGAAGCCTCAAGACGGCGAGAATCTGGTTCGCATCGTGCCAGTGCCAGACGGAGACCCCTTCAAGGAAGTCCATCTACACTACAACATTGAAAGAGGGGGGGTTCTTTGCCCAAAGAGGAACTTTGGTGAGGAATGCCCTGTCTGTGATTATGTTTCGGCACTTTACAACAGTGGAGATGAAGAAAGCCGTAAAGCAGCAAAGGATTTAGTAGCAAAGAAGAGGTTCTACTCTCCTGTTATTGATAGAAACGATGCAAACGGAGGCGTCCGTTGGTATGCATATAGCAAGACAGTATATGAAAAAATGTTGAGCTTGGTTCTAAACCCTGATTATGGTGATATTACTGACCCTGAATCAGGAACTGATCTAAATATTACATACTCAAAGGGTGGAAATGGTACATTCCCATCAACTGACGTGCAACCGAAGCGAAAATCGTCTATTCTTACGAAAGACGAGGCTCTACTGACTGAAATTGCTGAAAAAGATTATGACATCTTTAACAATTTCAAAAGGAAGACCCCGGAAGAGGTCAAAGCATTGTTAGATGTTTACCTGCTAGGCGATGATAACGCCGAAGAAGGAGGTGATGTATCACCGGCAAATGAAAAATCGTTGGTAGACGAAGTCTACCAGAAGCTTAGAAAAAGCTAAGGGTCTAGCATAGTGAGTTCCAAGCTATATTGAAATATATGTAGCTTGGAACTTTTTTACAATAACGGAGTAGTGATGGCAAGGGCAAAAAAGAAAGAAGTAGTAAGAGGTAAGATAAGCACTGAACAACTAAGAGGCCTTCTTAATAAGAAAGCTGGTGAAACAATTGCTTATGACTTGGGAGCTAATAACCCTACTGATGTAGTGGATTGGATTCCTACAGGCGCGAGATGGTTAGACTCCATTATCTGCAAAGGCAAGTTAGCAGGTATTCCTGTTGGCAAAGTTTCTGAAATCGCAGGACTAACTGCGACAGGAAAGAGCTATATGGCTGCGCAGATTGCGGCTAATGCCCAGAAGAAAGGAATCGTCCCTGTTTACTTCGACTCAGAGTCAGCACTAGACTCTGACTTCTTAATTAATGCCGGATGTAACTTGGAAGAGTTGATTTACATCCAGGCAAGGTCTGTAGAATTCGTTCTAGAGACAATTGAGGATATTATGGCAGCTTCTGAAACGAGGCACTTATTTATTCTTGATTCCCTTGCCTTCACTCCTGCTGAGTCAGACATTGCTGGTGATTATAATCCGCAATCTTCGATGGCGGTGAAGCCGCGAGTTATGGCCAAGGGTTTATCGAAATTGATAATTCCCTTGGCCAATACTCAGTCAACATTTTTGATTCTAAATCAACTTAAAACAAACATCTCGTCAAATCTCTTTGATATGAAGATGAATCCATACTTTACTCCTGGTGGTAAAGCAACCGCTTACTCTTACTCATTAAGAATCTGGCTAACTGGAAAGCAAACGAAAGACTCAGCTATCTATGATGATAAGGGATATAAAGTCGGATCTGAGATTAAAGCTCGGCTAAAGAAGTCGAGATTTGGAACTGAAAATAGGACCTGTGAGTTCAAGATCTTATGGGGCACTGACTCGGTTGCTATCCAAGATGAAGAGTCCTGGCTTGAGGCAATAAGGCCTTCGGATCAGATTAAAACAGGAGCCTGGAACACTCTCTTCTATCAAGACGGCACAGAAAAGAAGTTCCAAAGAGCTACTTGGCTTAGAGAATTAGAAGACCCACTATTCAGAGCCGAAGTATTAAGAATCATGGATGAAGAAGTCATCCAGAAGTTTGAGTCAAGAGAAGGAAATGCTTCCGACTATTATGACTCACAAGATTCAGAGGAATAACAGTGAATTATTATAATAAATTAGATAGCTGACCTGTAATAAGTTCTGCAATGGATATATACGCTGATGAGTGAAATTGAAATCCTTGAAATTGAAATTACCCTTGATCATAATCAAGATTATAAACCTAAGAAATTAAAAACACGGTGGAATAATCCTTTGCGTGGTGGTTATGCAAATCGGAATAAAGAGACTGGTAAGTGGTATTATCTTCCAGACGATGAATATCCTGGTAACAAGAGATATCCTGTATTTGAGGATACTTCATCCAAGGTTAAACCGTGGATCATAGACTCAGTAGCTTCAAGCATAGCAGATGATATAGAAAAAGAAATAGACGCTGAAATCTTGGAAGAACTTAACAAAATGGCAGAAGGCAATGAATAACTTAAAGAACCAAGGTCCTTTGAAAAAAGTTGGTGATACTCTTGGGCGCTTCATAAGCGAAAATTATGTAACCATAGAAGGAAAACGTTACCCACTCTTTAAGAATGCACGACCACACCTATTTAGCTCAATAGCATTCCCGATAATAACATCAATTCTACCACAACTGAGAAACAGCCTTGTTTCAGTTCAACCAATGAGTGTTCCATCTGGACAGATTTTTAAAATGGATTTCAAATACACAAACAAGGAAGAAGACGATGAATGAACGAGATTTTGTATACTGGCTTCAAGGATATCTTGAAGTTAGTAATGCTAATGAATTAGATGAGTCACAGCTACAAATAGTTAAGGATCACCTAGCCTTGGTCTTAAAGAAAGTAGCACCAGAATATGATGGGAATAGGTTCGTAAACAACCTCGCTAGACTAAGAGGGGAAAGAGATGCGAAGCTTTGTAGCAACGCAGAACTAGAGGAAATAGGTAATGCTCTTCCAGCTCAATTAACATGCTAAAGGAACCGAATGAACCAACCAAATAGAATATTAATAATTGATGCACTAAACATGTATCTAAGAAGCTTCATTATCAATCCCACACTGACACCATCTGGCGACCCTGCCGGTGGTGTTATTGGTTTTATGAAGAGTTTGCAAAAAACAATCAGGGAAATGCAGCCAGATCAGGTATATATTTGCTGGGATGGTCAGAGAGGCTCTCATAGTAGAAAAAACCTAAACAAAGACTATAAAGAAGGGCGTAAGCCTATTCGATTTAATCGAAGATTTGCAGAACTCAACGAAGAACAAGAACTCCAAAATAAAATCTGGCAACAACAGAGACTTATTGAATATCTTAATGAAATGCCTGTCGCCCAATTGCTATTCGACGAAGCTGAAGCCGACGACGTTATCTCAGCCATCGTAGCAGACACTCCTGGCGTTGAAAAAGTGATCATTTCTATGGATAAAGACTTTTATCAGCTCTTAGATAAAGAAACTATCATTTACAGCCCAGTTCAGAAGAAATTTGTGTCAGAAGTCTCTCTTTTAGAAGAGGAAAACATACATCCAGCCAATTTTGCATTAGCAAAAGCAATTGTTGGAGACAAATCTGACAATATCCTTGGTGTTCAGGGTGTTGGTATGAAGACTCTAACCAAGAGATTCCCAATGTTAGCGGAACCTAATGCTCATACCATCTCGGAATTGCTATTGAAAGCAAAAACAGTCGAGAAACCTTTAAAGATCCACACAAATATCATCGAAAGTGAAGCTAGGATACGAGAAAACTATAAAGTTGTGCAGTTGCATATCCCTTCCATTTCCCCAACAAGCAGGGGTACTATTAGGGGGGTACTAGGTGCGTATCCATACATGTTAAACAGGACCGAGATTACGAAAATGATGATTCAAGACGGGTTTACCGATCTTAACTGGAATCCATTATTCGCAAATCTACAAAGAATAAGCTTAAATAACAAATAGGAGGCTATATGAGCCATGAATTCGAGAAAGACTTTTCAAAATTTGGAAAGCTTTTCCAAGAAAAATTGGTTAAAATCATGTTCTATGAAAGACCATTTTTTAACCAATTTATGGAAGTGTTAAACATTAACTTCCTGGAAGTAAAATATCTACAGAAATTTGTAGAACTAATGTTTGATTATAAAAATGAATACGGAAGCCACCCAACAGAAGACGCCATGACAATGCTCATGGCTTCGTCGTTAGATGGTGAAAATAAAGTCCTAGATACACAGATAAGAAACTTCTATGCAAGGATCTTATCTGCTTCTGGGGAAGAATCCGACGCGGAATATGTGAAAAACACTGCTTTGGATTTCTGCAAGAAGCAAAAACTAAGAGAAGCTATGATTAAGTCAGCAGGGCTTTTGAAGTCTTCCTCTTTTGATGAGATCGCTTCACTTGTAAATGATGCTTTAAAACTAGGAATGTCTAATGATTTTGGTCATGATTATGTAGCTGATTTTGAAGAACGATATAAGACAAGTTTTAGAAATCAAATCACAACTGGATGGGAACTTATCGATAAAATCACCAAAGGTGGACACGGAGCAGGTGAGTTGGGAGTAGTTATTGCACCAACAGGTGCCGGAAAGAGCATGTGCTTGGTGCACTTAGCGACCAAAGCTCTTCTTGAAGGCAAGAATGTAGTGTATTATACATTAGAACTTTCTGAGGCTGTTGTGGGAAAGAGATTTGACTCTTGCCTTACTCAGGTTCATCTTGGAGATCTGGAGCTTTTCAAGGAAGATGTTAAGGAACAAGTCCTTGGCAACGCATCTCTTGGTAATCTTATTATTAAGCAATATCCAACAAAAAAGGCGACAACCTCAACAATCAAGAATCACCTTGAAAAAGTAAGAAGTTCAGGCACTGATATTGAATTCGTATGTGTTGACTATGGTGATCTTTTAAGATCTGTGTCTTCGTATAAAGAAAAAAGGCACGAACTTGAAAGCATTTATGAAGAACTAAGAGGCCTTGCAGTTGAGTTTGCTTGTCCTTTCTGGACTGCTAGTCAAACAAATCGCGGTGCCTTGAATCAAGAGGTAATCACTATGGAAGCAATTTCGGAGGCATATAACAAATGTTTCCCTGCTGACTTCATTATCACTATTTCTAGAACGATCGAAGATAAAAATAAAAACGCAGGAAAAATGTTTATTGCTAAAAATAGAAATGGGCCAGATGGGCTTATTTTTGAACTATTTATGGATACCTCTAACGTTACTATCGAAGTTTTGGAGCCAGTTGAGACAACTATCGAGTCAACTACAACCAAGGCTACTGCCGAGAGAAAGACGGTTTTGGCGGCAAAGTATAAAAAATATCTTGAGAGCAAAAAAGAAAAGGTTGGAAATTAAAAAGAATCTAACTTTAACTAAACCTTGTTATTAAGTCGTAATAGGGGTAAACTAGTCCATATAGAATAAGGAGTATAAATGGAATTATCAGCAGAAATATTAAGCAATATTACAACGCATATGAAATATGCAAAGTATTTGCCAATGGAATTAAGAAGAGAAAATTGGCAGGAACTTGTTTCTCGCAATGAAGAGATGCATGTTCGAAAATATCCACAAATTAAAAGCGAAATTAGAGAAGCTTATAAGTTTGTTTATGACAAGAAGGTGTTGCCTTCAATGAGAGCGATGCAATTCTCAGGTAAGCCAATTGAGATTACGCCAAGTCGTATATTTAATTGCGCTTATTTGCCAGTAGATGATTGGAGAGCATTTTCAGAGACAATGTTTTTACTTCTTGGAGGAACAGGGGTTGGTTATTCGGTGCAAAAACACCATATTGAAAAATTACCAGATATTATTCGCCCAAATGAAAAAAGAACCAGAAGATATCTAATTGGAGACTCCATCGAGGGTTGGGCTGACGCTGTAAAGATTTTAATGAGAAGTTATTTCTTTGGGGGCTCGAAAATTCGATTTGACTTTTCTGATATTAGAAAGAAAGGAGCTAGGCTTGTCACTTCAGGAGGAAAAGCACCAGGACCTCAACCTCTCAAAGAGTGTTTGTTAAAGATTGAAGGAATATTAGATGAAAAACAAAATGGTTCAAAACTTACAACACTGGAGACACACGATATTGTCTGTTATATTGCAGATGCAGTTCTTGCTGGCGGGATACGAAGAGCAGCTCTTATTTCACTTTTTAGCGCTGATGATGATGATATAATTTCTTGTAAATCAGGAAATTGGTGGGAACTAAATCCTCAAAGAGGCCGAGCAAATAACTCGGCAGTCTTGTTAAGGCACAAAATAAATGAGCCTTTCTTTCTAAAGCTTTGGGAACGTATTAAGAATTCTGGTTCTGGCGAGCCTGGGATTTATTTTTCAAATGATAAAGATATGGGAACCAATCCTTGTTGTGAGATCTCATTGAAGCCTCATCAATTTTGTAACCTTACAGAAGTAAATGCTAGTGACATTGTTTCACAGGAAGATCTTAACGAGAGAGTCCGAGTCGGAGCTTTTATCGGCACCCTTCAAGCTGGATACACCGATTTTCACTATTTACGTGAAAAATGGAAACGTAATACAGAAAAAGAAGCTCTAATCGGTGTATCTATGACAGGTATTGCTTCTGGTGAGGTTATCAAGCTTGATATGAAAGAGGCAAGCCAGGAAGTCAAGAAAGAGAATGCAAGAGTTGCAGATTTGATTGGCATCAATCGGGCAGCAAGAACGACTTGTGTAAAACCTGCGGGAACAACAAGTCTGGTTTTGGGAACTTCCAGCGGAATCCATGCTTGGCATGATGACTTCTATATCCGAAGACTTCGTGTTGGGAAGAATGAGGCAATTTATCATTACCTAGTAACAAATCATCCTTCTTTGATAGAAGATTGCGAAATGAGGCCACATGATACTGGTATTATCAAAGTACCAATCAAAGCACCTAGCGGTGCTATCACTAGAAGAGAGTCAGCTCTGCATCTTCTTGAAAGAGTCAGAAGAGTAAGTCTTGAATGGGTTCGAACGGGACACCGAAAAGGCTCAAATACAAATAACGTTTCTGCCACAATCTCAGTAAGAGAGCATGAGTGGGACGAAGTTGGTAATTGGATGTGGAATAATCGAAATTCTTATAATGGACTTTCAATTCTTCCGTTTAGTGACCATAGTTATGTTCAGGCTCCTTTTGAATCAATTACAGAACTAGAGTATAATGCCCTGTATACTAATCTTCAAAAAATTGATCTAAATTATGTCTTAGAACATGGAGATAACACTGATTTAAGTGGAGAAATTGCATGTGGAGCTGGTGGTTGTGAAGTAATTTAAGTTAATTGGATCCAAGGAGAATCACACATGTGATTCTCCTTGGATTATTGACTATTTATAATAAGAAAGGGGACATAAATATAAATGGAAAATCTTCAAGCTAAAATAATTTTACAAACGTTAACAGACCTAGGTGTAAAAATAGATAAGTTTCAAGAAAACTTATCGTCAGATAGAGAAAGGATCGTTGCACTAGAGGTTGAAGAGCGTAGCAATCAAGAAAATAAGAAAACTTTTAATGAAATTACTTGGCCAAATTTAGAGGAAGAAGTTAAAGGAATAAAAGACAGGCTTGTTAAGATAGAAAAAGAGACTGTTTCGTTAAGAAAAATCGAAAATATTGAAAGTAAATTAACAACAGTACTAACTAAGATAGAAATTTGGATTCCAAAAATGGAAAAAATTGAAGAAAAATTACCTAAACTTGATGAAGTGAATTGGAAAATGAAGTTAATCTGGGCAGGTTCCGCAGCAAGTATATCATTTCTAACAGCTAGTGTTGTTGCTATTTTTCTTAAGATTGCTGGGTTAGGATAGCTTGACATTTAAACCTCTTCGATGTATGATTGGTGCATCTTGAGGAGGATACATGAAAGAGGCTTTGACCTACGATGACTTATTATTACAACCACAATATTCGGATATTAAATCTCGCAAAGAGATTAATCTAAAACCTACAGATGTAAAACTAGGCAATGATAGACAATTAGCAATACCAATTATTAGTAGTCCCATGGATACTGTAACTGAGGCTGATATGTGTAATGCTATGGATGCTGCTGGTGGTCTTGGGATTATTCATCGTTATAATACAGTAGAAGAGCAAACACGGATAGTAGGAAAGGTCGAAGATTCGGTATATATTACACCAAATTATGCTTGTGCGGTCGGAGCAACTGGTGACTATTATGAACGCTTATGTTCTTTATATATGCGAGGTTGTCGAACTTTCTGCATAGATATCGCTCACGGTCATCACATTGTCATGAAAGAAGCATTAGCGAAAATTAAACTACATCCTGCTAGGAGTTATTTTACAGTAATTGCTGGTAATGTAGCAACTTCGGAAGGTGCTTGGGATTTGCAGTCGTGGGGGGCTGATATCGTTAAGGTTGGAATCGGTGGCGGATCTATCTGTTCAACGAGAATCGAGACAGGACACGGAGTTCCTAACGTAGAAGCTCTATCGCAAATTGCAGATATGAGAAAAATACACAAGCTAGATTTTGGAATTATCGCTGACGGTGGAATTAAAAGCGCTGGTGATGTAGTTAAGGCACTTGCGCTTGGAGCTGATTATGTAATGCTAGGTTCGATGCTAGCAGGAACTGATGAAACGCCTGGGATAATCCATACTTCAAACAGTGGTAGAAAAATTAAAGAATATAGAGGGATGGCAAGCCCGGAATCACAACTTGCTTGGAAAGGCTCAGTCTCCTCAGAAGAGGGGATTGCAACTTATATACCAGCAAAAGGACCTGTCTCTAGGGTCTTGGAACATATTGACAAAGGACTACGTTCTGGGTTATCCTATACGGGAGCTAGGACAATTAAAGAACTTCAAACAAAAGCAAAGTTCATTCGACAATCGAACTCCTCCAAGGTGGAGAGTTCGACACACATTTTAAACAAATAAGGAATATTAATGAGTATTACAAACGCAGTGACGATTTCACCAGAATCAACAAAGAAAGAGCGAGCAATTGACTATATCAAGAGCATCTATGCCCTGGATCAAGCGATTGAGCCCTATCAATCACAAAAGAAAGAGCTTCGAAAGAGCTATGTTTCTAACGGATGGCTTGATGCTGAAGAGATTAAGAGTGCAATGAGAGTATATAGGCTCCTAAAGATTGATGCAGACTTTGAACAGCTTGCTGACTTCTATGAAGCAACTAAGGGAAATGTAACAGAAGAGGACGAATAATGAAGATTTATCCACAAAATGGATGGTTGCTTCTCAAAGGAGCCCTTAGTGATCATGATTTACAAACGCTAGAATACACGAGTATGTTGCCACCATTAGAAAGGGTAGATCATTTTACTGTCGTTGGGGCTCCTGAAGACAATGAGGGCTACCATGTTGGTAATAAGGTTCTAGTATTGACACATGCAATCGAAGAACGAGAAATAGAGGGCGACCTTTATTACTTTGCTAAAGTTCAATCTATTATGGGGGTCTTATTCGATGACTGATGACACTAAATATCTATACGGCGACAAGATTGGTAGAGTTGAACTTATTAGCCATTATGGTGATGACAAGACTGTCGTTAACGCAGCAAGAGTGTCTTTCGGGGCAGATAACGATCTTCCTCTTGATGCTCGCGATAAGAAGCTAATTAAGTATCTTATTAAGCATAGGCACACCTCAACACTTGAGCACTGCGGAGTAACTTTTAAGTTTACTGTTCCGCTATATGTTAGATCTCAACACCATCGGCATAGAACGTGGTCGTATAACGAGATATCACGCAGGTACACATCTGAGGATATTAAGTTTTATAGTCCATCATTATTTAGGAGCCAGCACACAAGTAACCGCCAAGCTTCAAATGCTGAGGATCTGATCAATCCAAAAATGACAGATGCACCACTCTTCAAAAACCCCGAAACTGGGCATGATATGTCATATACTGAAGATTACGCAAGTGGAGCTTTCAGGGTTCACCATGAAGAATCTTTAAGATTATATAATAATCTAATAAAGGTTGGTGTATGTCGTGAGCAAGCCAGGGGTATATTGCCACAGAACATGTATACCCAATACTATGGAACTGTGAACCTCAACAACCTGATGAAATTCATCTCGCTCAGGACTCATGAAGGCGCTCAGTGGGAAATTCAAAAGGTAGCAGAAGCTTGTCTTGAGTTTGCTCGTGAGATCTGGCCAGAAACAATTAAAGCATACGATGAAGTTCAGAATGAAATATTGTAATTATTGTAATTTTATATATTTTGAAGCAAAAGAATATGTAGAACATCTAAATAAAAAACATATAAAATGTTTATGTGGAAAGGTATTTGATAAAAAAGACAGTGCTGATAATTTAGCACTTTGCAAAGAATGTAAGGAACAAAATAAATGAAAAATAAGAAACAATACAAAATAATACTAAACTTCCTCGAAGAACTTTATGAGTCTGACCCAGGGTTCACTAATAATATGCTCAGAACAAGATTTGTCCTGAACGAGAAAGAAGAAGATCTGCCTGAAGATTTAATCGTAAATGGAAAGGAGCCTATATTAACTTCTTCTACTCTAGGAGTTTTTAATACACTACTTGGTAGGCTAGGATTCGACCCAGTATCCATTGTGGTGGATACAGAGACGGGAGCTTTGATGGGAATTAAAAATGATTGATATGCCTGTTGAGTGGAGTAGTATTGAGGGCAGCAGTGGGTATATGATGTGTGTGCCGGGAGGGTGGTTGTTACGCTCTGGCTCTACCGTTGGTCTAACTGTCACTTTTATCTCTGATAAGTCTCATCATTGGGCCGAAGCTAGGGAGATCTGTAATCTCCCAGTGAAAGGAGAAAGACCTTCGCCACCACCACCAATGCCGCCAAGACCACCACCAGCAAGAAAAACAAGAGATTGGTAATAAAAGGATATTAAATGATAAGCAAAAGAAAAATCCCAAGAGCTAAAATGATAGAGATTTTAGAAGGTGACGCTGGCAAAGTCTTAAGCGATACACTCTACAATCATCATGACTGGACAGTAGAGCGTCGATTGATTTTTGAATTTGAAGGGAAGACCTGGAGAACATATTATCAGGTTGGGGCAACTGAATATCAGGAAACTCCTCCGTGGGAAGACCAAAAACAAGTTGGGGTTTGGGAGGTTAAAGAAGTAACCGTCCCCAAGAAAGATTGGATAATAGTATATACAGAGGATAAATAATGAAAACAGCAACAATTTTAAATAAAGATATGGGTAATGATAACCAGTGGTTGGTTAAAGTATCACCTCCACATGATGGACACGAGTTTATTGTAGTCAGTGTAGGAAAATCAGGTTTCAATGAGACTTATTTATTTGGAGCCAATGAGGACGGAATCATTACAAATTGGATGGAATTGTCAGGTAGCCAAGTAGGATTTCGTGATCACAGAAGAGTTTTATGCGAAGCTGGCTTCATTATTTCGGAGGATTAAGAATGACAGCAGGACAATTAATTTTACTTCTAGAAGAATATCTACCAGCTACCGAAGTCGTAATGATGACAGACTCTGAAGGCAATGGAGTTAATGAACTCGACACCGTTGAGCCTGGATTCTATCACGAAGAAGATAGAGAACTTTACAGTCCTGATGAAGATCTGGAAGATCTTCCAGAGGATTGCAGAAAGGTATTAGTAATCTGGCCGTAAATGTCATCTAAAAAACAAAGAATAATTAAATATGACACTATAGTTGTCGGTGATACAATTGAAGCTTTGGTTTATGCATTCATAAATCAGGCTCCCTGTATCACCGACAACTCTTTGTTGTTTGATCGAGATATTGATAAACTTGATCCTTCAATTGATCTTGTCCCAATATTATTACCACACCCAACAACCCAGATAAGAACAGTAAAGGGTATTGAGACTCGTGGCATCTCTATGCTTGATTTGCAGAATTATTTAAAATTCTGCTTATCAATGGATGGATATCTACCATTTAACGGAACTATCCGTAGTATCCGCATTAATGATGATAATAGTCTTACTGTTAGAAATGGTGACTCTGGCAAGCATATCTTAAAATACAAGAAGCTTGAGATCTTTACACCAGGGCAGGTTCATGGGTTAGAAATCGAAACCTATAAAGAACCAATCTATAGAATAGTCCACAACTTTAAATTCGCACACTTACTAGCTTGGGATTACGACGTTATCAGAACAGATGAACCTTTCCTAAGAGAAGTCTATCAACTCTCTAAAACCAAAGGAAAAGGAGTTAGTTTCCTAACCAAGAAAGAACGAGAATCCCATGATTTCTCAGACTTCTTTGTAAAAAGAAAACTAAAAGAAGTTCTAAAGGTAATGGGAGCGACGAGTCCTCCTCGAAATTGGACCAAACGGTATATATTAGATAGAACAGTTACCAAAATCAATCGAAATACCTATATAATGCCAAATAAGGTAAACCTAAATACCCTAACACTAAAGGAAATATTATGTCTTCAAAAAACTTGGTCGGTATCGTACCAGTGGAAAATACAAATGAGATATTCGGTATGCCATGGCCCGACGCTCTTCAAGTAATTTCATCAAGATTTACACTAATGCAGCGTGCAATCTATGAATGTGCTTGTGCAGGCTGCAAAAGTATCTGGGTGGCTGTTGAACCTGAGTATTTCGATCTATATAAGCACTTTGTGAAGGATAGTCTTGAGGACCCTTATAACCTGCTTATCAATAAATTCCAATATGGAATTACTAAAAAAGCAAAAATGGAAATTCCAATCTATTTTACACCTACCATGCCAAAAGATGTAAAGGCTAGAAAAAGCCAAGCATGGAGTATCATTACAGCAGCACGTTCAGCGAATAGAATCTTTGCTACTATTGCAGAGGAATCAAAACCTTTAAGATTCTATGTAGCGTTTACTAATGGGATTTATAATGAGGATGCATTACTGCATGACAGGCCCCTGCTTTGTGCAAAAAGTCCGTTTCACTTTTCATTTCAGAAAAAGACCTTTAAGGATGACTTACCTTTAGGTTTCACCTTTACTCAGGACGAGCTAAAGGAAGCTATAAAATACGTCAGAGTAAACAGTACCGGGCTCTATAGAATCAAAGATGAATACCTAAACAACAACGACCCAAACCTTCCATCTAGAGAGAAACTAGAGAGGATCTCTAAAGAAGAGCGCATAGATGCTAAAAAACTAACAGTTTCAGAAGTATTCAACCACGTAGACCTGAGCGGAGAGCGATACTATTCTTTAGACTGGCTCTACGACATAAGAGAATATGAAGATTGGGATAAATATATAGTTTCTAAGAAGAAAAAGAAGTATTACTGGAAATTATTCAAACAAGCAAGAATCGAGAAAATAGGAGAAAACATTGAGCAATAAAATTAAATTTACAAACCTTCACGCTCACACTACATTTAGCACTTTTGATGGTTTAGGATATCCTGCCGAGCATTATGACTATGCTTTTGAAAACGGCATGGACGCTATGGCTATTACAGATCATGGCAATATGAACTCGCTTAGTTACTGCCTAGAACATATTAAGAAGATGAAAAAAGAAGGCAAGGACTTCAAACCAATTTTTGGCATTGAAGCATATTTTGTAGACTCTGTATCGGATTGGAAAATAGCATATGACAAAGAACGAGAAAATAAGAAAGCTAAAAGCAAGAAGGCAAGCGCTGACGAAAAAAATGGCACAATTGTTGAAGACGAAAATGCTTCAAAAGCAGCCGGAAAAACACTCCGAAGTCGTGCTCACCTTGTCCTTCTAGCCAAGAATGAAGTTGGCCTAAAGAACATCTTCTCGATGATTTCACAATCATATAAATCACCTAACTTCTATTACTACCCAAGAATTGATTTTGACTTGCTTCGAAAGCATTCGGAAGGGGTTATTGTTAGTTCGGCTTGCCTTGGCGGCCCTCTTTCAAAGATCTTCTGGAACAACCAGGAAGAGTCGGATGAGCATCTTGTAGAGTTAATGCTTGAGAAAGTGAACAAGTTCAAGGAAATTCTAGGCGAGGATTTTTACGGTGAAATCCAATGGAACAGAATAGAGGAACAACATAAGGTAAACAAGCTCGTTATTGAGACGTGTAAACAAGCTAATGTTGAGATTATCTCAACCGCAGATAGTCACTACCCAAGACCTGAGCTTTGGAAAGAGCGACAGATCTATAAGTCAATTGGTTGGATGAAAAAATCCTCTAGTGAAGAACTTCTAGCCTCTATTGACCCAGATAGGGAGTCACTAAAGGGTGAATATTACCCAAAGAATGGCGAGCAAATGTGGGATGCTTACAAGAAATACTCAGATGAGCTTGGGTATTCTTATGATGATGACTTTATTCGTTCAACCATGGAAAGAACACACCAAATATCTTCAGATAAAATTACAGAGTTTGCTCTAGATAATACTCCGAGACTGCCAGATTTCGTCGTTCCAGAGGGGAAAACACCCGAAGAAACGCTCAGAGAACTCTCTCTAGCAGGTCTCAAAGATAAGGGTAGGGACCAAGACCTTGAGTATATCGAGAGACTGAACAGCGAGCTTGAAGTAATTGAGTATCGAGGGTTCTCAAAGTATTTCATCACAATGAAGGCTATTATCGATCTTGCGAAAGGCACTCAGTTAATTGGCCCTGGTCGAGGATCTGCTGCTGGTTCCTTGGTTGCTTATGTTCTTGAAATTACACAAGCTGATCCCATCAAGTATGGTCTACAGTTTAGCAGATTCTTGAGAAGAGACGCTAACGATTATCCAGACATTGATGTTGACTTTGGTTATAATATGGAACTTAAGAATCTTCTTATTGAAGAATGGGGAGCAGACACAGTTGTTCCTATTACAAACTTCAATACGCTGAAGCTACGTTCTTTGATTAAGGACTTATCAAAACTTTATGGTATTCCATTTATGGAAGTAAATAAGGTCACTTCAGTAATGGAAGAAGAGGCTACACCTGGGGCTAAGAAAGCAAGAGGCATGAAGGCTGGTCACATTGTTCCAACTTTTGATGAGTTAATGAAGCACTCGCCCTCACTTATCTCTTTCATGAAGAAACACTCACAGATTGCTTCTCACGTTAAAGTTCTTCATGGGCAAGTGAGAAGTATCGCAAGGCACGCTGGTGGCGTTGTTATCGCAGATGACCTGAATAACCACATGCCGTTGATTTCATCAAAAGGAATTACACAAACTCCTTGGAGTGAAGGGCAAAACGTAAGACACTTGGAGCCCATGGGCTTCATTAAGTTTGATATTTTGGCTCTTGATGCTTTAAAAATGTTTGACTCGTGTATCAATACAATTCTAAAGAGAAAACATGGTATTGCAGAGCCTACTTTTGCTCAAAGATTAGATTTTTACAACAAGAATCTTCATCCTGATGTTATGGATATGGAAGATCAGGAAGTCTTTGAGAACGTATTTCATGAGGGCAAGTGGGTCGGAATATTTCAATTTACAGAGTCCACTGCACAAGACCTTTGTAGTGCTTCTAAACCAAGGTCAATTGTTGACATATCAGCCGTAACAAGCATTGTAAGACCAGGGCCATTAGAGGCTGATGTAGATAAGTCTTATCTGAAAGCAAAGAAGAGTCCAAGATCAGTAAGATATCTTAACAAGACTGTGGAAGAGGTCACAAAAGAAACATCAGGTTTTTTGATTTTTCAAGAGCAAATTGCATTACTAGCTCACAAGCTAGGCAAGGATATCTCACTAGATGAGGGTAATAAGCTAAGAAAGCTTCTAACCAAGAAAGGAATCGATGAAATCGAGAAAAAGAAAAAGAAGATTAAAGATAAGTTTGATGCTGGTTGTCTTGAGAAGAAGATTTCAAAGAAAGATGCCACCAATATGTGGAAGACCTTCGAGTTCTTCTCAGGTTATGGATTCAATAAGTCACACGCAGTTTGTTACAGTATGATTTCATATCAGTGTGCGTGGTTAATGACATATCACGAGCCTGAGTGGGTTGCAGCTTTCCTTGATAAAGAGCCTGATTCTAGAAAAGAGAAGGCAATTTCACTAGCAAGAACACTAGGATATGAGATTGTCAAACCAACAATTAATCATTCTGGATTCAAATGGGAGCCTATTGATATTGATGGAACAACTAAGCTCGTGCAGCCATTGAGTTCGATCAAAGGACTCGGAGTAACAGCTATTTCACAAATCCTAGAGCATAGACCCTTTAAGACAATTGAAGAAACATTATTCAATGACAAGATTTCCTATCGTGCTTTCAACAAAAAAGCTTTTGATGTTCTGTGTAGGTCTGGAGCTATGAATAGTCTTATGGATTCTAGGTTCACAGGTAGTAAACATTTCTGGACTGTAGTTGCGGCGAACAAGCCAACAAAGAAGCAACAAAAAATCTTTAAAGAAAATATTGCTGTTTTTGCAGGAGAAGGTGAGTTTAGTAGGGATGAGCAGATTGAAAATATTCTGTCACTAACAGGTTTCTATCCGTTAGGACTTGTTGTTGGGCAAGAATCTCTAGATAAGCTTGAAGAGTGTGGAATTCCTCCCTTAGGAGAATTTGATAAAGATTTGCAAGTTGCATGGTGTATTCCAAGAGAGATCACAAAAAGAGTAACGAAGAAAAATAAGCAATATTGGATTGTGAAGGTTACTGATTCTACGAATACGATGATTGACATTAAGTGTTGGGGTATTAGACCAATTCTTGACACTTTAAAGCTTAATGCTATATATATTGTTAATCCCAAGTTTGAGCAGACTTGGGGCTTCTCAACCTCATCAATTTCAACACAGTGGAAAAAACTGTAGAATTTCGTTATGTCGATACTATTTATATTAGCCACCCCCTTAAGGAGACTATTATAAATGGTATCGCCACGAAAAAGAAAAGTCAAAAAATATTTAATCGGAACATATGTTAATAACGCTGGGTTATCAACAACAGGAATTCTTGCAGCAAACGATGCTAGTTTGCTTAGTGCAAGCCTTGCCGACCCTGCTGTTGTTGGTGCAAGCAGCGCAGCAGGATATTTTGCTAATGCAAGCACCGCTCTATTGACAGATAAAGCTTCTGACGGTGACGGAAACTTCTCAAATGCTGGAGTTGCTCCTAAAACTGGTGAAACTACGGACTTTTCTGGTGAGACTGTTTCCCATTTTAAGTTATCACTCCCAGGTGAAGCAGCAATTCAAGTTTCTGCAACAAACTGGCCTGTAGTTATTTATAGTCCTGATGGGCCTTCTGCTAATTCACATAAGACTTACTCTAGTTGGGGACTCAATGCAACTGCTTCTATCGGGTTTGATAATCAAGTCACAGGCTCGGTAAGCGAAGTTACTCACTTGCAAGTTTACTATGCCGGTACTCTACACTCAAATTCTTTAGGGTATGATAAGTTAGAGATATATGCAGGGGCGGGACCATCCCTTGTAGCTTCGGTATCTGGAACAAATGAATATGTGTCTGGAAATCTATACATTGAAACATCATCCATAGGTGGGTCTGGTTTTCTAATGGCTACCTTATCATCATCAGCAGATCAAACTAACACCGATTGGTTAAGTGGTTTCTTAGTTCACGTTTCTGGTACCGTTGGCACAACTACTCCAACAGGTACAGCTTGGACTTTAGCTTCTTAATTTAGAGTTGACATAAAATAAAACCTCCTGTATGATATCTTAATGATGCCATACAGGAGGTTTTTATGGTTTTACACACAGCAATCTTGAGAGACAGAGTAAGAAAGCCAAAACGAGCACACAATACGGATGCTGGTATTGATTTTTTTT
>ERZ1046740.558-NODE-558-length-30726-cov-7.596166_pt1 | contig 30726 bp, 47 predicted proteins | sample MGYA00383093_ERZ1046740 | MGnify/ENA primary metagenome ERZ1046740 (study PRJEB29581, sample SAMEA5548363) | metagenome | biome: marine; feature: coastal; material: water | depth 25 m | study: Short-term variability in the microbial, nano- and picoplankton... | reverse complement strand
CCGCGCCATCCGCTCCGCCCGCAACAATTTGAAAGGGCTGGGGGCCACCGCCAAAGCCGCTTTGGGTGCTTTTGGAATGGTGGGCGGGCTTTATGCAACCGGCCGGCTTATAAAAAATATTGCCTCTGTCAATATGCAGTTTGAACAAGCCAGCCGGGAAGTAAACTCTCTGCTTAATCTTTCGGCCAATGGTTTTGCCCGAATGCAGGATGATATTCGCGGCGTGGCCAGTTCAATCGGTGTAGATCTGGTTACCGCAACCAAGGCGGCTTATCAGGCGGTTTCCGCAGGGGTAAAGCGCGAAAATCTAGTCGAATTTCTTTCTGTTGCCAGTAAGGCTGGAATTGCGGGGTTGGCAGATACCGAAACCGCCGTGAATACGCTGACCTCTGTTTTAAATGCCTATAAAGAATCCAACCTCACCGCCTCAAAAGCCTCGGACATTCTTTTTTCAGCCGTCAAAGATGGTAAAACCACATTCACCGATCTTGCAGCCTCGATGTATATCGCTGCGCCGATTGCTGCATCGACCGGGGTTTCTTTTGAAGAATTAGCCGCCGCAACAGCTTCCATCACTAAAGTAACTAATAACACCGGCGTGGCCATGACCCAGATTAAAGGTGCGTTGGTGGCTTTAATAAAACCCTCTGCGGATATGGAAAAATTATTTGCGGGAATCGGGGTAGCATCCGGCGAGTCTTTAATTGAAATGCACGGGTTTGGGGGCGCTCTTGATGCGATCCGGGCTGAAGCGGAGCGTTCCGGGGTGTCTTTGACAAAAGCATTTGGTCGGATCGAAGGGTATAATGCGTTGTTAAATCTCACGGGTGACAGTGCGCGGGGGTTTGCAGACACTTATGCCAACGCTATGAATTCCGCCGGATTAGCAACCGCGGCATTTAATGAGAATAATCAAACTACAGTTCGATCTGTTGAAAAATTGAAAGGCTCATGGCAGTCGATGGTTACAGCTTTCGGTGAGTCCGATGCTATTAAAGCCGGCTTAGATGGTATTGCGGGCGCTTTCCGCCGAATCTCTGATGAATCACTTCCGTTTTGGGATGCTTTAGTAAATGGGAAAAACCCTTATTCGGCCGCCGCTGAAGATGCTCTCGCCGCCCGCAAAGAAAAGCAAACTCCCGCCATGAAAGCGGCTCTTAAAGCACAGGAAAATCTGGACACCGCCCGCAAAAACGGAGCCCTGCCGGATACCCTGAAACTTTTGCAGTTCGAATTAGATTTTAGAAAACAAATTGTGCAGGAAGAACAGAAGCAATTAACGGTCGCTTCTAAGCGTGCGGAAAAAGAAAAAACACAACTGGACCTGATAAAGAAAAAGGAAAACCTGCAAAAGCAGGAAGGTGCGGAATTAATTGCCCACATCAAAGGGCTGAACAGTACAAAATACGCAGGTTCGTCGGCGGTCGATATGGCCTTTGATGAAATGCTCGGCCTCACCAAACGCGGCGGCACCCAATCTTCAGCCGCCACCCCCACCCTTGAGTCCCTCGGCCTCGGTTTCGGCGCATCCTCTTCCGGCACCTCGCCCGCTGGTACGGGCAGCATGAATGCCGCCCCCGACCCCTTTTCCGCCAAAGCCGGCCACGTTTATTCCAACTTCATGGCACAGAAAGCCCTCGGCAGCTCCGGCAACTCCGATTCCATGCAAGGGGCCGTCACCGCCCTCAATAAAGGCGGCACCGCCCTCGAAAAGATATCCGCCGCCATTCTCACCTTCGTTAAACGCCTCGAAACCGCTGAACAGCAGATTGCGAACGCCCGATGAGTGTCTGGAAACTAAAAATAAACGGCGTCGAAAGCACCCTGCAAACCCTCGGGGTTCAGCAGTTTAATCTGCAATTCATGAACCTCGGCGAAGACACCCTCAACATCACCCAGCGCCCCGGCCAACTCAACGCCGCCCCCATCCTTGCCTATGGCGACGAAGTCCAGCTCATTGAATACGAAGATGGTCAAGTCGAATGGAACGACGCCGAAACATGGAACGACTCCGAAGCCTGGGTCGATGGCGCACCCGCCGCCGGCACCATCCGCTTCATCGGCACCTGCACCAGCAATCCCCGCATCGGCATGCCCGGAAAAACCGAAATCCGGAAATATAGCTGCTCAAACATTATCTGGGAGCTCAACAACATTTACTACGAACAGGACTGGCACACCGATCCTGACAACACCAGCTACAAAGGCCGCGTCAAAATCGGCAAAAACGTCGAAGATGTCCGCATCAATCTCGATGCCGCCCTGCTCGATATCGTCGGCTTTGCCCAGACCGCCGGCCTCTCCTTTTCCGTCAACTATGCCGGGCTCACCGCCATCCCGCCCGATTCCGAATTTCTAAACATCACCTGCTTTGAGGCCATCAAAAACCTGCTCCAATGGGCGCCGTCCGTCGCCACCTCCGTCGATTATTCATCCGGCACCCCCGCCATCAACTTTGTTAAACGCGAAGTGGCCACCTCTGCCGAATACACCGCCACCGAAATGCGCAGCCTCGCCGTCACCCCGCTCAACCATCTGCTGCTCAATGGCGTGGTCATCAGCTACGAAATCGGCAACCAGGTCGACGGCGAAACGTGGGTCATCACGCAGCAGGATTCCGCCGGCACCATCACCGGTTCCCGCGTGCTCAAACAAACAATCGACCTCTATGGCCGCGAATCTTCCTCATCCGAGCAATCCGTCGAAGTTGTCGTCGAAGATCCCGGCACCGCCGCTTCCGTTGCGTTCTGGGAAACATACTACCCCGGCCTTGCCGCCGTCACCGATCTAGCCGTTTCCCTCGCCACCGACTCCGTCGATCTTGGAGCGCATCCCAACCGCCTTGTTTCCGGCCAGATCATGGACTGGATGGAGGAAGACTGGGTCGAAGGCGAATTCGCCGCGCAGCTTTCCTTCACCTATAACGGTAAAAAATACGAAAATGTTCCCGCCTTCCAGCGGATGATCCTCACCACCGCCACCACCAAAAAATATACACAGGTCACTTCCGCCACCTACACCCCGCCCGAAGACATCCCCGTCGGCCTCGCCGCTTCCATTCTTTCCCAGCGCAATCAACTCCACTACGAAGGGCAGTTTGCATTCATCGGCCAGGAACCCGATTGGACCGGCACCACCTCCAAAGTCTGCAACATTCAGCCCGGCGGCACCGCCGCCAGCTGGGACGACTCCGAAGCATGGGACGATACCCTCCAATGGTTGGAAACTATTGACGGCTTCACCGGGTTCGATGCCATCAACGCCGTCATCAACACCATCAGCATCACCTGCACGCCCTCCGCCTGCGCCACCGCCATCCAGATCGGGCCGCCCAAACACCTCGGCCCGCAGGACTTTATTGCCATGGCCCGCGCCAGCCGCTCCCGCGTGCAATCCGTCTACTCCCGCAAGGAACCCACCTCCGCCGACACCGGGGCCATCGCCTCCTCCGGCGTCACCAACGCCGACAACTCCAGCCTGTTCGGCAGCGGCCTCCCGGCAGCTTCTGAAGTGGCGGTGCTGGTATATAACCCCGCCGAGGGAACTGAAGAGTGGCAGGTGCTGAATAAGGGAACCGACAAACAGGTGCTGTCCGTCAGCGGTACCTCTATTGTGTGGCAGGATGTCCCGGATCAGATTAAACTGCCAGCCACCACTGAGGGAGATCTACTAATTAAGGGCGACACCGGCTGGACTAAGGTGGCGCATGATGGCGGCGGGTATGTGCTGGAAAGCACAGCCACCGGCGCGATTTGGCAACCCCGGATATGGGAACTGCCAGATGGCACGCAAGGCGATTTGCTGGTGAAAGGCGCAGAAGACTGGGGCGTGGAACCTATCGGTGAATCCGGCTATCATCTCGTCAGCACGGGTGCATCGATTGAATGGGCGGCTCCAGCTAATGACCTGCCAGATGGCGCGCAAGGCGATTTGCTGGTGAAAGGCGCAGAAGACTGGGGCGTGGAACCTATCGGTGAATCCGGCTATCATCTCGTCAGCACGGGTGCATCGATTGAATGGGCGGCTCCAACCCTGCCGGGGGGTGACCCGGATGATCTTTTGAAAAAGGGAACCACCGGATGGGAGGCCGTCACCCTTGCCAATGCCCTCGGCCTTGGCACGGCAGGCGGGGTGCTGACCTGGGACGGTTCATCTTTCGGGATTAATACATTCCTGGAAACGATTACTGTAGACAGTTATGGATACTGTAAAGCGTGAAGATAACAGCAATTTGCCTAACCTATCGCCGCCCGGATCTGCTGGAGGAAGCCCTGCAAAGTTTCCTGATGCAGGATTATTCCGCCGAAAAAGAACTGATCATCCTTAATGATGAGCCGGAGCAGGTTTTGCAGTTTAAGCACCCGCAAGTCATTATTAAAAACATGAGCGCACGCGCCCCCGATCTGGCAACGAAATATAATTTTGCCGCATCATTGGCCACCGGCCAGATGATTGTTCCTTGGGATGATGATGATGTTTATCTGCCACACCGCTTTTCAACCATTGCCGCCCGCCAGCAGGGTAATTTATGGTTCACCGATAATTTGTTTACCGATGATGAAGAGGGCCGCCTGATCCTGGCTTCCGGAAAAATACATTGCAATCACGCATATTCACCCGGCTTTCTGATTCGGGCCGGCGCGTATCACAAACACCCGGATGTGATATCAGCCTCCGGTGATTTTGTTTTAGTCAGTCAGCTGCGCGGCGCGGTCCGGATGCTTGAACCGGATAATATCCGACCTTCTTATATCTACCGCAAAAACAGCACCGCTTCAAAAAATCATTCGTCCATGTATATCGAAGACACAAAAAAACAATGGCAGAATTACGCCGCCGCAAACGGCGAATATAAAAAGGGTGAAATTAATCTGAACCCGCGATGGTCCTGCAACTGGCAGACCCTGGCCGATGAAGCTATGGCACGGAATCCGATTCCGCAGCCCCTTAATCAGTTGGATAAAAATTTCAGCCCCGCATCGGCCGGAACTACAGGCAGCACTTGATTACCTCCAGATATTTCCGCGCCGTCCGGGCGTTCATCGGCCGGATATAATTCTGGAAAAGCACCGCCTCCGAATTGCCCATCGTATACGTCAGCCGCTTCACATCCTTAAAAAGCGCATAATGCCAACTAGCGAACGTATGCCGCAGCACGTCATTGCACCACAAATCTTTCACCCCGGCCGCTTCCCTGATCAGGTTGAACTGCCGGCCGATGAATACCGTCGGCTCCACCCTTCGCCGCTTCGCCGTTTTCAGCACCCCCTGCAGCACCGGAATCAATTCCGGCAAAACCTCCACCTGGCGGCACTGGCTCACCTTTGCAATGCGCGGCGAAATTTCGATGCAGTTCAATTCCTCATCCAGATGAAAATCCGCATGCACCAGCTTTCGCGCCTCCTCCGGCCGGCACCCCGTAAAAGCCGCACATAAAAAATACCCCAGCATCAGCCCCTTGGAATCATCCAGCGGCCGACCGCTCCGGTGCATCCGAACATGATCCCGCGCCTCAAGAATCAACGCCTCCAGCTCATCCGCCGAAAGAATCCCCGGCAAATCCCGTTCAATCTGGATCGGCGGCAGCCCCTCCGCAAAATTCCGCACCAGCCAGCCCCGCAAAACGCAAAACTTTAAAAAATGGTGGAGCCGTTTTTTCCGATCCGCCCGCGTCACCGGCTTAATCGCCGGATCAAAAATAAACGCCTGCACCACCGGTTCAGAAACATCCGAAAGCAGATCCCCATCCACCAAACGCGCAAAAGCCTTCAGCACATATCCCTGGGTCCGCAGATAATCCTCCCGCCGGCCGCTTCGCTCCAGCTCCGAAAGAAAACGGCTGACCGCAGCACTAAGCGGCACCGCCTCAATTTTACCCCCAACCGACCCCACCAACGCCAGCACCGCCTCATCCGAGCCCGCCGAATCAAAAAGCAACTCCGCAATCTTCACCTGCTTCGGTGTCAGCGAAGTTGTCACCCGCCTTTGCCGGCCATCCGAAAACGCCGCCGCCACCTCCAGCCGAGCCGCCTCATCTTCCGCCGACCGTTCCGTCTTAAAATTCCGCCGGATCTGCTTTCCATCCAGCGACCCCGAAACCCGCCAGACCGCATCCCCCGAAGGATTCGCAAAAGGCTTCACCACAAACTTCACTTGCTTAATCTGCTTTTTCATAAATCTATATTTGCTAGATATTTGCTAAAAAGGCCACCATTAAACCGATAAATACGTGAAAAAACGTAAAATAGAAAATCAGAAAAAGGAGCGTTTAAAAGAGGTCCAGACACAAAAAAACCCCTGAAAACAGGGGTTTAAAGTGTGGTCGGGGCGACTGGATTTGAACCAGCGGCCTCTACACCCCCAGGGTGGAAAATGTGGCTCTATGGCTGAGAATGGTGATTATTTGCTAGCAGGTGCTTGCAAATTGTCTTGATTATGGGTGATGGCAGACTGGGTTAGGAGCTGGATGAGTTCGTCTATCTGGGCGCATTGCTGTTCGTTTTGAATGAGCAGGACTTTGATCTGTTTGCTGATGGTTTCGCTGTGGGTGCGTATTTCGCGGAGGCCGATGGCCCACCCGATCAGGCGGCCGGTGAGTAGGAAAATAATAAGCAGGCTGCCGCATGCGGCGATTGGTAAAAAGAGATCAGTCATTGGAGGTGCCCTTATTCGTTTTTCCAATGATTGGAAAATATGGGGCGGTTTGCAAGGGTTTTATTCGTTGTCGAGGTCTTGCTGGGTTTTGGTGCCGGGTGGATAGAAGTTGAGTTCGGGCGGCCAGCGGGTTTTTGAGCCGTGTTTGAGCATGGCGCGTTCGGTGGCGAGAAAGAGCTGCCGCTGGAGGTTGGAGGTGTCGCCGCCGCAAAAATAATTTGCCAGCGCGATGATCCGCTCTTTTTCTATTTCACTGACTCTTAAATTTACACTTACGTTTTTTAATTCGTCGCCATTCATGCGGCTCACTTAAAATAAAATCGGCGGATAAAGAAAGAGGGGACCGGTGTTACTATGTAATACACGGCGCGGAATTTTTTTTCGGGCGGATTTGTTTAAATGCGCTGGAATCTGATTTGGTGATTCCGGTGATCAGGGCAATTCTGCCCCGGGAATAATGGAACTGGCGGATTCCGGTGCAGTGAATGGTGTGGCCGTTGATGTGGCGCACCTTACTGATAAAGCGCTCGACATTTTTGCCTTCCAAGAATTTTTTCAGGTGGATGATGTCGTGGGAGCCTTCGATGACGGACAGGATTTCAAAGCCGTTTTTGTTGAGCAGCTCGGCGTCGGCGTGGCCGCTGATGTGGTGGGCGCCTTCGGAATGTAGAAATTTTCCGGAGGGCTCGATGGCCCAGGTCCAACTTTTGCAACATAAATTTTTCATAGATAATGATTTAAATGCTGCGGGAAGTTGTTTCAATCTTTATTTTCTAGCAGATTTTACTAGTCCGATTCGCCGCGCTGGATCTCTTCTTTGATCATGATGGAGATCATATTGGAGCGGGAACGGTTTTCCTGGTGGGCGCGTTCGTCGATCTGGTCGAGCAGTTCTTTGGACATGCTGACAGATACTTTGGTGTTTTCCGGTCGGCGGGCGTGACTGTATTTTTTCATAATAGGTTCCTCGTGTTTGCTGACTACGCCCGTGAATACGCTTTTATCTGGTGGCACGCAATACTTATTTACACCCAAAAAAAGCACGGAAAAGGGCGGGGTATGAAAAAATAATAAAAAAACATTTGGCACGGGGAAGCATTCCGTGCTACCACTATTTTCAGCAACAAGAACAAGTGAGGTTTAAATGAGTAAGGAAAAAAAGACCGTAAGTGTTTCGTTGGAGATGGATCTGGTGGAACGGGTGCAGAAAAAGGCGGATCAGGAGCATCGGAGTTTATCGGCTCAGATTGCTTTTTTTTGCGCCAATGCGGTGGCACGGAAGGGGACGGATTCCTAACATGACCCTATCACCTACAGCAATTCAAGAGATGGCGGGTGCGCTTGCAGAGCGGGGCGTTTATTCGGTTTCTGTGCGGGAAGTGGAGGGCGGTGTGGATCTGGAAATTAATGATCCGGTTCATACGGTGGATAGTCTGGCGGCTGAATTGAAGCTGACGCCGGCGACGATCCGGAATATGGAGCGCATTGGAATTCTGCATGCGGTGAAGACGAAGGGCCGGGGCGGAAGCATGCGGTTTCGGCTGAGTCGGGTGTATGCGGATCTGCATCGGGCGGAGGAAATGAAGTGAGATCTTTATTGATGAATCATGTTCAGGATTTTTCAGCGGCGGGGCGTCGGCTGGAGCTTGATGGCGGGCGTCGGGTTCCGGTGCTGCTGTGGGTGGTGTCAATTTTGGCGGGCTCGATGGTGAGCGCGGTATTCTGGCTGGCGGTATTCGGTCAGGGGTTTGTGAACTGATGAACTGGGCGCGGCTGGCAATCACCATTCTGGTGGTGATTCTGGCCGTTTTAATAGGGAGTGATACAGATGGCGGATAAAAGAAAGTTGATGCGGGCGGTGGAGTTGGGGCGCGAGGGTGCAAAGCGGACGAATGTGCCGAATCCTTTTAAGCCGGGAACGTTGGAGCATATTGCTTTTGAGTGTGGATATGACAACGATTTGCATGGCTGGCTGGATCTTTTTAATGGCCGCCCGATTGCAAGTGGTGCGGGCCGGTTCCACAGCCATGAGGTGGTTCTGGTGGAGCGGGATGGATTTGAGCCGAGCAAGGCGTGGTTCTGCAAATATCAAGGCCATGGCATGGCGATGGTTCGAATTAAGCATACGGGCACGCTGGAAACGGTGCCGACGGCCTGGCTGAAACATATTTTGCGGGATGGGGTGGCGGCGTGAATACGTATCGGCTTGAGTTTTCTTATGCGGGGCAGATCCAGACGTTGGAAAAACAGGCGCCGACGGAGCGGAAGGCGCGGCTGCAGCTTTATGATCAGCTGGGCGATTCGCAGCGGCTGCGGATTCTGAAGATTGAAAAGATTTAACTCCCCCCCCCAAAAGTCCTCGTCGGGTCGGAACCTGACTCCCTCCGGCTCGGCGGGGCAATTTTTGAAAACGGGAAACGGGAAACCAAGGAGAATGCAATGAGTGCAGTGGTGGAAAATGCGGTGGATGCAATGAACGAGGCGGTGGATGGAATTGTTGATTTGTTCCGGGCGGAACATGGCCGGATCCCGGAGCGGGCGGAGATTTATGAAATCTACCGGTTTGCGATGCAGGGCCGCTTGTTTGCGGATGATCAGCGGGCGCTGGAGCGCGTGGCGTGAATTGGGAAACGTGTCCAAATTGCGGGCGGCAGATGCCGGCGGAGCAGATGAAGCAACATCGGCCGGGGGGGGTTTGTCTGCATGAGCTGAACCGCTCGGTGAAGGGTTCGCCGGTGAATCGGGTGGTGAGTGGCGCGGAGTTGATGGATCGGGCGCAGGGATAGGCAGAATAATTTACAAAAGGAGTTTGTGATGACGATTGAAGTGGGAACACGTGTTTATTTTCCGGATTCGCCGGAGGGGTTGGTGGTGGAAAACATCAGAGTTTCAAATTACGGAACGACTGAAATTTATTTTGAGAATGGAACGTCGGCAGCGGCGGATGTTGTTTTTGAAAAAGCGGAGGCGTGGGCGTAATGGCTGTAAGAAAACATCTTGGAAAGCCGGCGGAAGTGGTGGTGGTGCAGGTTGGTCTGAATTGCCAGAAGCCACTGCCGAGGCCGGTGCAGGTGGGTGAGCGTTTCCGGTCGATTGCCTGGGCGGAGTGTTCGACGGGGATCAGCCGGACCCAGATTGTGGGCCAGCTTTCGGGAAGGCTGCCGCATGCGCGGGGTGTGGTGTTTGCCTATGCGGAAGATGCCGCATGAAGCATTATGAACATAGTGGTGTTTGTGAGGTGCATGGCTGTGCGCTGGAGTGTCTGCCGCAGGTGTATCGGCCGGCGGTTTATTTCTGCCGGGAGTGTGAAGATGGTGCGGCGAAAAAGGACGCGGTGGCGGATGAGCTGCGCAAGCTGCAGGCCACGCATATCGAAACCCTGCACGAGCTGGGTGTGGTGAAGGCGTTGCTTAAAAATTATCAGGATGCCGAAAAAGAACAACTGAACAAGGCGGGGGCGTGATGGATTTAGATAATCAGCTTCAGCAGGCGTTTGACTCGATCTCGTTGGTGGATCTGCTGCATCGGTTGGGTTATCCGGAGGCGCGGCGGGGGGCGGGCCAGAAATCGATCTTCCGGGCGGATAAAAAGGCGGGATCGGTTCAGATTACGGATACCTGGTACAAAGACTATGCGTGCGACGAGCATGACGGCGGGCATTTGTGGGCGATTATGCATGTCCGGAACTGCTCAAAGAAGGAGGCGGTTGAATATCTTTATGATGTGACGGGCATTGTGCCGCAGAAGCAGAGCGCGGGCGCGGTGAAGGCGATTCAGCGGGATAAGCGGGAAACGGTTTATGGCAACCATGAAAAAAAGGTGGCGCTGCTTCCAAAGCTGGGAATGGAGGAGCCGGGGCCGATGGCGGCGCTGGTGTTGGATTGTTGGCAGGAGGGGCTGGCGGAGATGCTTCCAATGGCTGGAAAGATTTCGGAGTGCCGGGGGTGGTCTGAAAGGGTGATGCTGGAGCTGGTGGCGCAGGGCAAGACGGGCCTGCCGCGTTTGCCGTGGAGCAGTGGACAGGATAAGAAGCGGGGCTGGGGCTGGCTGGTGGAAAAACCGATTTTCAAGGGGAATCAGGCGGCGCTGGTGCCGGTGGGTTTTCATGCGCGTTATAAGATTTATAAGGCGGGCCAGTTTGTGGAAAAGCGGTGGGTTTATGTGCCGTATGTTCCGCAGGCGGAGCGGCTGTCGGATTTTCAGGCGGCGTTGAAAAAAGCAAAGATCAAGCTGCCGGCCTATCCGTTTGTGCTGGGCGAGCTGGTGGACCCGAAACTGGTGATTATTACGGAGGGCCAGTTTGATGCGGTTTCAATGGCGGAGGCGTTTGGCTGGCTGGGTGGTGAAGGTTTGCCGCCGGGCGTGGTGATTCTTGGCCTGCGCGGCGTTTCAAGCCCTTCGGTGGTGTTGGCGGCGTATGGCGCGTGGCTGCGGAAGCATCGGCCGTTTGTGTGGATTCTGCCGGATAATGATGCGGCGGGAAAACAGCTTTTCGAGCGGAAGAATTTTGAGCGGATTGATTGGGAGCCGTGTTTTGTGGATCGGCTCCGGGCGCAGGGGTGCACGGTTTTCCCGCAGTTGATCGAGGTGGAGGGGTGTAAGGATTTTAATGACATCTGGCGGGCGCATCGGCCGGCCCTGGTGGATATGCGGAAACTGGCGGCGGTGGCTGGTTGTTTGGATTTGGTTAACGGAGGTGGAAAGTGAATCGAGACATTAAATTCAGAGGAAAAATTGAAGGTGAGCAGATTTGGGCGCATGGATATTATTCTATTTATACCTGTCCAGAGTATGAGGACACCACCCATGAGATCCATGTGAAAGGTGGTGATATTGTTGATGTTGATGGCTCAACCGTCGGGCAGTACATCGGCCTTAATGATATGAATGGCGTTGAGATTTATGAGGGGGATGTTTGCAAAGTGAAAGAGGCGGGGAACGAGTATGATCCCGGAACCGTGCATGAGGTTAGATATTGGGATGGAGATGATTATCCCGCTTTTGATTTTTCTCCTAATTATGATGATGACGCAAACGGCATTCAATCCGCCATATTCGGCGCTTCGGTTGAAATCATCGGCAATATCCACGACAACCCAGATCTGGCTGGAGGCGGGAAATAATGCTTGATTTGGCGGCAGTATCGACGAGCGCGGATGAAGCGCTTTCCACGCCTTTTGCGGCGCAGGGGGCGGATAAACTGGAGCGGGCGGGCCTTTCGGGTCGGGTTTTCTTTGATGAGAGCAGTGGCGAGTTCTGGCTGCCGGATGATCAGGGGGAATGGCGGGGCCGGAAGGAAAAGACGTTCGGAACCTATTTGAAATATCTTGGATTCTGTCCGGTGGTCCGCACCAAGGAGGTGCAGGAAAAGATTTCCGAGGTGGATCATGTGCTGGCGCATATCAGCCTGAACTGCTCGGTGCAGTATGCGGGGCCGCTTTCGGGGTTTTCCAAGGGGCTGATCAATAACAACGGCCAGCGCATGCTGGTGACGCGGGAGGCGCATATCCTGGAGCCGACGCCGGGCGAGTGGCCGATTCTTGAGGTGCTTTTGAATCAGCTTTTTGGCCATGGTTCGCCGGATCAGGAGAACGACGGCCCGAATCAGCTCCCCTACTTCCTCGGCTGGTGGAAACATGCCCTTGAGTGCCTGAATAACAAATATTCGGATAAACGAATTCTGGCCATGGCGCTGGCCGGCGAGGCGGGGTGCGGTAAATCGCTGATCAAGGAACTGATTGCCCTGAGTCTGGGCGGGCGGGAGTGCAAGCCCTATGACTATATGATCGGCAAAGACAATTTTAATAAGGATCTGCTGGGCGCTGAATTGTGGTCGATGGATGATGAACAAGGCGGCGATACCACCAAAACGGCGCGGCTGAATTTCGGGGCGAGTCTGAAAAAAGTGGTGGCAGATAAATTGTATAAAATACGCGGCATCTGTGCCGATGGCGTGACGTTGGAAATGTTCCGCGCCCTACTGATCTGCCTGAACCGGGAGCCGGAGCGCCTGAAGGTGCTGCCGCAGTTGGATGATGATATTGCCGATAAAATAAGCGTTTTATTGGCTCACAAGCACCCGATGCCGATGCTGACGGGTACGCCGGCGGATAAGCAGGCATTTTGGGATGTGCTGACGGAGGAGCTTCCGCACTTTGTATATTATCTGCTTCATGAGTATACGATCGCTCAGGAGGATTATGGCCGGTTCGGCATGAAACACTTCCACCATCCGGATCTATGTTCCGACCTCTTTGCGGTATCCCACGAGCGCGAATTCTGGGTCCAGGTGCAGCGCGTGCTGAAGAATGAGCACTTCACCTCGGATGATGAGGTGGATATTGCGGGCGATGGCTGGTATTGGTGCGGCGGCGCGGAAGATCTTTTCGAACTGATGTCCTCCGATTCCTCGCCCCTGTCCCGAAACGAGATCAACCACCTGCCATGGTCCAACCAAATCGGCAAAAACCTCACCAAAATCGGGAAAGAATTCCCGGAACGGATCACGAAAAAGAAAGTGGCCGGCCTGCAAAAGTGGTTCATCAGCCGGGAAGGTCGATGCGTCACCGAGGCCGTGGCCATCGAGCGGGGGCGGGTGAGGGCAGGTTCAGGGCAGGCTTAGGGCAGGTAGAGCACAATTTATAAAGGACGATATGAAAGCAACTTATAACACTCAGGGCAACGAGGGCAGGTATATTTCCAAATCTATACATGTGCGCGCACATACGCACCTGCACAAGAATTTCAATTCTACCTGCCCTCGTTGCCCTGAGATACAGGAAACCACTGCAAACATTACTCGAAACGTGGGTCGGCTTGCCTGCCCTGTGCCTGCCCTGAACCTAACCCCCACCCTGCCCCGAGGATAAAACCATGGAAATCTCAGTAAAAGCCGACATCGCCAAAGCCACCAAGGAACTCTATCGCATGGAACGAAAGCAGATTCCATTCGCCGCATCGCAGGCGCTCAACGACACCGCATGGGATGCCCGCCGCGCCGTCCAGATCCAGCTCCCCCGCAAACTCGACCGCCCCACGCCCTGGACCATTCGCGGCGTCCGGGTAAAGAAGTCTAACAAAAGAAAGCTGGCGGCCTATGTTGGATTCATCAACAGCACCACCGGAATGCCCGATCCATCCCGCTCTTATATGAAATACCAGATCCACGGCGGCACCCGTTTTCCCTATAGCCGCGCCATCAAGATGCCGGTCAATGTGAAGCGCAACAAGTTTGGCAACCTGACCCGCAAAAAAGTAAACCAGTTGCTGGCCAATAAGAAAAACTTTCAGGCCACCATCAAAGGGATCCCTGGGATCTGGCAGCGGACCGGCGGCCGCCGCAATCCCGGCGTCAAGCTGCTGATTGCATGGGAAGACAAAGCACAATACCGCCCGCGTTTTCCACTGCGCAAGATTGTCACCGGCGTGACCGCTTCAAAATTCCACCGCCATTTTAACCGCCGCCTGGCCGCCGCACTGAGGACCGCCCGATGATCCGCGCATCTGTTTCAGAATTTCCAAAGGTACTGTGGGAACATTCCAACGAGGGTAATTCGCACCCCGATCTTTCTGCGCGTGTTAAGTGGTGGGGCTCGCTAAACATCGAAACCGTGGAGATTGTTTAAATGGCTGTTAAACAAGCAGAACTGGTGCGGGCCTGGGGGTTGAGCCGGGGCCGGGTGTCGCAGATGGTAAAGGCCGGCATGCCGCTTTCAAGTCTTGAGGAAGCGGAGCAGTGGCGGGTGGCGCGGTATGGTGGCTCGGCTGTTCGGACGGGGTCGGGTGGGGGTCGTAAATCCGAATCAGTTGAAACTAGGGGTGCGGATTTGCCACCGCCGCCGGAACCAGTCAAAACGAGCGATCTGGGGCGGGAAGATATTGAAGGGACGCTGGCGCGGTTGAAAAAGAATGAGCTGGTGGCCTGGGGCGTATTGGCGCAAGCGGTGCGGGCTGGTGATGAGAATGGAATCCTGCTGGGTCAAAAGAAATTTGGTGAAGCGGCGGCGTTGCGGGTGAAGCTGGAAAAGGAAGTGGATGCGATTCTACTGCAAAAAGGCATCACCGTCACCATGGGCGAGGCCAAGGAATTATTCGGGCGACACCTTCAGGCGGTGCGTATGGCGCTGAAAAACGTGCCCACGCGCCTGGCGGCGCGTTGTAACCCTTCTGACCCGGCTCTTGCCAAGCAAACGCTGCATGAGGCCGTGGGGCGGATTTTTAAAACATTAAACGAATGGGACGTATAAAAAATGGAAATACATTGCGCACATAAAGAAGTTTGGCCGGTGTCGGAATTAAAACCGCACCCGCGGAATCCGAACACGCACCCCGATGAACAGATCCGGCTGCTGGCAAAGATCATTAAGGAAACCGGCTGGCGTTCGCCGGTGGTGGTGTCGGCGCTTTCGGGCTATGTGGTGAAAGGCCACGGGCGGCTGCTGGCGGCTAAACATGCCGGGTTTGAATCGGTGCCGGTGGATGTGCAGGATTATATTGACGAAGCGCAGGAACTTTCCGACCTGGTGGCGGATAACCGGATTGCCGAGCTGGCTGAAATGGATATGGATTCGCTGGCGGATATTCTTGGCGACCTGCATGCCGGTGATGCTGATATGGATTTGACCGGTTTCGATGACTGGATGCCGGATTTGGGCGATGCGGGAGGGTTGGTTGATGATGATGAGGTGCCGGAAGATCCTCCGCCGGTTTGTCAGCGGGGCCAGATTTGGAAACTCGGCGACCATCGGGTCATGTGCGGGGATTCAACCAAGGCGGCAGATGTGTCGGCGCTGGCCGCCGGCGATGTGGATCTTTGGCTGACTGATCCGCCTTATAATGTGGATTATGAGGGTGGCACTGGGATGAAAATACAGAACGACAATATGCCCGATGAAAAGTTCCGTCAGTTTTTGGTGGATGCGTATTGTGCTGCGGTGGCGGTGATGCGGCCGGGGGCGGCGTTCTATATCTGGCATGCGGATATTGAGGGTTTTAATTTTCGCGGTGCGTGTCGGGATGTTGGTTTGCAGGTGCGGCAGTGCATCGTGTGGAATAAAAGCTCATTAGTGCTGGGCCGCCAGGATTATCACTGGAAGCATGAGCCGTGTCTTTATGGATGGAAGGATGGCGCGGGGCATAGCTGGTACGGTGCGCGGAATAAGACCACGGTGCAGGAGATAAATGATCCGGCGGTGACTGTGGAAGATGGTGTGATGCTGGTGTCGGTCGGTGAGCAGGTGCTGCGCGTGACCGGCGCGGATATTGAGGTGGAAGTTTTGCAGTCCTCTGTGATTTATGAAGAAAAGCCGGCGGCCAGCCGGTTGCATCCAACCATGAAACCGGTGGCGCTGTATTCGCGGCAGATAGAATATAGCTCAAAACCTGGGGATCTGGTGCTGGATTCGTTTGGCGGGTCCGGGACCACGTTGATTGCCTGCGAAAAACTCCGCCGCCGGGCCGCGGTGATGGAGTTTGATCCGAAATATTGCGATGTGATTATTAAGCGGTGGGAGGATTTCACTGGAAAAACTGCGGAGCTGGTTTGTAAATAGTTGAAAATAAACGGATTAAATATTGTTTTGTAGTTGCATTACAACGGGGTAAAAGGTACCTTTTAACCATCGAAAGGGATTGGATGAACCGCCCTTGAAATGGAGAAAAAAAATGAATGCTTATATGATTATCGACATCGACAACCCTACCGCCACCGGCCTGTTTGAAGGTGAAAGCGAGCAGGATGCTCTTGAGCGTGCGCTGCCTGGTGTTGAGGTTTGTGGTGCGCGGCCGCAGCGGTCTGGTTATGAATTTGTGACCACGGATGATAAATATTACACCGTCGTTCCTGCCGCGTTGAATGCCTGGGCTACGTTTAACCGATAAGGGGTTTGAAAAATGACTGATGATCAAAAAGCTGCTGTAAAAACTATTGAGGAACTTGAGGCCACTGCGGATGCGAAGCGGGGCGAGGTTTGTGAGCCGCTGCTGCGCGGTTATATTCGCCGGCTGGAAATTTTGGCGGGGGTGGAAAGATAATGCCAGCGCCTAAGAAAAACGAAAATGCTCGGAAGGATGATCCGCGTAACGCGCAAATAATTCTGCGCGTTACGCCGAAGGAAAAGGCCGGGGTGGCGAAAGCTGCCGGCGGGCTGACGGTTGCTTCATATATTCGTAAAAAGCTGGGGCTGAAAAAATGACCGCTGCAAAAACTTTTAAAAAGAAGGCGAATCGGAAGTGCCGGATTTCCAAGGTTGGGAATGCTGCGGATGCGATTGGTGAGCTGAAGCATGGCGAGGATGCTTATATTTTGACGTTCGGCCAGTTTTCGCTGATCGATGCGCTTTGTGTGATCCTGGATCAGATCGGGCCGGCGGATGTGGTGGTTTCTTCGTGGACCGCGGCGGATGCTCATCTGGAAAAAACGGCGAGCATGATTGAATCGGCCAGCATTCGTGATTTTAAAATGATTCTGGATCGGAGTTTTGAAACGCGCCAGCCGGAATATTGCTATCATATGCGGAAGCTGTTCGGCTCGGATTGTATTCGCCATGTGCGCAGCCATGCAAAGTTTCTGCTGATCCGGAATGAGGAGTGGAATATTGTGGTGCGCACCTCGATGAATTTAAACGAAAACCCGCGGCTGGAAAATATTGAGATCACCGACGATCCGGAGTTCGCTGATTTTTTTCAGCTTGTTGTGGATGATATTTTTGAAGAAGTGGTGCCCGGGGAAAAGCGTTCGCGTGCGCTGGAAATTAAATCGATTCAGGAAACGTTTTTATTTAAGGAAATTGAAGCGGACCAGATTCCGCGGGGCGGTTTGAATGAAGCAGGATACAGCCATACCATTAAAAAACAATAGGCTGCTGGGTGATCAGCTGGATCCACAAACGCCGGCGGCGATTGCGGAGCTGATAGAAACGCAGTTGGTTCGGGCGGCGGATGCGGCGGCGCGGATTGAAAGTGAGGGGCTGGTGGTTCGGGATATGCGCGGTTCGGTTGTTGCGCATCCGGCGGTGGCTATTGAGGCGGCGGCGACTCGTTTGGCGGCGGAGCTTATAAAAAAGCATCAGCGTGTTGGCAATCCCGGCACTGGCGGTGGTTTTCTGGGTGACATGGAAATATGAAAAATTCACAGACATTGGAGCTTCGGGATGCTTTTCGGGGGTATTGGAAGGCGGAGCCGGATTGCCCGGTTTGGCTTTGGGCGGAAAATAATATCGTGCTTTCATCGATGGAAAGTGCGGATATGGCGGGGCCGTTCAGTTCGAGCGTGACGCCTTTTATCCGGGAGCCGCTGGAGTGCTTCCGGGATGATTCGGTTACGGAGGTGACGCTGGTTTTTGCCACGCAGGTGGTGAAAACCTTAATGATCATGCTGGGGGTGGCGTGGTGGCTGGAGCATAACTCCGGCCGGTGCATCTGGGTGATGGATACGGAAAACAATGCGCGGTCGTTTTCGGAAACGCGCTGGCAGCCGCTGCTGAAAGATTGCGATGCGCTGGCGAAGCTGATTCCCGATGATAAAGACGAATTTAAAAAGCTGCAGCAACGGGTCGGCCAAAGCCTGATCCACTTTGTTGGATCCAACTCCCCCGGGAACCTGGCATCGCGGCCGGCGGATCTGGGCGTGATGGATGAGGTGGATAAATTTGCGACCACGACGGCGAAGGAAGCCAATGCGGTGGAGCTGCTGGAACAACGGACCAAAAGCCGGGCGAATACGAAGATCATCAAAACCAGTTCGCCGACCACGGAAGAGGGGCTGGTGTGGAAAAGTTTCCTGCATGGGGATCAGCGTCAGTTTTATGTGCCCTGCCCGCATTGCGCGGAAATGATTCTGCTGGAGTTTGAAAATGTGGAATGGGATCAGGGTGCTAAAACTTCCAAGGGTTGGAACTTTGAGCAGGTCCGCAACACGGCGCGGTATATTTGCCAGGAATGCGATGAAGAGATCCACGACGGCCACAAAACCCGCATGCTGCGCGGCGGGGAATGGCGGGCCACGAATCCGCATGCGGCGCCGGGGGTGCGTTCGTATCAGCTGACTTCGCTTTATTCGCCATGGGCGAAGACTTCGTTCGGGGCGCTGGCGGTGGAATTCCTGAAGTGTAAAGCGCGGTTTGATATGAAGGGCTGGGATAATGGCTATTTGGCGCGGCCGACCACGGAAACGGCGAAACGGGTGGACTGGGAGGTGCTGGCGGCGCGGCGTGAGCATTATGAAGGTATCCCCGAAGGGGTGGCCCTGCTGACCGCGTTCTGTGATGTGCAGGACGATCGCCTTGAATTCGGCATCATCGGCTGGGGCGAAGGCACCGAAAACTGGCTGCTGGAATATCATGTATTGCATGGCGATCCGGTGAAACGCTCTATCTGGGATGAGCTCGGCGACCTTATTGCCGGCGACCGGCGTTTACCCATCGATTGGACCTTTATCGACTTCGGCGGGCATAAGGGCAAAAAGCATTTCTATGCCCAGGAGGCCAAGGAATTCGTAAAACGCATGGGTGCTTATCGGGTCTATTTGTGCAAAGGCTCCACCAACGAAGGCGACCCCATCAGCCACCGCATCACCAAAACCAGCAAGCCGGCTGTTAAACTCTTCATCACCGGCGTCGGCTCCGGCAAACGCAAAATCTTTTCCATGATGGCCGAGACTGAATCCGGCCCCGGCTATCCCCATTTCCCCGACTGGCTCGACGACGAAGGCTTCCGCCAAATCTGCTCCGAAGAGCTGCGCGTAAAATATCACCACGGCGCTTCCGAGGAATATTGGTTCCAAACCCGCCCGCGCAATGAAATGCTCGACATCTATGTCGGCTGTTATGCCGGCCTCTGCCGCCTCAACCAAGGCATCGTCCGCCAGCGCATGGCCACCATGCGCAAAGCGCTCGAAAACCCCACCGATGAAAAAACAGAAACCAACCCAAAACCAACGCCCCGCCGCACCCGCCGCACCCCCAGCCGGCAGCGCAGCGGAGGATTTGCAACGGATATTTGAATGAACGACAAGCATGAGCGGCGAGCGTAGCCGTACGCTCCATGCACTGGTTCGAGGAGGAATCGTATGGATATTAGATTTGAAAATACTGACACAAATTTCACGAACGGCCTGATTCGCCATGTAATAAAAAATTATACAGGAATTATTCCAAGGGTTGGAGAAGAAGTAAGGTTGCTCGATGTTGATGACGGCGGACCTGTAAGGGAGGTGCAATGTGTTGGTCATTTTATTCGTGAAAACTCACATGAAGTTTGCGTTTACCTATTTGTTACGGAGCTTTGAAAATGCCAATCAGACCTGAAAACAAACATCGCTATCCCAAGGACTGGAAACTGCGCTCACGCTTTGTCCGTTTCTATCGGGCTAAGAATAAATGTGAATGGTGCGGGGCTGAAAACTACAAGCCTCATCCAATCACTGGAAGTAAGGTGATTCTAACAACCGCACACGTTTTTGATGACAGGCCGGAAGCGTCAAACTTGTTGAATCTCGCCGCACTTTGCCAGCGGTGCCACAACAGACACGATGCGAAGGATCGACATGAGCGCCGGAAGGCAAGGATTGAACGGGAAAGCGGGCAGATGAACTTATTTGCCTCGAACGCTGCGGATCACCTGCGAGAAAAGGAGACAGAATGAAAACGCCTGCTGAAAGATTCGACGAATGGATGGAGAGAATGAAAAAGAAACACGCGGGAGCCTTTTCTCGTAAGGTGCAACCGCTGGTTCGGCTGGAAATTGACGTTGAGATTCCTGTTGATTATGGCCCGACCGAAGACGATGTGAAGGAGTGGATTGAATACTGGACTGGAAACAGGAAGTACATTGCGCGTGAAAATCCGCTTTGCTATCTCGGGATCAAGGGAAAGATTCTGAAGTATGAGCCGAACGATTTAGGTGAGTTTCGGTGATTCCAATGGTTGGAAAATCGACAAGCGTTTTCACCGTAAACTCAACCTATTGGTTGGGCTTTTTATTCGCCCTGAAAATAAATGAAACTTTTTTCTCCAAAGGGGTTGACGCACCACGCAACGCGTGGTACCTTTTAACCATGAAAACAACAAAAACCAACCCAACCGGAGGAAAGAAAATGACACGCGAAGAAAAAAGAAACGAACTGAAAGAAATGGAAACTAAACTTGCGACACTGAAAAATATGATGACATGCCGTGAAGTCCGTTATTGCATAGATAACCTGCTAAATGGAATTGCAAGAAATACAGGGTTTGACCTACAGACAGTTCGCGGGATTTATAACCGATGATTAAAGAGTTAATCGAAAGAGAGGGCGGCCCCGCCGCCTTCTCGCGGGAAACAGGAATCCCGCTCCGAACCGTGGAAGATTGGAAAGCGGGGCGCAGGAAACCGCCTGCTTGGCTGGTTCCGATTTTGGACGAATGGCTAAAGGTGAAACGCGGGCGGAAGTAATCTGCCCAACGAAAAAGATCAGCGGCAGGAAATTGGAGAGAGACTATGAAAAAAGATTATGACGACATGAGTTACGCAGAACGGCTAGAAAAAAATGAGCGGGTTTCCTGTACGCCTGAAACGGCTGGTTATGCGGATGGCCTATTTCAATTGATGGAAGACCTTGTCAAAAAGGCTGATGATACGGTTTGGCTTATGGATCACGAAACAGTGTTTGAAAGGTGCTGGATGATCATTGAGCAACAGGAAGGCAGGGCGCGTTTGGAAGAACGCTTCCCCGAATACGCATAACGATTAAGCGTGAGCCGTGCAGAAACTAAGGAGTGATTATGTCGAAAAACACAAAGGTCAAAAAATCCGCGGGGCAGACATCGGCTCCACGCACTGGTTCGGCACACGTTAGGATGTGGGGTTACGACTACTGCGAGAAGCATAGGCAGAATTATAAACGCTATTGCTCGTCTTGTGCTACGGGATTGCCTGCATTTAAGCCTAACGCTAACCATGAGGCTGAACGGATAAACCAAAGGAGATTGGCATGAGTGATGAAATTACAGAAAAACCGAGTGGCAGTGATAGCCTCGATGGACTGGTTATGTGCCATTTCAACGAGCTAATGGAAAAAGACGATACTGTGTTCCATGTTTTCGATGAAGATGACGTTGCCACTCAGGTCGTAACATACAATGACATGGTGGTGTTTATGTATGAAGTAGCTGATATTATTAAGGCACATAACGACTAACATGACTTTCGGTGCGGTCAACCTCGACTACCGCACCGGACGTTTTCACCGTAAAGTCGATGGACTGGTTGGGAATGAGGTTGATTATGATCAGATACGTTAAAATTGATGCAGAATATGAAGTGAGCGGAGATAAGGACTGTTTTGCGTTCTTCAATACCGTTGACGATAAATTCATTGAAATAAGCGGGGATCATGTTTTTGATGATGTCGAAGATTTAAAGGAGGCGTTCGCTTGTGATCCAAAGAATCGCGTTGAACTCAAACGACTCCTTGGATTGATTCCCAACGATACGGATGACCTGCAAGAAAAGGAGAGTTAAAATGAAACCTAAAATAGTGCATGAAGACGGACACAACATCGAAGAGGCGATAGAAAAACATCGCGCCGCCTTTTCTTGTAAGAGTCAATCCGCTGGTTCAGTGACATGGGATGAAGCAGTTAAGAAGTTGCGATACTGCGATTGCGGTGCGCCAATCTTTGAATTCACCGACGACACAGGAACCGATGACTGGCAACGCTTTGCCGAATGCAGTTTCTGCGACTTCGTAACGGAATCGCATTGGGAACCGCAGGTGGTGCTGGATCAATGGAATAACCGTGGTGGAAAATGTGAGGAATGTGAAACCGGCATCTGCGAAACCGACGAGGATGAAATCTGCAATACGTGTTGGAATAGAGCTAAGTCACCGAACAGGTGATTATCATTCCATTCGGAGTTTGAAATATTATGCGACCTAAAAACAGAAAACAGGCGGCGGCCTGGGGAAAGCGAAGCGCGGAGGTGCGGCGGGATGGCCGGCTGGCGGCGGCGCTGGCGTATGATGCGGAGGTGGTGCGGAGTTTTCTGGTGTTTGAGGTCCGCACGTTTAATCCCTGCAGTGGTCAGCGCCATTTGTTGGAGCTTAAACACGAACTGCGGAATGGAAACGATCGTTTTAATTTATATATTGATGGCACGCGCCAGCGGAACCAATGGAGCCGGACGGGGTTTGTTGATTGGATGTTTCGGAAAATTGAATCGGTCCGAACCGATTGGAGCTAATGATGGGCGAGAAGAGCAGAGGAAACTGGAACCTGGGCGCGTGTTTGAAAGCGTGCGCGAATCGATCGAAGCGTGGCTGCGGAAATTGTATTCGTTTTTCCAACTATCGGAAGCCGACCGGGGAAAAAAATAATGCGTCCTGAATGGGGGGAACTGCTTTCGGTTAAAGAGCTGGCGGATCGGATGAATTATTCGGAAAACTATGTCCGCGCCATGAAACGCGATGGCTTCCCGATGCCGGGGCGCCGTTCCACTGTGCTTGATGCCCTCCAGTGGTTGGAAAAAAATCCGGCCTTCCGGAAAAACAAGCGGCTGAAACAGGTAAAAAATTAATCCGGTTTTGTTTTGTGCTGTTTTTTTTGGCGTCGGGGTGGTTTGGGTGGGTTTGGATGCTGGCCCCCCGCGCACGCGTTCTTCCAATGTTTGGGCATGGGAAAACCGCGCCAAACCATTACCGCCGCCGCCCGCCGGATCGAACGCGAATTTGAAGAGCCCCTGCGCGATGTCATCGCCGGATATGCCGAAATGGGCTACAGCCGCCGCTTGGTCGCTGAAACGCTGGAAGTTTCCTTTGAAAGTTTAAAGCACTACAACCGCCGGGAAAACATTCGCTTCTGCCGCTCTCCAATAGAGCACCGCGAAATCAAAGGCCGCCCCCCGCGAATGATCCGGCAGAATGGACGCGAACAAAGTCTCGGAGCCTGGGCCGATGAACTTGGTTTGTCAAAAGAAGGCGTCCGCCAGCGCATCCGCCGCACCGGCCGCCCCACCAGGGGACATTGACGATTGATGATTGCCGATTGAATAGCTGAATGCGGCGGGATTCTCCCTTCAATCATCAATCCTCAATCCTCAATCGCCAGCTCCGCTGGCTGGCTGACCCACCTTTTTTCAACCCGCTCTAATTTACCCGCATGAAAATAATTGCGGGCCTTCCGGCTAAATACAATTTCACCCTGCCCAACCATTCAGCTTCCAATGGCTGGACCCTGGCGGGTCAGCTCACCGACACCGACGGCACCTATGCCCTTGCCACCGACCTATTCACCGGCGATGGCTCCACCTGGACCCTGGCCATTCCCTCCGCCACCACCACCAGCTACGCCGCCGGCGACTGCATGCTCTATGTCGTCGCCACGCTCGATACCACCGAAGAAACGGTCTTATCCGAAGCCTCCACCATCGAAGCGCTCGGCACCGTCAGCCACAACCGCAAGATGGTTACCGCCCTGAATGCCCTCATGGAAGGGCGCAGCACGCAGGCCTATGAAACCCTCACCACGCCCGACGGCGAAAGCATCAGCCGCCTCGACCCGGAAAAACTTCAGCAATGGCTGCTGTTTTATGAAAAGCGCCTCGCCACTGAGCACGCCGCCCGCGCAGCCGGTTCCATCATTAAGACACACCAAATTGGATTTTAGTCATGAAATGGAACCCCTTTAAAAAGAAGATTTCCAACGGAAAACCCGCCCGCCGCTCTTATGCCATGGGGGTGATGGACCGCCTTTCGAGCGACTTTTCAACCGGATCGCTCACGGCCGACCAAGCGGTCTACGGCTCCATCCATGCCATGCGCAACCGGGCGCGGGTGCTGGAACGCGACAATTCCTATGTGCGGAAGTTTCTGGCCATGGCCAAGACCTCCATCATCGGCGGCAAAGGCATCCGCCTGCGCAGTGTGGCCGGCGACTATGTCCGCAAAGGCGGCAAAACCGTATTCCAATCTGACAAGATCGATCAAAACCAACTTGAAAGCGCCTATTTAGATTTTTCCAAAGCCTGGAACTTTGATGTCGCCGGCAAGCTCGACCGCCGCCGCTTTGCGCAGATCGGGATGCAGCGCGTGCTGGTGGATGGCGAATTCATTGCCCGCAAACGGCGCGGCCGGGGCGACCATGGCCTGCAGCTCCAGATGATCGATGCGGAACTGCTCGACCACACCCTCAACCGGCGGGCCGGCACCGCCCAGAATGAAATCCGCATGGGCATCGAGATGGATGCCATGGGCAAACCCATCACCTACTACTTTCTGCCCGAAGCGCCGCCGCAGTGGACCGGCACCAGCGCCCTCTCTTCCAAGCATACCGGCGTGCCCGCCGACCAAATTGTCCACCTCTTCATTCAGGAGCGCCCCGGCCAATCCCGTGGCGTGACCTGGTTGGCCCCCACCGGCCTCCGCGCCCGCATGCTCGACAAGATCGAAGAAGCCGTCACCATCGGCTGGCGCATGGGCGCTTCTAAAATGGGATTTTTCAAAGCCAACGAAAACTACTCCGCTCCCGTCGATACCGATGGCAAGCCCGTCGAAATGTTCGGCAACGTGCCGCAAAGCACCGAGCCCGGGGAATTCTGGGAACTGCCGGAAGGGCTCGACTTCCAGCAATTCGATCCCGGCTACCCGGACGCCAGTTTTGAAGAGGTCAAAAAATCCATCATCCGCGAATTTGCTTCCGGATTCGGTGTATCTTATCCCGAGCTTGGTAACGATTTTTCCGGCGTGTCCTATTCCGCCGGCCAGATCGGTGTCCAGTCCGACATCTCTTTCTGGTCCGACCTGCAGCAATTCTGGGTCGATGGATTTGAGGAACCCGTTTTTCTGGAGTGGCTGCCGCTTGCCATCACCATCGGCGCATTGGAGCTGCCCGCCTCGAAAATTAAAAAATTCAAGGCGGTAAAATTCCAGCCGCCGCGCCGCAAACATATCGATCCACTGAAAACCCACAATGCGCAGCGCGTGGCGCTGGGCGATATGAGCCGCAGCATCTTCGACATCACGGCCGAAAACGGCGCCGACTTTGAAGACATCGTGGACGACACCCGCCGCGCCATCGAACTGCTGGAAGACAACGGCCTGCCTATTCCGGAAAGCTGGGCCGCTGGCTGCGAATTTGCGCCCGATCCACCGGAACCCGCCGAGGCCTGACCCACCTTTTTTCAACCTATGGCAAAACAAAAGCATGAAAACAAAAAGTGCAACTGAAGTTCGCAGCCTGATCGACCAGATCAATGAAAAGCACCCCACCTTCACCGGGCAGATTCGTGCGGTGGCGGCGGAAGGCGAAAAGGCCGACGAACAACCTGTTTTTAAAATCTCCATCAGCTCCGAAGCGCCCTATGAACGGTGGTTCGGCATGGAAATCCTCGGGCATAAAGAAGGCGAAGTGGATATGTCCTGGCTTCGGTCCGGCAATGCCCCGCTTTTGCTTCAGCACGACCATTCCCAGCTGATTGGGAAAATTGAATCTGCAAAACTTGAGGGCGGCCGGGTGACGGCCACCGTGCGCTTCGGGAGAAGTTCACTTGCTCAGGAAATCAGGCAAGACGTTGAAGACGGCATCCGTACCAATATTTCGGTCGGGTATCGCGTCAACGATATGGAGCTGACCGCCAAAGGCCAGAACGGCGCTCCGGATGAATACCGCGTGAACAGTTGGATGCCCTTTGAAGCCTCCAGTGTAAGCGTGCCCGCCGATATGACTGTCGGCACCAACCGCAGCACCGATGCCGTGGTTGTTTCTCCCGAACAAATCCAAATAAAGGATAATACTATGGACCTGAAAGCCGCAGCAAAAGCGCTCGGACTCTCCGAAGACGCTTCCCTTGAGAGTATTCTCGCAGCCAAAGCTACCCAGGCTGAAAAATCAGCCACCGCCAAAGCCGATGCCGAACTGAAACGCCAGTCCGACATCCGCAGCCTCGCCGATCTTCAGCGCGGAAAAATCACCAAAATCGACGAACGCGCCAAAGCCGCCATCGATCACGGCAAATCCGCCGAAGCCTTCACCCGCGACATCATGGATGCGTACACGGACGGCGAAACTGAAATTTCTTCCGCACCTGCCTACTCTGCGCAGGATAAGAAAGACATCAGCGGGTTTTCCATCACTAAAGCCATTCGGGAATTCGGTGCCAACGGCGGTTTGACCGGCGTGGAACGCGAAGTACACGAACAGGCCGAAAAAGAAGCACGCGACAGCGGTCTCACCATTTCCGGTTTCGGTATTCCGGCCAGTATGATGCGTGCTGGCGAAGTCACTGTCGCCGGCGAAGGAGCCGACACCGTGGCCACCGGCATCACCGGATTCATCGAACTGCTGCGCAATAAGATGATCGTCAACCAGCTCGGCGCTCGTTCGCTCACTGGATTGACCAGCAACGTGCTGATTCCGAAAATGACCGCCGGCGCAAGCGCTGCGTGGGAAGGTGAAATCGATGCCGGCTCCAAAGCCACGCAAACATTCGGTCAGTTGGCTCTCAGCCCGAAACGGGTGGGTGCTTATACTGAAATTTCCAAGCAGCTCATCCTGCAAAGCTCGCCCGATGTTGAAGCGCTCATCCGCGACGACCTGGCAACCGCCATCGCCATCGGTATCGATGCCGCCGCCCTGCACGGCACCGGCACAAACGACCAGCCCACCGGCATTGCTGCCACCAGCGGCATCGGTTCAGTCGTCGGCGGAACAAACGGCGCGGCTCCGGATTGGGCAGACATTGTCAATCTGGAATCTGCGGTGGCTGTAGACAATGCCGATGTCGGCATGCTTGCCTACTGCACCAACGCCGCTGTGCGCGGAAAGCTCAAGCAGACCGCCAAAGTGGCCAGCACCGACTCAAACATGGTTTGGGCCGCTGGTGCCACCCCGCTCAACGGCTACGGCTGCGGCGTTTCCAATCAGGTTTCAAGCGGCCTCACCAAGGGCTCCGCCTCCGGCACCTGCTCCGCCATTTTCTTCGGAAACTGGTCGGATCTCATTGTCGCGCAGTTCGGCGGCCTTGATCTGGTGGTTGATCCCTACAGCCTGGCCACCACCAACCTGCTGCGCGTGACTGCAAACACGTATGCGGACGTGGGTGTACGCCACGCCGAAAGTTTTGCGGCCATGCTCGATGCGTTGACTGCATAAGTTCATTCATTGCTCCACCTCCTGGAAGCCCCGCCCGTTCGCGGGCGGGGCTTTTTTTTATAAGGTTTTTAAGCACCCCGCACTACGCCCCACGCAATAGGAGCCCCACATGTTCATCAAAGCCAACAAAAACATCCTCGTTAAAGGCGAACCGGTTCAGGCCGGCGACATCATCGAAACCGACGCCGCCACCGGGCGCTACCTGGTGGAAGGCAACTTCGCCACCGCCGCCGAAAAACCCGCCCCGCCCAAAAAGAAAACAAGCCGCAAAAAAACAACCCCCGCAAAAAAAGCGGAACAATAAATTTAACAGGTCGCCCAGCGCGGCCTTTTTTGGAGAAAGCCATGAAAAGGTTTCAAATTTCAAGTTTCAAGTTTCAAGTTTCAAGTCTCGCTTTAATCTTTCTTTCAAGTTTCCAGTTTCAAGTTTCAAGTTTCGCCCAACTCTCCACCTTCAACAACGGCGATTCAAACGCCGGGGTGCGCTCCAAACTTAACGCCGCCATTCTGCAAACCAACACCAACACCGCCGACATCGCCCAACTTGAAACGGATGTGGGCGCGGCCCTGACCGATACCGCAAGCACAGCCGGATGGGTTGGTATGGGCTCCGGCGGTAACGACTCCGTTATAATGTCGGCCAGCGGCTCGGAATACGCCACCATGAGTTCTAATGGTCTTGCGGTGGTTGGCGGGCTTGCGGTGGATGGAGTGGGGTTGAATTCCACGATAACTACTGCCACGCGCTCATACACAAAGGGTGGATGGGAGTCGGGCCGTACTAATCTGGGTGTCGTGCTGACCATCACCGATGATGGCAATTATGATGTTACTAAAAGCCTTTTCACGCCTGTATTTCAGTCGCTGGGGGTTCCCGGATGTATCGCCGCAACAACTCAAACCGCGTCGAATTGGGGAACGGGCCATACGCCTGCTGAGTGTAAGGTTCTTGTGGATGACTATGGTTTCGAGATCATTAGCCACTCCGTTACCCACCCCTCACTTCAATTAGCGTCCAACAGTGTTGCGACGATTGATTACGAAATGCGGCAGGCCCAAGAGTGGATCGAGGCCGCTGGGATTGAATGCCGAAATTTCGCCTATCCATTCGGCCATAACGACGAAGTTGCGCGGGCCATTGCCAAAAAGTATTACCGATCTGCCGGAGAAGTGACGCTGGGCGTTCCGCAACTTACCGCGCACCCGGAATTCACCATTTCATATCCACCCATTGCGCAATACACCACCCCCCGCATCTACTTTACGAGTGCGGCAAATGGGTTCACAATGCAAACGTTTACCAACCTGATCGATAAGGCCGTGAGCGATGGCGAGTGCTGGATGCAGATGTATTGTCATGCCTTTTATGCGGCGGCGGATTGGGGAACGCAAGAAGCTTGGTCGAACAACCTGCACAGCATTATTTCCTATGCTATTTCCCAAGGAGTCGAAGTGCTAACGGTCAACGATGCGCTGGACCGATTCTCTAACACGACTGATCTGGGCGATTATCAGGCACTCACCACGCACAACCCGAATTATAAAGTTCCGACCGATGAAAACTATCATTACGTAATCGGCGCGGACGGCTCTTTTTCAAGTTCAGATATGCTTGCCGCCGCTCGATACGAGACTCCCCGCATGAGCAGCGATTTTCAGCATTTATCGACCGCCCCTATAACAGATTGGCCGGATAGGAAAATCACAATCGAATCGTATGGGACTTCCTCGGCGGCGGCTTATGGATGGCCGGAAGCCGGAACGCTCATCACCTGGCGGCTAGCGCATGATTCCTCCGATTCGGGTAATGGATGGCAGTGGCAGGACTATCATGCTTTCGACGGAAACCGGCAGTATAAGCGGGCGGCGAGGTATAATGGATCGTGGGAAGGGTGGAGCGAGGTGTCTTACAACGATGCGGAAATGACCTTAATAGCCAGTGCCACCACCAACTTTGCGGCTGGAACATTTACGACCAACGAAACTAAAAATTTCAATGTTTCGGTGGATGGTGATATTTCTTTAATGGACAATGTAATTGTAACGCCCGAAAGGCACCTTGAAGACGGCTTGATTGTTCAAGGATACGTTTATAGTAGTTCCGGCGATGTTCGCATTAAACTGACCAGTTTGACCGCTCAAACCATATCGGCCCGCGATTATAAAGTGCTCGTCATTAAGGACAACCTTTGATGCGTCGTCTTGCTTCCGTTCTGCTCGTTTGTATAGCAGGGTTTCTTGCCTGCTCATTCGCGCAGACCAATTCCGTGCCGCCGGTTCCAACGGCTGGAACCAACACCGTCAAAACGGTGCCGTGGCTGATGGCCACCATGGACGTGGAAACAAAGCAGATGGTTTTAACCGAGCCGCCCGCATGGATGCTGGCTGGCCCGCAGACCAACGAGCCGACGCAGGTGACCATCCGCATCGACTGCATGGATGCGCTGACCAACGTGGTGGTGTCCGGTGAATTTAAAACAACAAGGCCAGTCGCCTTCGTGCAGTGGAAGGTGATCGAGGAATGATATCCTTGGCGCTACAACTTGAGGTATTACAGACGGTGAAGTCATTACCACTATGCCATCCGAAACGGGTCAAAGCGGCGATTCACCGCGACAGCTTGATTCCGCAGGAACTCGCGGAAGAGCGGAACAACCATGAGATGAAACGGTATCTCTGGAGCACGGTCAACGCACGGGGTCTTCTGGCAGGGCCGACCACAATTTACGGAAAAGATGGGCCAGTGACTTACGGATCGCTGCGCGACCATCCTAAAAACAAGCGAAGCCAATCGCGCCGTTGGCGCAGTGATAAAGTAATCACCAACTCATAATGGACAGGGAAGATACAATGGACGAAACGAATGCGCAGGAAAAACGGCTAAGTGTACTCGAAACGAATTTCGGACATGTATCACAAACATTAAATGGGCTGAACGAATCTATTA
>ERZ1046740.557-NODE-557-length-30727-cov-5.157016_pt1 | contig 30727 bp, 26 predicted proteins | sample MGYA00383093_ERZ1046740 | MGnify/ENA primary metagenome ERZ1046740 (study PRJEB29581, sample SAMEA5548363) | metagenome | biome: marine; feature: coastal; material: water | depth 25 m | study: Short-term variability in the microbial, nano- and picoplankton... | reverse complement strand
TGTCGGAACAGCTCTTTCACGGGCTGTTCTTCAACCTTCTGACCCGCATATTGCACACTGACACGTTCAGCAGTTTCGGCGACCACACCCATATCATGGGTGATCAGCACCAACCCCATATCCTGTTCGTCCCGCAGTTGGATCAAGAGGTCCAGAATTTGCGCCTGAATGGTCACATCAAGTGCCGTCGTTGGTTCGTCCGCGATCAACAGTTTGGGCTTGCAGGCAATCGCCATGGCGATCATCACGCGTTGGTTCATCCCGCCTGACATTTGGTGCGGAAAAGTATTCAGCCGGCTCGCGGCATCAGGAATACCAACCTGTTCGAACAACTCTACTGCACGCCGGTTGCGTGTCGCACGATCCATTCCTAGATGAATGCGCAAAGCTTCCTTGATTTGGAAACCCACGGTGAAACACGGGTTTAACGACGACATCGGTTCCTGAAAAATCATCGCCATTTCTTTGCCGATGATCGAACGACGTTCGCGCGGCGTAATCTTAGTCAGATCTCGCCCTTCAAAGCTCATCTCGTCAGCGGTGATTGTGGCCGTCCAAGGCAAGAGGCCCATGACTGCAAGCATCGACACGGATTTTCCCGATCCACTCTCTCCGACAATGGCTAACAATTCGCCCTTTTCGAGCGTGAGGTCCACGTGGTCTACAGCGCGAAATTGTCCCGAAGCCGTAGCAAAATCGACGGAAAGGTTACGGATACGTAAAAGGCTCATCGCATCAGCTCCTTTTCAACTTGGGATCAAGGGCGTCACGCAGACCGTCACCCATGAGGTTAATGGCGATCACGTTGACCAGAATGGCCAGCCCCGGCAAGGTCACGACCCACCACGCACGCAAAATGAACTCGCGGGATTCTGCGAGCATTGTGCCCCACTCAGGTGCAGGTGGCTGCGCGCCAAGACCCAGAAAGCCGAGAGCGGCCGCATCCAGAATCGCGGATGAAAACGACAAGGCAGCTTGCACAATGATTGGCGCCAAACAGTTGGGCAGCACTGTGATGAACATCATCCGCCACAAACCGGCCCCTGCGATACGCGCTGAGGTGACGTAATCTTTTTGCCGCTCGGTTAAGACCGACGCGCGCGACAGGCGCACGTAGTGGGGCAAATAAGTGACTGCAATGGCGATCATCGCATTGGTTAAAGACGGGCCCAAAACAGCCACCAGCACCAATGCCAATAGCAACGACGGAAACGCCAGAATGATATCCATGATACGCATTATGACAGTGTCGAGCCATTTAGGGGCAAAGCCTGACAACAGACCGATCATCACGCCACCGGATGCGGCAATTGTGACCACGATAATGCCCACAAAAAACGAGAAACGAGACCCGGAAATCAGCCGCGATAACATATCGCGCCCAAGTGGGTCGGTGCCCAGAATGAACTTCCAGCTCCCACCTTCCTGCCAAACCGGCGGGACCAAGGTATAGTCGCGGAACTGTTCTGCAGAGTCATAAGGGGCCAAAAGTGGTGCGAACAACGCGCAAAACATGAAGGCTACAAAGACCATTAAACCAAAAACCGCGCCTCGGTTTTCGCTGAAATAGAACCAGAATTCACGCAGGGCACTGGGGCGTTCAACGGCGGCATTTATTTGTGTTGATTGCTCGGCCATTTATCTTTTCCTGATCTTTGGATTGATCACGCCATATAGGACGTCAACCGTGAGGTTTACGACCATGACAATCACCGCGATCAACAACAGACCGCCCTGCACAACCGGATAATCCCGGCGTGAAATACTATCGACCATCCACTTGCCAATGCCGGGCCAACTAAAGATTGTCTCGGTCAGAATGGCACCGCCCATGAGCACGCCAACCGACAGACCAATGACAGTGATTACGGGGATGAGCGCATTGCGCAGCGCGTGTACACCATTGATGCGCGAAGGCGACAGGCCTTTGGCATGGGCCGTACGGATGTAATCCTCACCAAGCACCTCAAGCATCGCCGAACGTGTTTGGCGCGCAATCACAGCAAGTGGCACCGTGCCAAGAACGATGGTCGGAAGTACCAGGTGGTGTACTGCAGATTTAAACGCCCCTTCTTGCCCAGACAGCACGCTGTCAATCAGCATAAAGCCGGTGACATCATCGAAGTAGTAAAGCAAATCCAAACGACCTGAGACCGGCGTCCAGCCCAAGTTGCCCGAGAACACAATAATCAGCAGCAATGCCCACCAAAAGATCGGCATCGAATATCCAATTAACGCGGTAGACATAAGCGCACGGTCAAAGAACTTGCCTCGATTAACCGCCGCTATCACACCGGCAGGAAGCCCGACAGCCATCGCAAAAATCAAGGCACATGTGGCCAATTCCAGCGTTGCAGGAAACAATGAGAAAAACTCGTCCCAAACCGGTTTCTTGGTGACAAAGCTTTCTCCAAGGTCACCCCGAAGCACGCCCGTCAGATATTCCCAGTATTGTTGTAAAACCGGTTTATCAAAGCCGAACTTTTCAACCATTTCCTGATAGCGTTCTTCGCTCATCCCGCGTTCGCCCGCCATCACGATGATGGGATCGCCCGGAAGCACCCGAATGAACATGAACGAGATCAGCGTGACCCCGAGAAACGTTGGGATAAAGGATCCCAGCCTTGAGAAAACATATCGAAACATCAGTGGCCCACAATCATGAGGTCTTTAGGAAAACTTGTCAGTGATTTGCATCCGGTCTCGGTGACAAGCACGTCATCCTCGATCCTGACACCAAAATTGCCAATTTCATAGAGCCCTGGTTCATTGGTATAAACCATACCCGCGCGCATCACCTGATGGTTGCCGCGCATGATATAAGGGGCTTCGTGTACATCACGCCCTAAACCGTGACCGGTTTTAGTGCGAATACGGTCAGCATAGGGTGATGCTTCAAGCACACTAATGACCGTGTCATCAATGTCATGTGCGGTCACACCGTCGCGGGTCATCGCGAGGCCTGCCATGTTGGCCCGCAGGACCGTATCATAAACATCGCGACCTTCGTCGGTCACGTCGCCGACAAACACCGTACGGGTGATATCTGCGGCAAACCCGTGTTTGCGCGCGCCAAAATCAAACAGCAGTGCATCACCGGATTGAATTTTGTAGTCAGCCCGCGCCTTGGCGTGAGGCCGCGCAGAGTTGTCGCCAGCAGCCACAATCGGCGCAAAAGCCTGATCGTCAGCACCTTCGGCAAACAACGCTTGAACAAGCGCCTGCTCGACTTCTTTTTCGGTCTGGCCAATACGCACACCGTCTAACACACGCGCCAGGGCCCGTTCCGAGATGTCTATGGCGGCCTGCATCGCGGCGATGTCTTCTTCGGTTTTGATAATGCGCAGACCCGAAATTTCTTTCTCGGCGTCCACAATGTGCAACTCGGGCATCGCCATTTTTAACGCATGGTGCACAAAGACACGCATGACTTGCCCCTCAACGGCCAAAGATTTCAATGGCATATGGGCACCAAGGGCTGCAAAGGCTTCATCATAGCCTGTCTGGTCACGCCAATCGAACACAGAGCCGTCAAAGTCAACCAAAGCCCATGAGCCAAGCTCGAGATTTGGGACAATTGCAGCCGGAGCCCCTTTGGCTGGGATCACCGCAAGAAAGGGGCGTTCGTGGCTCATAAAGGGTTTGCGAAAGGCACGGATAAAATTCGGGCCGGGTACAAGGGCCACTGCGTCTACATTCAGATCGCGCGCCACTTGCCGGTATTCGGATAGGTCCGACATTTGGGGATTTCTCCGGGAAAAACAATGCCGGGGCTGCGAAAGGCAGCCCCGGCATCTGGTTCTTGATTAGGTCTTACTCGACGCTCACACCATAGAAGATGTGGCCGCCCAGTGGGTGGACCTTATAGCCCTGCACCTTTGTGCTCATCGGCATGTAGACAACCGAGTGTGCAATAGTGGCCCATGGCGCTTGGTCTTTGAAGATAACTTGTGCTTCTTCATAGAGCTTCGCGCGCTCAGCTTGATCGGTCACAGTCTTCGCTTTGATGATCAGATTTTGGAACGGCTCGTGGCACCATTGTGCACGGTTTGACGCTTCGCGACCGTCACAGCCCAGCAGAACCGCCAGGAAGTTGTCGGGATCGCCGTTGTCACCAGTCCAACCGAGAAGAACGGCACCGTCACGGCTCAGTTCTTTGGAGCGCGACAGATACTCGCCCCACTCATAGGACACGATCTCTACGTTGACGCCAACCTTGGCAAAGTCTGCCTGCATCAATTCGGCCATACGACGCGCATTGGGGTTGTAAGGACGCTGAACGGGCATCGCCCAGATCTTCATCTCTAACCCCGACACGCCTTCAGCTTCCAAAGCGGCCTTGGCTGCTTCGGGATCATAAGCGTCGTCAACGATGGCATCGTTATAGCCCCACATTGTTGGTGGGATCGGGTTTTTGGCGATTTGGCCAGACCCTTGGAACACAACGTCAATGATGGCTTGCTTGTCGATCGCCATGTTAAGCGCTTTGCGCACTTTGGGGTTATCGAACGGTGCAACTGTGGTGTTGTAAGCCAGATAACCTACGTTCAGGCCCTCTTGCTCCATCATGTTCACATCAGCATCTGCTTTCATCGCTTCGATGTCGGCAGGGTTTGGATATGGCATGATGTGGCATTCGCCAGCCTTCATCTTTTGATAGCGCACCGAAGCGTCCGGTGTGATGGCAAAGATGAGGTTGTCGACGTCAGCTGGTGCCTTCCAATACTCAGCATTGGCCTTGTAACGGATCACGGCGTCTTTTTGATACGCCACAAATGTAAACGGACCAGTACCGATTGGTGCAGTGTTCACCATTTCAGGTGTACCCGCTGCCAGCATCGCTTCGCCGTATTCAGCAGAGACGATCGACGCAAAATCCATCGCCATGTTGGCGACAAACGGAGCTTCTGGCTTCGACAGAGTGAATTTTACGGTGTAGTCATCGATTTTTTCCATCGATGTGACCAACTCACCCATGCCCATGCCACGGAAGTATTCCCAAGTACCGCCAGATACGGCGTTATAAGGGTGGTCTTCGCTTTGCTGGCGCGCAAACGTGAAAATCACGTCATCTGCGTTGAAATCGCGAGTCGGGGTAAAGTCAGCGCTCGAGTGGAACTTGACGCCTTTGCGCAGGGTGAATGTGTATTCTAGGCCATCGTCGCTGGCTTCAACAGACTCAGCCAGACCCGGAACAACATTGGTGGTGCCGGTTTCAAACTCGAGCAAACGGTTATAGATTGGATGCGAGGACGCATCAAAAGTGGTGCCTGCTGTGAAGAGCGCGGGGTCAAAGCCCTCGGGCGAGCCTTCTGAGCAATACACCAGTGTGCCTGCAGCAAAAGCTGTGGACGCGGACAATGCAAAAGCTGCACCTGCCGCTAAAAGTCGAGATTTCATTTCTACCTCCCGGGTTGAAGTTGATTGCGGCTCATTTTTAACCCTTGCTCCGTACAGGAGTATGTCCTGCACATCCTTATGGGTGAGTCCGCACCAGAATTGATATTGTATCCAATCTGGGAAGGCCAGAGTCAACGTTGGGAAATCCCGCGAAAATTCAATCACCTAGGAAATCAACTTGCCATTGATATCTAATGAACAAGATTTTCGTGAAGGTGCCTTCTCATAAATTGAGCCATTGTTGGAGGTGTCTGCAGCGTTTCGCGAAATGGCAGATTCGAAGCCACTTCTCTTCAATCTCGCTTGGCAGTTGGTCTTGGCTTCCCGTTTTTGAGGCAAGTTTGGCAAAATAAAACGCGGGTACACCCATAGCATCACACACTTAAAACTGGCGCTTTCGTAAAAATCCAAGAGAAAAAGCAAACCCCTCTCAGCAATCAGCCGCTTTGGGCGTCTCGGAACCAACGTACGATCGCGGCGCGCTCTTCAGGTTCCATCCAGCTAACATTGGCAGGCGGCATCGCCGTGCTGACGCCTGAATGCAGAAAAATCCGTTTGGCTTCGGCGGCGACCTCTTGAGGTGTTTCCAGCAAAACATGCTTTGGCGCGTGTTGAATACCGTCATATCCCGGCTCCCGCGAATGGCACATAGAACACCGTCCCAAGACGATGTCGGTGACATCCTCGAACCCTTCGGCACTCGCAAACACCTGTTCAGCCGGGGTAAAAGCGCGGGCCTCTTCCTCTTCTAGCGTGTTGTATTCGGGACCTGCATCGCTAAGCGCCACAATTAACACAAACAAAATGGCTGTCGCGGCCCACGTCCACCATTGCATCCCACCACGAGCGTGCATGGTGTTAAAGAAATGCCGGATTGTGACCCCCATTAGGAAGACCAGCGCAGCTATCAACCAGTTGTATTCAGTGGCAAAAGCCAAAGGGTAGTGATTTGAAAGCATCAAAAAGATAACTGGCAGTGTCAGGTAATTGTTGTGGGTAGAGCGAAGCTTGGCGATTTTGCCATACTTTGGATCAGGCGTGCGGCCTTCTTGAAGGTCTTTTACAACAATCCGTTGGTTGGGCATGATGATAAAAAACACATTGGCAGTCATGATCGTGGCGGTAAATGCGCCCAGATGCAGCATCATGGCACGACCCGTAAACACTTGGGTGTAGCCCCACCCCATGACCACCAAGAGCGCAAACAACAGCACCATCAACAGTGTCGGGTTGTTGGCCATTCTAGATTCACACAGGCGGTCATAAACCAGCCAGCCAATGGTCAATGAGACCGCAGACAGCACAATACCCTGCCACAAGGCCATCTCTGTTTTCGTGGAATCAATCAGATACAGCTCGCCCCCCAACCAGTAGACGACCATCAACAACGCAGCCCCAGAAAGCCATGTTGAATAGCTTTCCCATTTGAACCAAGTCAGATGATCCGGCATTGCAGCTGGTGCCACCAAATACTTGCGGACGTGATAAAACCCTCCGCCGTGTACCTGCCATTCTTCACCGTCTGCGCCACCAAGATCCCCATCGCGATGCAATCCAAGGTCCAGCGCAATAAAGTAGAAAGACGAACCAATCCAAGCGATTGCAGTAATCACATGCAACCAGCGCACGGCGAATTCCGCCCATTCCACAAGAAAAACAGTATCCATATCTCACGCCCTCTTCACGCTGTCGCAACGGTATCTTAGCAAATTAGCGTGACACATGATTATCTTCTATTGTAGAAAAAACCCCAACAGCTTCAAAGAAAACCTTATAATCAAAATGTCCTACATAGAAAACATTCGCACTTTCGTTCGGGTCTATGAACTCGGCAACATGTCGGCCGCCGCACGGGATCAACGCATTTCCGCCGCCGTCGCCTCGTCGCGTATTTCACAACTCGAAGACTACCTGAATGTGCGTCTGTTCATGCGCACCACGCGACAGTTGAACGCCACAGAACAAGGTGAGATTTTTTATACTGGGGCCTGCAAAGTCCTTGAAACAATTCAGGATGCCGAAGCGGCCGTCAGCTCGATCACGCAGTCGCCTCGCGGCTCTTTACATGTGGCCGCACCTTTGGGTGTTGGACGGCGGCTGGTTGCCCCGCATGCGCCGGATTTCAAAAAAGAATACCCACTGATCAATGTGCGTCTGCGCCTTTCGGACCGCAAGCTGGACTTAACAGCCGAGGGATTGGACGTGGCTTTTTTCCTTGGCGTTCCCGAGGACAGTACGTTGCGTATTCGCAAGATCGCTGACTGCGCACGCGTCCTTTGCGCCGCACCAGAATACCTCAAGGCCCGGGGAACACCCAGCTCCCCATTAGAGTTGTGTGATGGCACCCACGACAGCCTGAACCTGCGATATCCCGGCGCGCCCGAGTTCCAATGGTCTTTGAAAACGACGGACGGCGTGCAGAAATTTGCAGTCAAAGGGCCTTTTGAATCTGACGATGGGGATGTTTTGACCAACTGGGCCTTACAAGGGCACGGAATTGTCTTGAAGCCAGTCTTCGAGATCGCCGAACATCTCGCGTCGGGGGCGTTGGTTCCTGTTTTGCAAGACACCCCTCCAATCCAAATTCAAATGGCTTGCCTTTACACACACCGCCGCCATCAGGACCCCAAAACGCGCCTGTTCATAGATTTCATGGTCGATCGTATTCAAAAAGAACTTCAGGCTCGCCAGACCTAGCTTTCAATCCTTCTCTCCTGCCTCAACTGCCTCTGTATGTTGAGTAACCGAATGGGGAGATGAGGAGTGGGACGTGGTAGTGTGTGGGTTGTGACATGCCGAACCGGATGGGGATTGTGCTGAGGAAGCGCGGGGTTTCGGGGGGCGTACCTGTGGCATCAAGATAGGCGCCAGCGTGGAAGATCAGTTCGTATTCACCGATCGCAAACTCGGCTTCGGGCAGAATTTGGCTGTCGGTGCGCCCGTCGTCGTTGGTGATCAGCGTGCGCAGGTGGGTGCGGGTGTCGCCCTCAATGCGGTAGAGCGCGATTTCCAGCCCTTCGGCCGGGCAGCCGCGGCTTGTGTCCAGCACATGTGTTGTCAAATATCCGGTCATATTGATCCCTTTGTAGTCATTCGTGCAGTCATTGCCTCGGTTTTCCACACAAACCCGGCCATAATACAGAGACAAGTCACAGAGAAGTCTTTCAGGAAAAATGCGAAAGTCACGCGGATTATTCCGGTGTAGACCTAAATGAAGCGTGAGGGAGAGCAAATCATGCGCAGATATATCCGTGATATGCGTGGGTACGGGGCCAATCCACCAGCGGCAAACTGGCCAAACGGCGCCAAGATCGCTGTGCAGTTTGTGCTGAACTACGAAGAGGGTTCCGAGAACCATATCGCGCATGGCGATGTGGGGTCCGAGGCGTTTCTGAGCGATATTGCGGGTGCCGCATCCTGGCCCGGTCAACGGCATTGGAACATGGATTCGCTGTATGAATACGGCGCCCGGGCCGGATTTTGGCGCCTGCACCGCTTGTTCACGAAAGCCGATATTCCGGTGACAATTTACGGCGTGGCCACGGCCCTGGCGCGCAGCCCCGAACAACTGGCGGCGATGCAGGACGCCAATTGGGAGATTGCGTCGCATGGCCTGAAATGGGTCGAACACAAGGACATGTCCGAGGCCGAAGAGCGCGCGGCAATGGCTGAGGCGATCCGTCTGCACACAGAAGTGGTCGGCGAACGCCCACTTGGGTGGTACACGGGACGGTGTTCAGAAAACACGGTGCGGCTGGTGGCTGAGGAAGGTGGTTTTGCCTATGTCTCAGACACTTACGACGATGACCTGCCCTATTGGCTTGAGATGGGCGACCGCGATCAACTGGTCATTCCCTACACGCTGGAAGCCAACGACATGCGCTTTGCCACGTCGCCGGGCTACACCACCGGAGAACAGTTCTTTACCTATTTGAAAGATGCATTCGACACACTGATCGCCGAAGGAGAAGACGGCGCGCCCAAGATGATGTCGATCGGTCTGCATTGCCGCCTGATCGGGCGGCCCGGTAAGATTGCCGGGCTGAAACGGTTCATCGACTATATTCAAGGCTTTGACGGGGTGTGGTGCCCGCGTCGGATTGAGATCGCACGCCATTGGGCCGCCACGCATCCCCATCAGCGCCGGGTGCGGCCCAGCCAGATGTCGCGCGCGGATTTTGTCGCGGCTTACGGCGGCATTTTTGAGCATTCCGCCTGGATTGCCGACGCGGCGTATGATCTGGAACTGGGGGCTGCGCATGACAGCGCGGCAGGTCTGCACAATGCGCTGTGTCGCGTGTTCCGCAGCGCGTCGGATGAGGCGCGCCTTGGGGTGCTGACCGCGCACCCCGATCTGGCCGGAAAGCTGGCCGCCGCCGGGCGTCTGACCTCGGAAAGCACGGCTGAGCAATCCTCGGCCGGCCTCGACATGCTGACCGACGCCGAGCGCGCCAAGTTCACCGCACTCAACACAGAATACGTCGCCAAACACGGCTTTCCCTTCATCATCGCCGTGCGCGACAACACAAAAGACACCATCATGACCGCCTTTGACACACGCATCAAAAACGACACCAACACAGAGATCAAAACAGCCTGCAAACAAGTCGAACGCATCGCAATACACAGATTGATCGAGGTGTTGTCATGACAAAAATCACAACACAGCCTTTGACAGCAACGGCTTTTGCCCCCTTTGGCGATGTGCTGGAGTTGAAAGACGTACCCGACAAGATCATCAATCAAGGTCTGTGCGGACGTCACCATGACCTCGCCGAAATGGCATTTACGGAAGGCCGTGCTGGGCTGTCACTCTTTAACGCCCAACCGCGTGCGCTGCCATATAAGCTCGACATGGTGGAACGCCATCCTGACGGGTCGCAGGCCTTCATCCCTATGACCCCTGCCCCATTTCTGGTGATTGTCGCCTCAGACAACGACGGAACACCAGAACAGCCGGTGGCATTTCTGACCGCCTCAGGTCAGGCAATTAACTTTCACAAAAACACTTGGCACGGGGTGCTGACCCCCCTGACGGCACCCGGACTATTTGCCGTCGTGGACCGCATCGGACCTGGCGACAATTTGGACGAATTCTGGTTCGACACACCCTACACGGTCGTGTCGACCTGAATACTAAAGGCTGGGCAGCGCTGCTCAGCTTATCACCCCAAAGCCACCCAAAAAGAGGTGGTAAGAACCCCATACAAGGAGGAAACCGTATGGCTGACACTTCAATAGGGACAGCTCAGCAGCTGAGAGACCCCAATTACACTCCCCCCCTTGCTCAGGCAATTCCGCTTGGCATCCAACACGTGCTGGCGATGTTCGTCTCAAACGTGACCCCGGCGATTATCATTTGTGGTGCTGCAGGGTTTGGTTTTGGTTCAAACTCACCCGACTTTCCGCAGATGATCTATATGATTCAAATGTCCATGTTCTTTGCGGGGCTTGCCACATTGATCCAAACTATTGGGATTGGCCCGGTGGGGGCCAAATTGCCGATCGTTCAGGGCACGTCGTTTGCCTTTATTCCAATCATGATCCCACTAGTGGCCGGTAAGGGCGTTGATGCCATGGCTGTCATTATGGGTGGCGTGTTTGTAGGAGGCTTGTTCCACGCGCTCCTTGGTTTCTTTATAGGTCGCATTCGATTTGCCCTGCCTCCTTTGGTGACGGGTCTTGTGGTGACAATGATCGGGCTGGCACTGGTCAAAGTTGGCATTCAGTATGCAGCCGGAGGCGTGCCTGCGATTGGCAAACCTGAATACGGATCGCTGCAAAACTGGTCGGTCGCAAGTGTGGTCATCTTTGTGACATTGGGTCTCAAGTTTTACACACGTGGTATGTTGTCAGTCTCAGCCGTTCTGCTGGGTCTAATCGCCGGGTATATCGTGGCCTTTATGATGGGCATGGTTAGCTTTGCAAACGTGGGACGCGCCGCAACGTTCGCGATGCCCAACCCGTTGCACTTCGGTCTTGAGTTCACAACAGCAGCCGTGATCGGCTTTTGCCTTATGGGATTTGTCTCGGCGGTTGAAACCGTTGGCGACGTGTCCGGGATCACCAAAGGGGGTGCTGGGCGTGAAGCAACTGACACTGAAATCCAAGGTGCCACATTTGCGGATGGTATTGGCACAGCAGTCTCTGGTCTGTTTGGCGCATTGCCAAACACGTCGTTCAGCCAAAACGTGGGATTGATAGCGATGACAGGTCTGATGAGCCGCCATGTGGTGACCATTGGGGCCATCTTCCTAATTATTTGTGGCTTGATCCCTAAGATTGGCGCGATCATCGCAACTGTGCCTATCGAGGTTTTAGGCGGCGGCGTGATTGTTATGTTTGGTATGGTTGCTGCTGCGGGCGTTTCGATGCTCTCGGACGTGGCTTGGAACCGCCGCAACATGGTGATCTTTGCAATCTCTCTAAGCTTGGGATTGGGACTTCAACTGGAACCAGGTGCGCTTCAGCATCTTCCCGGTACACTTAAGGTCCTGGCAACCAGCGGTATTCTGCCAGCGGCATTGATTGCAATTGTCCTGAACCTCATCTTGCCGGAAGAGCTGGCAGCAGAGGCCACAGACGAGGCATCTGGCGGTCATGCGGGTCACGGTTTGGGGTCTTTAAACAAAGACGACCACGTTTAATCTGGTTCCAAATCCAAGATAATTCCTTTGTGGATTCAAAGCGCCGCAACCTGTTTGCGGCGCTTTTTTTTGTGCAAATACCCAATACTACGAGTTCCCCACCTGACGCATGACTGCTATGACGCAGGCCATCTTGCTAAATAGTTTAATGCTAAACTATAAGTACAGAACGCTACGTCAATCAGGAGGAGGACGCTGCGAATGGCGACCCAATTCGAAGATATCGACCCAATTGAATCCCGCGAATGGCAAGACGCCGTTGAGGATGTGATCGCCCGTGACGGCGCTGATCGCGCCCATTATTTGCTGGACAAAGCGGTTCAACAAGCACGTGCGTCCGGGGCGACCCTGCCGTTCTCGGCGACCACGCCTTACCAGAACACCATCCCAACAGACGACCAAGAACCCTTTCCGGGTGACCTTGATATGGAATGGCGCATTCGCACAATCAATCGTTGGAATGCCATGGCCACTGTTGTGCGTCGCAACAAAGTGTCTTCTGAATACGGCGGGCACATCGCCTCGTTCGCGTCCTCGGCTGTGATGTATGATATAGGGTTAAACCATTTTTGGCGCTCCAAGTCGGCGATCCACGGCGGCGACCTTGTTTTCTTCCAAGGTCACGTAATCCCGGGTATTTATGCACGCTCCTTCATGGAAGGTCGCCTGACCGAAGAGCAGATGGAAAACTTTCGCTCGGAAGTTTCAGGCAAAGGTCTTTCGTCTTATCCGCACCCGTGGTTGATGCCGGATTACTGGCAATTCCCAACCGTCTCGATGGGCTTGGGGCCGCTTATGGCGATCTATCAAGCACGGTTCATGAAATATATGCACAACCGCGGCCATATCGACATGGCCGATCGCAAGGTCTGGTGTTTCCTTGGCGACGGTGAGATGGACGAGCCGGAATCGCGTGGCGCCATTGATTTGGCCGTGCGCGAAGGTCTCGACAACCTGATCTTTGTAATCAACTGCAACCTGCAACGCTTGGATGGGCCGGTTCGCGGCAACCACAAGATTGTGCAAGAGCTGGAAGGTGACTTCCGCGGCGCTGGTTGGAACGTCATTAAGTTGCTCTGGGGCAAGGGCTGGGATCAGCTGCTTGAGAAAGACACCTCTGGCAAATTGCGTCAGTTGATGGATGAAACTGTCGACGGTGACTATCAGACCTTCAAATCCAAAGATGGTGCCTATATTCGCGAGAACTTCTTTGGAAAATACCCAGAGACCGCGAAGCTGGTTGAAGATTGGACGGATGAGCAAATTTGGTCGTTGCGTCGTGGAGGACATGATCCACAAAAGGTCTATACTGCCTTTAAACGTGCGACTGATACCAAAGACCAACCCACTTGCCTATTGATCAAAACGGTCAAAGGGTACGGCATGGGCTCGGCAGGTGAAGGCCAAAACACCACGCACCAACAAAAGAAAATGGCGGAGGATCAATTACGCGCGTTCCGGGATCGCTTTCAAATTCCGGTCAGCGACGAGGACCTGCCAAAGGCCCCACTCGTCAAGCTGAACAATGCGCAAAAGTCCTATTTGGCAGATCGCCGCAAAGCGTTGGGTGGCGAGTTCCCGAAACGTGAAAGCGTGTCTCCTAAATTGGAAATCCCGCCTCTTTCCAAGTTTGAAGCTCAGTTGAAAAGTACCGGAGATCGCGAAATTTCAACGACGATGGCCTTTGTGCGCATTCTAACAACGCTTTTGCGTGACAAGAACGTAGGCAAAAACGTCGTGCCCATCGTGCCCGACGAAAGCCGCACCTTTGGTATGGAAGGTCTGTTCCGGTCTGTGGGGATTTATAACCCCAAGGGTCAGAACTATACCCCCGAAGATGCCGATCAGATGATGTTCTACAAAGAAAAGACCGACGGTCAGGTTCTGCAAGAAGGCATCAACGAAGCTGGCGCCATGGCAGACTGGATCGCAGCCGCCACAGCCTATTCGAACCACGGCGTGCCGATGATCCCATTCTTCATCTACTATTCGATGTTTGGGTTCCAACGTATTGGCGATCTGGCCTGGGCCGCTGGCGATAGCCGTGCCCGTGGGTTTATGCTGGGTGGCACGGCTGGACGAACCACGCTGAACGGTGAAGGCCTGCAACACGAAGATGGCCACAGCCATATTCTGGCCAGCACCATTCCGAACTGCATTACCTATGATCCGACCTTCCAACACGAGGTTGCGGTCATCGTGCAGCACGGATTAAAGCGCATGTATGAAGATCAGGAAGATGTGTTCTTCTACCTCACTTTGATGAACGAAAACTATGCACACCCCGATATGCCGATGGGTGTCGAAGACGAAATCATCAAAGGCTTGTATCGTTTTAAAGACGTTAAGAAACCGACCAAGAAACACGTGACGCTGATGGGATCAGGTACCATTCTGATCCAAGCGTTGAAGGCTGCCGAAATGCTGGAAGCAGACTTTGGTGTGACCTCGGAAATCTGGTCAGCCACCAGCCTCAATGAACTGGCACGTGATTGTCAGGACGTGGCGCGCTGGAACCGTCTGAACCCGACCGACGAGCCTAAGGTATCGTTTGTCGCTGAGCAATTGAGCAAGGCCAAGGGTCCTGTGATCGCGGCCACCGACTATATGAAGAACTATGCCGAGCAAATCCGCACCTGTGTGCCGAGCCGCTACACGGTTCTGGGTACAGACGGGTTTGGTCGGTCCGACAGCCGTGAAAACCTGCGTCGGTTCTTTGAGGTGGATGCAAATCACATTGCAGCAGCCGCCATGGTGGATTTGTTCCGTGAAGGCAGCATCACCAAAAAAGTGCTGGAAGCAGCGCTTGCCAAATATGACATCGACGGCACCAAGCCGAACCCCCGGCTGGTGTGATCGGGAAGAGGAGAAATAGATATGACTATTGACGTAAATGTTCCCGACATCGGTGATTTTTCTGAAGTGCCTGTTGTCACTGTTCTTGTGAGCGTGGGCGATGTGATCGCAGTCGAAGACCCGATTGTTGAGCTGGAAAGTGATAAGGCGACCATGGAAGTTCCGTCCTCAGCGGCGGGCACCGTAAAAGAAATCAAGGTATCCGAGGGCGACTTGGTCTCCGAGGGCTCGCTGATTATGGTGCTTGAAGGAAGTGCAGCCGACGCCCCCATTGAGGCCGCCCCGGCTGCTGCCACCCCTACCCCAACAGCACCTACCGCAGCTCCGGCTCCGGCGGCGGCTGCTCCGGTTGTGACGGATGCGGGATTTGGCAAGGCACACGCCTCGCCGTCTGTGCGGGCTTTTGCACGACAGTTGGACATTGAGTTGTCGAAGGTAAATGGATCGGGTCGCAAGGGTCGCATTCTGCGTGAAGACATCACAGCCTTCCTCAAGTCCTCGACCACAGCGGCTCCCACTGCTGGTGGCGCTGTGTCAGGCGGCATGGGTATTCCGCCGATCCCGGCTGTGGATTTCTCCAAGTTTGGCCCTGTAAGCGATGTGGAGATGCCGCGTATCAAGAAACTATCCGGCCCCGCGCTGCATCGCTCTTGGTTAAACATCCCGCATGTGACCCACAATGAAGAGGCCGACATCACCGACCTTGACGGGTATCGCCGCGAATTGGATGGCATTGCCAAAACCGAAGGCTACCGCGTCACGTTGCTGAGCTTTGTTGTCAAAGCCTCGGTGTCCGCATTGAAAACCCATTGGGAAGTAAACTCGTCCATCCATCCGGATGGCGACAAGCTGATCAAGAAGGATTTCTACAACATCGGATTTGCAGCCGACACGCCCAACGGTCTCATGGTGCCAGTGATCAAAGATGCTGATCGCAAGGGTATCGTCGAGATATCCAAAGAACTGGGCGATCTTTCGGCACTGGCCCGCGATGGCAAGTTGAAAGGCCCGGACATGTCAGGCGCGACGTTCACCATCTCATCACTAGGTGGCATTGGTGGCACATCGTTCACACCGATTGTGAACGCACCGGAAGTCGCCATTCTTGGCCTCACGCGTTCGAAAATGGCACCTGTGTGGAACGGGGAAGAGTTTATCCCGCGCAACATGCAACCATTGTCGCTGAGCTACGATCACCGCGCAATTGACGGCGCTTTGGCGGCACGGTTCTGCGCCACCCTGAAACACCTGCTCGGCGATGTACGCCGGCTGATGTTGTAAGGAGGGCTAGAACAATGGATGTCAAAGTTCCTGATATTGGTGATTTTTCTGATGTGCCTGTGGTGACCGTACTGGTCAGCGTTGGCGACACAGTTGCTGCCGAAGACCCACTGATCGAAGTAGAAAGCGACAAGGCGACCATGGAGGTGCCCTCGCCCGCTGCGGGTGTCGTGAAAGACATTAAAGTGGCCGAAGGAGACGCGGTCTCTGAAGGCTCATTAATCCTGATCCTTGAAACAGATGGTGCGTCTGACGCGCCCGTCGAGGCCGCTGCGGACGCAGCATCCGCCGCACCACAAGCGCTTGCCGCGACGGGCACCGCAACGGGCGCTGGGGACGTGCACGCCGAGGTGGTTGTGCTGGGCTCTGGTCCGGGTGGCTATACGGCTGCATTCCGCGCCGCCGATCTGGGTAAAAAGGTTGTGTTGATTGAAAAAGACGCCTCACTGGGCGGCGTGTGCCTGAATGTCGGCTGCATCCCATCAAAAACTATGTTGCATGCGGCCAAGGTGATTACCGAAGCCGAAGACATGGGCGCGCATGGTATCAGCTTTGCCAAACCCAAGGTCGACATCGATGGCCTGCGCGGTTGGAAAGAAAGCGTGGTCAATCAATTGACTGGCGGGCTTGCTGGCCTTGCCAAGGCGCGCAAAGTTCAGGTTGTGAACGGCTATGGCTCGTTCACAGGTGCGAACATGATCGAGGTCGACAACGACAGCGCCAAATCTACGGTCAGCTTTGACCAGTGCATCATCGCCGCAGGGTCTGAACCTGTGACGTTGCCGTTCATTCCACATGACGATGCCCGCGTGATCGACTCGACGGGTGCGCTGGAATTGGCGGATGTGCCGAAACGTCTGCTTGTCTTGGGGGGTGGTATCATCGGGTTGGAAATGGCCACCGTGTATGACGCTCTGGGATCAAAAGTGACCATTGTTGAGTTCATGGATCAGATCATTCCGGGTGCCGACAAAGACATCGTGAAACCGCTGCACAAGCACATCGAAGGGCGCTATGAAGCGATCCTAACAAAGACCAAAGTGACCGCTGTTGAGGCCCAGAAAAAAGGCCTGAAAGTCACAATGGAAGGCCCCAAAGGCGAAGTCACAGACACCTTTGACAAGGTTCTTGTCGCAGTCGGTCGTCGCCCCAATGGGGCCAAAGTGAATGCCGAAGCGGCAGGTGTTGCTGTGGATGAACGTGGCTTCATCGCCGTCGACAGCCAGCAACGCACCGGACAGGCGCATATCTTTGCCATCGGTGACGTGGTTGGCCAGCCCATGTTGGCACACCAGGCCGTGCATGAGGGTAAAGTGGCCGCAGAAGTTTGCGCAGGTCACAAGCGTCATTTTGATGCGCGCGTGATCCCGTCAGTCGCCTACACCGACCCGGAAGTTGCGTGGGTGGGTGTCACAGAGACACAAGCCAAAGCCGAAGGCCTGAAAGTTGGCAAAGGGTCGTTCCCATGGGCAGCGTCTGGTCGATCGCTCAGCTTGGGGCGTTCTGAGGGCATCACCAAACTGATCTTTGAAGAAGGCACAGACCGTGTAATTGGGGCTGGCATTGTTGGCCCGAACGCGGGCGATCTGATCGCAGAAGTGGCGCTGGCCATCGAGATGGGCGCAGATGCGGTCGACTTGGGGCATACCATCCACCCACACCCAACGCTTTCCGAGACCATCAACTTTGCTGCTGAAATGTTTGAGGGCACCATCACCGACTTGATGCCGCCGAAAAAGCGTAAGTGACGTCAAAGCACAAAAACTTAGAAAGGCCCGGCGCACATCAGCGACCGGGCCTTTTTCTTGTCTTGTGTCCGTTGGGTTTACAACGGCCAGATAAACGGGATCAAAAGAGACGCCAGAAGGCCGACGCTCAGGTTCAACGGAATTCCAACGCGCATAAAGTCGGTGAATTTGTAGCCCCCGGGCCCATACACAAGCATGTTGGTCTGATAGCCGATTGGCGTGGCGAAAGAGGCTGATGCGGCCACCATCACAGCCACCACCAAGGGGCGCGGATCAACCCCCATCGCGCTGGCCAAACCAATGGCAATGGGTGTCACCACCACAGCCACAGCATTGTTTGACACCAATTCGGTCAAGACCGACGTCAAAAGGTAAATCGCCCAAACCACCAACCATGGTGGCAACATGCTGAGGTACGGCGCAATCGCGTCAACAATCAAGCTAACAGCGCCCGAACTTTGCAACGCCACACCGATGGCCAGCATGGCAAAAATCAGCGTCAAAAGCCGACCGTCCACAAATGAAAACGCTTCGTCAGCGTCAATACAGCGGGTGATGAGAACAACTGTCACAGCCAGCAAAGACAACAGAAAGATCGGCGCAACACCCATGCCCGCAAGGGCCACAAGACCCACCAAAGCCAACAGCGCAATCGGCGCGTGGCCACGGCGAAATTCGCGCTCAGAAGGCTGGGACACATCGACCATTTCCATCTCGCTGGCCAATCTTTGAATGTCTCCTGGCGCACCTTCGAGCAGCAACGTATCCCCCACGCGCACCACAAGATCGTCAAGCTGGCGGCCAATGTTCTGGTTTCGACGATGCACAGCCAAAGGATAAACCCCAAAACGACGCCGCAACCGCAAAGAGCCCAGACTGCGACCAACCATCTTGCATCCCGGCGTGATAAGCACCTCGACGGTGGTGGTTTCCACCGCAGACACCTGATCCACGCGCTTTAGCGACTTATTACGCTGCAAAGACAAGAGTTCTGTCATGCGCGTGCGCAGCACCACCCGGTCCCCCACTTCGAGCGTCACAGCCTTAAGGTCGCGCCGCAAAGACAAGTCACCGCGCACCACATCAATCAACCGCACACCTTCGCGTTTGAACAATTGCACGCTAAGCACATCACGGCCCACTAGGTTACTTTCCGGAGGCACAACCGCCTCGGTAAAGAATTTCATCTTGGATTTGTCGGACAACAGATTGGCCATACTGTCGCGATCTGGCAGCAAATGCGGGGCGATAAAACGCAGGTAAATCATGCCCCAAACCACCAGAGCAATGCCCAGTGGTGTCACCTCAAAAATCGAAAACGCCTCAAGACCCTCTGCGCGGGCAACACCGTCAACCAGCAGGTTGGTCGACGTCCCAATTAAGGTCAGCGTGCCCCCAAGGATCGCTGCATAGCTGAGCGGGATCAGCAGTTTGGATGCCGACACCCCTAAGGTCCGCGACAGTTGTGTGAACACAGGGATCATCACCACAACAACTGGTGTATTTGAGACAACAGCCGAAGCCACCACCACAAAAACCATCAGCATGGCAATAGCCAGCTTGGGATTGGTCTTGGCTTGTTTGTCCGCCATATGCGTGAAGGCCGACAATGCCCCCGTGCGCACCAAAGCCCCCATGACAATAAACATCGCTGCAATGGTCCAAGGGGCTGGGTTTGACAAAACCTGTAGTGCCGCCTCGTAGGGCAGCAGACCAAGCACAAGCAGCGTGGACGCCCCGGCGATTGCTACAACCTCGGTTGGATAGGTTTCTCGCATGAACAACACAAACATCAGGGCCACAACACCCAGTGCCAGAAACGCTTCTGTTGTCTGCGAAAAATCGAATAAATTCATGTGTCTTCCGAATTTTTTTCCTAGACCCACAATCGCCCAAGCTGGTCTAAGGGGCAAGCGTCTCTTTGCCACGTGGCTGGACAAGGAACATCCCCGCAAGAATAAGCAGCAACGCGGCCCACACCCAGCCAGAATACCGTTCGCCCAACAAGGCCATCGACCAAAGCACACCCGATCCTGTGACGAGATACGCCACTTGTGCGGCGAACACAGCGCCCGCCTGTGACACCAACCAAACGTAGCCCGTGTAAACCGCTGCATGGATCAACGACAAGGCCACCAACGCCCACTCAGCCCCCCCCCCAAGGTACAAACGGATCAATAAACTGGCCGGTGGTCAAAGCCACTGGCAAAACCAATATGGCGCCCAAAACTGAGGCCCCAAACAAAACGTGACCCGCACCCAGCCCATGTGTGCCCCATTTGGCAACGATATTGCCTTCAAATGCGTAAAAACATGGGGCGACCAAAGCGACTGGGATCCAGAGCACCATGCCGGGTTCGGGCAAACTGTCTGGCCCAACCAAGAGCACAACGCCAACCAGACCCGTTACCAAGCCAAGCATGCGTATCCACCTGAACCTATCCATGCCGAGGCTCATAGCGACGGGAAAAGCCACAATCGGGACCAGTGAAATAATGACGGCCATCACACCCGCTGGCAGATTTGCCGCCGCCCGATAAGAAAAGCTGCTTGGTAGAACGGTTCCCAAGGCTGCGATCAAAATAAAGAACCACAGAAGGTTTCGCTGCAACGCCAACGGCTTGCGCGCCAAATATCGATATGCTCCTAATCCCAGAGCCCCAATCACCAACTGCCAAAAAATCATGCCAAAGGGCATATATCCTCTGCTCACAGCGATCTTTGTCAGTGGCAGAGTTATACCCCACCCTGCCCCCAAGACGAGCAGGACAAGCGACAGTCGAAGGCGGCTCACATTGGTCCTGACTGGCTCAACAACCCACCTTGACGCACCATCTCGACCCGCGTGGCCTGACCGGTGCGATCATCCGTTTCCACATAGACGCCCGATAACGTTGCTTCGCCCAGTGCCGGAGTAAACCGGGATTTTGGCATGCCCACCACAAAGCGGCGCATGGGTTCGGTCTTTTCCATGCCAATCACCGAGTTGTAATCACCGCACATACCTGCGTCCGACTGAAACGCCGTCCCACCAGACAAGATTTGTGTGTCCGCAGTCGGCACATGTGTATGGGTTCCAACCACAAGGCTGGCGCGTCCATTGCAAAAATGGCCCATGCCCATCTTCTCGGATGTGGCCTCACAATGGATATCCACAATCGACGCCTGAACCATGCCACCGCGCGGATGGCTGCGCAGCACCTGATCCACTGCCGAAAACGGATCGTCATAGGGGCGTTTCATAAACACTTGACCTAACGCCTGCGCGACCAGCACTTTGCGCCCGCCACGTGCCTCAAATACCCGAAATCCGCGCCCCGGCACGTCGCCATGCGCAAAGTTTATTGGGCGAATGACTCGTGGTTCGCTTTGGATGAACTGCATCATGTCTTTTTGGTCAAAAGCATGATCACCAAGGGTGACACAATCGGCCCCAGCATCAAGGATCAGCTTGGCGTGATCGCCGCTTAGCCCCATACCATTGGATGCGTTTTCGCCGTTCACCACAACAAAATCGAGCCGCCATTCGTCCCGCAATCGTGGCAGGTTTTCTTTCACAGCAGCGCGGCCTGCGCGCCCCATGACATCTCCGAGAAACAAAATTTTCATAAGGAAACGGCCTATCGCCTTCGTGAGCTCCGAGCAAGAGGCGAGCTACAACTGGTGAGTATTTAGGGGTTTTTCACAATCGTGCGGATACCACTTTCGGTAATGATCATGTCCAGCGGCTGATCCGTGGCCTCAAGTGGCAGGTCGTCAGCTTCTTGGGCATCAAAAGCAAAACCAATAGCCAATGTCGCACGACGCGCACGCAGGCGTTCCAGCGTGCGGTCATAAAACCCGCCACCATAGCCCAACCGCCCGCCGCGCGCATCAAATGCCACGAGGGGTACAATCAAGATTTCCGGATCAAAAAAGTCATCAACCACTGGCACTTTTGCCCCAAACGGCCCCTCCCGAAGTGGGGCCTCAGGCTCCCAACGGGAAAACTCGAGCGGCAATCCTGCGGCTTGAATGACGGGCACCCCCACAAGGCCATGTGCGGCGGCTTCTGCCATCGCGGCAATCGGGTTAATCTCAGTACGGATTGGCATGTAACCCGCAACCGGCACACCGCGATACCCTGCCAGAACTTCGGACAAATGTGCTGATTGCGCAGGTCCAGCCCCGTCAAAGGCGGCTTTGCGGCGTTGGAAACCCGCTTTACGCGCGGCCGCTTTTATTTCGCTCAGATCCATCTAAGCCCCCTTAGATTAAAACCAAGGATGCCAGACCAAGGAAGGCAAAAAACCCAACAACATCTGTCACAGTTGTCACAAACGCCCCCGAGGCCAACGCTGGATCGACACCCACTTTTTCAAGCAACACAGGCACAGCCGTCCCCGCAAGCCCCGCAACGACCAGATTGAACACCATTGCGGCGGCGATCACGAACCCAAGCTGTACTGAGCCAAACCACAGGACACCGACAGCCCCCATCACAACCGCAAAGGCCAATCCGTTCATCAGACCCACCAAAACCTCACGGCGGATCACCCGCCAGACGTTGGCGTCAGTAAGGTCCTTGGCAGCAATTGCACGCACGGCGACGGTCAACGATTGCGTACCTGCATTGCCACCCATCGACGCAACTATCGGCATCAAGACCGCCAACGCGACATATTCTTGGATCGTGCCCTCAAACAGGGCGATCACTGCGGACGCCAGAATGGCGGTGATCAGGTTTACACCAAGCCATGGAAACCTCTGACGCGCGGTCTCGGATACAGTGTCGGTCAACGAGCCTTCGCTGACACCCGCCAGACGCAAGATGTCTTCTTCGTGCTCTTCATCCAGAACCACCATGGCGTCGTCGATGGTAATGACGCCCACCAATCGGTCACTTTCATCCACCACCGGGGCCGAGATCAGGTGGTATTGGTTAAAGGCATAGGCCACGTCTTCTTCGTCTTGCGTGACAGGAATGACCTGAAACATCTCTTCCATGATCTCCAGAAGCGGTGTTTCTGGACGCGAGCCCATAATCCGACCCAGCGTGATGTTGCCCAAGGGCTGCATTTTCGGATCGACTAGGATCACATGATAAAACTGTTCGGGCAGTTCGTCTGTGTTGCGCAAGTGATCGATGCATTGCCCAACATTCCAATGTTCCGGCGCCCAGACCGTTTCGCGTTGCATAAGACGCCCGGCAGAATCTTCGGGATAAGCCAGCGCCTGTTCAACAATAGCCCGATCTGCGTCCTCAAGGTGTTCAAGGATGGCTTCCTGTTGCGGTTCATCAAGGTCCTCAACAAGGTCAACAACATCATCAGATTCCAGCTCGCGGACCGCTTCGGCCAGAACATCCGGACGCAATACAGCGATCACCTCTTCACGCAGACTTTCATCAAGCTCTGAAAGAATATCGCCGTCAAACTCGCGATCATACAGGTGGATCAAATCCACCCGATCGCTGGGGGTAATCTGTTCAAGAAGGTCCGCAATGTCCGCCGCATGCAGTGGGTCCATCAACGCACTCAGCGATTGCTGATCACCCTGCTCTACTGCGTCCAGAATGGCTGAAATGGTTTTGCGATCAAGCGCATAGGCGTCGTCTTCGATCTCGACATCAAGGGGGATTTCGTCAGAATTTTCGTTCATGTCGCGCCCTCCGTGCCGTCTTGAGCGGACCATAGGGGAAAGCCGAGGCAAAACTCAATGGCAGGCTGCAATTTACAGGGCAAAAATCCTGCCTTAGGCTGAGCCACCGGAATTCGGAGACATAAATGACCGACGCCACCCTACTTTTGGGTCAAACACTTGGCTTTGACCAAAATCCGTTCGAAACTTCAGTGACGGACGCGACATGTTATCGGCGACGTGGAGCAGTTTTGGTCCAAGATGGAGTGATATTGGCCGTGGATGAGGCGGATACTCTGCGCGCGGCCCATCCAAACATGCGTATTGTCGATTATGGTGACAGCCTGCTCTGTGCAGGCTTTGTTGACGCGCATGTGCACTATCCTCAAACTGGCATTATTGCGAGCTGGGGCAAACGACTGATTGACTGGCTGAACAGCTATACTTTTCCCGAAGAAATGCGCTTTCATGATGCGGCATATGCCGCTGAAATTGCAAAGCTATATTTCGACCTAACCCGATCACACGGGGTCACGACAATGGCCAGCTATTGCACCATTCATCCTCAGTCTGTGGACGCGTTTTTTGCCCAAGCCCAAGCGCACGGTCAACGCGTCGTCGCAGGTAAAACTTGCATGGACCGCAACGCCCCCGACGGGCTGCGTGACACAGCGCAATCCGCATATGACGACAGCAAAGCTTTGATAGCCAAATGGCATGGGGTGGACCGGCTGTCCTATGCGATCACGCCCCGTTTCTCCCCCACATCCACACCAGAACAGCTGCAAGCGCTTGGTGATTTGTGGGCAGAACACCCCGATTGCCTGATGCAAACCCATCTCAGCGAGCAAACAGATGAAATCGAGTGGGTCCGGGGACTATTCCCGAATGCCCGCGATTATCTGGACACCTACGAGGCGCATGGCCTGTTGGGTGAAAAGGGCCTTTACGGCCATGCTATTCACTTAGAGGACGGAGAGCGCTCGCGCCTAAAAGAGGTGGGCGCAGGCATCATACACTGCCCAACCTCAAACACGTTTATCGGCTCTGGACTGTTTGATATGGGCGGGTTGATGGCAGAAGGCCAACGCGTCGGGCTGGCCACCGACACCGGGGGCGGATCAAGTTTTTCAATGCTGCGCACAATGGCTGCCGCCTATGAAGTTGCCCAGCTTCGGCACAACCCGCTGCACGCAGCACAGTTGTTGTGGCTTGGCACGGTGGGATCGGCAAAATCCTTGCACATGGAAGACAAGATTGGCAATCTCAGCGCCGGATTTGAGGCAGATATCGTTGTACTAGACTTGGCCTCGACGGCGGATATTGCACAACGATCTGCGCGTGCCTCGGACATCTGGGAGGCCCTGTTTCCCACCATCATGATGGGCGACGACCGTGCCATTCGGGATGTCTGGATCAACGGCAAGAACGTGTTTTAGAACAAACCATTATCGTGCAAAGCTGAATCACCGATAACCTGCAGTACATCCCAGTGTTCGACAACCTTTCCGTTGTCGTCAAAGCGAAAGATGTCCATGCCAGCATAGTCATCGCTGTTTGGCCATTCTTGATGGCAGTGCAAAACCACAAGGTTGCCCTCAGCGACGGCACGTTTGAAATGAGTAATCTTGCCCGGGTATTCGACGGCCATCCGCTCAAAGTAGTCGATAAAAGCCTCTTTGCCGTCGGCGACATGCGGATTGTGCTGAATATACTCATCACCAACATAACGCTCAATCGCTTCACGTGGCTTACACTGATTGAACATCAAGTCATAAAACGCGGTGGCGTTTGCTTTGTTCTGTTCTAGTTTGGTGGTCATTCTGCTCTCCGTTCAGGCGTAGAGGCCCAGTTGGCCAGACTATTGAAGGGCAAAGCTGTGATCTGTCAAATTCACAATAGAGTGTGCCGGGCAAAATCACGCCCTGCCCGGCACAGTATTCTTATTCGGCAGCTGCGATCTTGCTCCGCTTGCCATCTCGATAGAGTGCTTTGGCTAAGGCAATACACATCAATCCCATAACCATCGTGAACGGCAACGCACCGATGATCATCGCGTTTTTAAGCGCGTCCATCGGATTGTTCTCACCAGCAGCAAGGATCAAAGTACCGATCACCGCTGTGAGGATCAGACCCCAGACGATGCGGTGTTTGATGCCTGTTTCCTGCTCGCCACCGGACATGATGGTGTTCATCACCAAGATGCCCGAGTCCGCCGACGTGACCAAGAAAGTCATAATCAGCACCACACACATCACCGTCAGACCTGACAGCAATCCGCCATCAATCATTTGGCCAAGCGTAGCAAACAACTGGTTGGTTTGCGACGCACCAGTGATGGCACCTGCGGCACCCCCGGTCAGTTCCAGATCAATTGCGGTACCACCCAGAATGGTCATCCATGCAAAACACACCATTGCCGGTGCAAAAACACAGCCAATGATGAACTCACGCACAGTCCGGCCTTTGGAGATACGCGCCAAGAACAGACCCACAAACGGCGAGAACGCAATCCACCAAGCCCAGTAAAACGTGGTCCAGCTGGCCTGCCAACCAAACTGACGTTGAGCATTCCCAGCCTCATAGACAGCGGTCAATGTGGCTTCGTCCAACTCTGCAGCTGGGCCTTCTAGGCCTGCCTTGAAGGTTTCGAACCCAATTGAACCGCCCCAAGCGCCATAGGCATTGGTTGCGCCACCGATCAGTTCGTCTGCCAAAGGTTTGGCCGCTTCGGGTATTGCGGCTGCAAACGCGGCCGGGTCTTGCGGTCCATATGCACCAAAGCTGATGGAGATAAAGTTAATGATATAATCGACAAAAGCCGACCCATAAGTGCTCATGGCAAACGTGAACGAGCCAAAAATCACAAAGGTCATCAACAAGATCAACGACAATACCAGATTGAGGTTAGAGAGGTATTTCACCCCACGACCCACACCCGACACAGCGGAAAGGATCGACAGTGCCATGATAACAATCAAACCGGCCACAAGACCGACTTTGCTGGGAACAGGCACGTCACCCGCTGAATTCATGATCCATTCGACACCTGTGATGGCGTAAACACCGTCGATGAATTGGCTGACACCAAAACCGATGGTTACCGAAACACCCAAGATCGTGGCGACCACACCCAATACGTCGACAACATGACCCAAGAAGCCATTCATCAACCCACCAAACAGTGGTGTTAGGGCTGATCGGATCGTCAGCGGCATGTCGCGTGTGTAGGCGTAATAAGCAAGGCTCAGGCCAGTCACGACATAGATAGACCAGGCATGAAAACCATAGTGCGCAAAAGTATAACGGTAGGCCGATTGCACGGCTGCCTCTGTGTTCCCGGCAACTTCGCCAGCAACAACCACAGGGTTGGATCCCCAAAGGCTCAACGGCTCAGCAGTAGCAAAAACCATCAACCCGACCCCAAGGCCGGCACCAAACATCATCGAAAACCATGAGAAATTGGAAAACTCTGGCTTTTCACCCGGCTGACCCATGAGTTGCGAGCCGGTTTTCGGCAAAATTGCGACGACCAACAGGAAGAACGCGAAAAAGCCGACGATGTATATGTAGAATTGATTAAAAATGTTGAGCAACTGGCTGTTCAAGCTTCCCAGAGTACCATTTGCATTTGCGGGCCAAATCAAAGCCCAAAGAACCAATGCAATCATGATCCCCTTGCTCAGCAGTGCAATTTCAACACTGTGCCCTTCGTAGAAACCGCCTGCAGCTTTCTTGATCTGCAGATCGGTGAATGGTGGGTCTATAGACATGTGTTTCCTCCCTGATCACACGTTCGCACCATTGTCGGGACAAGTCATATGAAGGTCAGAGGCGGAAACGATTAAATTTCGCCCGTTTGCGACGTTTTAGCGGTAACAATTGACGCTTGTAGTGGATTCTGCCGTTCAACAATGCGCAAGCGTATGGTGCTTTCGAATTGTTTGAGTTTATTTCTTACATCAGAATGCTTTGAACGTCAGCGTCGTCAACGTGCGTTCGATGCCGTCGATATCGAGCAAATTCTCGTTGATGTATTTGCCCACATCATCATCCTTGGGGATGTAGAGCTTCATCAACAAATCATACTCGCCGCTTGTCGAAAACAGTTCGGAATGGATTTCCTTGAGCGCGATATCTTCGGCCACACGGTAGGTGGTACCGGGTTTGCAGCGAATTTGAATGAATACACAGGTGCTCATGACGATCCTCTCAATCTTACTTCCCTAGGCTGGCACAATTGGCACGGGTTCCACAATCCCGAAACGTGCTGTCTTGGCCTTCGCCTTGCGCGCGCCTATAAGGACGCCGAAAAGACACAAAGGATCACCGACATGCGCAGCGCAGAGGTCAGCCGCAAAACCGCGGAAACCGAGATTACCGTGCAGATTAATCTGGACGGCACCGGCGTTTATGACAATCAGACAGGTGTGGGGTTCTTTGACCACATGCTGGACCAGCTGTCGCGCCACTCTTTGATCGACATGACCATTCGTGCCGCGGGCGATTATCACATCGATGACCACCACACGGTCGAAGATGTGGGCATTGCATTGGGTCAGGCACTGACGCAGGCGCTTGGTGACAAAAAAGGCATCCGTCGCTATGCCGCCTGCCACCTTCCAATGGATGATGCACAGGTGCGCGCGGCGCTGGATTTGTCCGCCCGCCCTTATCTGATTTGGAACGTCGAGATGCCCACGCCAAAGATTGGCACATTTGACACCGAACTGGTGCGCGAGTTCTTTCAGGCGTTTAGCACTCATGGCGGCATCACGCTGCACGTCGATCAGATTCACGGATTTAACAGCCACCACATTGCCGAAGCGGCGTTCAAGGCCGTGGCCCGAGCATTGCGTGAGGCGGTCGAAACCGATCCCCGCAAATCAGATGCTGTACCGTCGACCAAAGGGGCTTTGTAAGCCAAATGCTGACAGCCATTATTGACTACGAGAGCGGCAACCTGCACTCGGCTGAAAAGGCGTTCCAGCGGATGGCCAAAGAGGTGGACGGCGGCGACGTTGTTGTCACCTCGGACGCTGATGTCGTGGCCAAGGCCGATCGATTGGTTCTGCCCGGAGACGGTGCTTTTCCGGCATGTGCGTCCGAGCTGCGCGGCCACAAGGGCATCTATGACGCCATGGTCGAGGCCGTGGAAGACAAAGGACGCCCCTTTTTGGGCATCTGTGTTGGTATGCAATTGATGGCCACCACAGGACATGAATACGAAAACACACCCGGTCTGGGATGGGTCGCTGGAGATGTCGAAAAAATCGCACCAACGGACACCTCTCTTAAGGTGCCCCATATGGGCTGGAACAATCTAGTGATTGAGCGTCCTCACGCAGTTTTGGACGGCGTGAACACTGGCGATCACACCTATTTCGTACATTCGTATCAGTTCCATGTCGCCAATCCGTCAGAGCGTATTGCCTATGTCGATTATGGCGGCGAGATCACGGCCATCATTGGGCGTGACACGATGCTGGGCATGCAATTCCACCCCGAGAAAAGCCAACATGTTGGCCTGCGCATGATCGGAAATTTCCTGCGTTGGACGCCCTAAACGGCTTTGCGCAAGGCCGTGGGCACCACGCCATAGGCGGCACGAAACGCACGTGTAAAACTTTCGGCGGATCCATAAGCATACCGTCTGGCAACGGCCTCAATCCGATCCCCCCGCATCACGTCCTGACGCGCCAAAATCAAACGCCAGCGTCGTAAATATCCCATGGGCGCTTCGCCCACCTGTTGGGTGAACAATTCGCTAAACCGGGACAAGGAAAGCCCAGCCACATCCGCCAGATCGGCGTTGCTCCAAACACGACCGGGATTATCATGCATCGACACAATCGCCCGACTTAAGCGTGGATCAGCCATTCCAGCCAAAAGGTTGGTCTGCGTCGTACCGCGCTCAATTTGATCGCGCAACAACCGCACCATCAGCACCTCTCCCAAACGGCTGATCACCGACTGTGCCCCACACCGATCCGCCAAAGCTTCGCTGTGCATCAGTTGCACAAGCGCCCGCGCGTCTGCATCGGAGGCCAAATCAAATTCTGCGACCTCAGGAAGGGCTGCCAAAAAGGGGTTGCTGTCGCCTGACCAGACCACACGCGCAGACCACAGAACGTTTCGGGGCGAGTACTGAACCGCAGAGCCCCGAGGGTGAAACGCCACCAAAGATGCCTGCCCCTTTTTATCCCCCACGGCAATTAGGTTGGCCTCGGACAAAGGCGCACTTTGCACGGTCAATTGAAACCGTTCAACAAGAGTGGTTAGGCGGTCCATGAGACTCTTTCGGAGTTAGAGTTAGATTTATAGGATTTATAGGACACTAAATCCTGTATCTTGCTAGAGCAAGAGTCATTTTCTTTTCGCCACTCCGGCCAAAGCCACCACTCACAGGAACAACCATGCTTATTCCACGACAAAAAACACCTGACCTCAAATTGCCAACGCTGGAATATGGGGAATTTGATCTCGCGTCCGAAGGTTCCGAACGCGGCACCGTGATCTGCTTTTACCGCGGTCTACACTGCCCTATCTGTGCCAACTATCCGACCGAACTTGAAAAACGCGTCGCGGATTTCGCGGAACGTGGTGTAACTTGCATCGCGGTCAGCTCGGATGGCCAAGAACGCACCCGCGCCATGGCAGACAAAATCGACGCCAAGGGTCTACGATTTGCCTACGATTTGCCGCTTGAGGTCGCGCACGAGTGGGGTCTTTACATTTCGACGTCCCGGGGAACGACGTCGATTGGAATTGAAGAGCCAGCCTTGTTCTCAGAGCCCGGCCTGTTCATGGTTTCACCCGATCAATCGCTTTATTATGGCTCTGTCCAGACCATGCCGTTTGTACGGCCGCATTTTTCCGAATTAGTGGGGGCATTGGATTTTGCCATTGCAAACAACTACCCCGCGCGCGGCGAGTACACTGGCGCGCTGTAAGCCTCATCAGAGGCGTGCCCCAAGGGCACGCCTTGGACTAAGCAATCTGGCTTACTCTACTTGACGCGTTTCCAACCCTGACCACGGCAAATCATGCCGCCAGCGACGCAGCCTTTAACAGTCAACGTCGATCCCGACAGGCTCATTTTTGATTTGTAGGTTTTATCTGAATCTGGCGCCCATATCTTGCCACCGCTGTAAGAGCCACCACCATCGGCGTTCA
>ERZ1046740.555-NODE-555-length-30771-cov-7.283566_pt1 | contig 30771 bp, 23 predicted proteins | sample MGYA00383093_ERZ1046740 | MGnify/ENA primary metagenome ERZ1046740 (study PRJEB29581, sample SAMEA5548363) | metagenome | biome: marine; feature: coastal; material: water | depth 25 m | study: Short-term variability in the microbial, nano- and picoplankton... | reverse complement strand
TAAAAATTAAAATATAACTTTAAACTATTAAAATTCCAATTCACAGAATTTTAAGTTCCATAAGGAGAATACCTTCGGTAAAGCACGCCAAACTCCATCGTGTTCAATATAACCTAACATAAGTCTTGCATCTTTGGTCAAAATTAAAGTTTAGGTTAAATGAAGAATGAATTTCCAGGCCATAAGTTTACTTACGTGTTAGCGGTTGTTTCATTAATTTTTATAGGTTCATGTAAAAAAGAGCCGAATCAACCAGTACCCGGTCACATGTCAAAATACAAATTGGGAGAAGTCGCTCTACCTTCAACTTTTAATTTTAGTACTTACTCCAATATAGATTTAGAATTGACTTGCTTTCCTAATACTACATTTAAACTAAAAGGGAAGTATGGTGCTCAGGCTGATGTATTAGCAACATTTTTCAGTGGTTCACCGAATTTATTACGTCAAATAGAGATTCCAACGTTTTACGAAGATTTAATAATTGAAGCCTATTCTGACAGAGGAAAAAGAGAAATGAAATTCTCATTAAGCCAAGGCAATACCATCATTCAATCAGATTTCACAAGTTCGTTAAAAACAGGTGCATCTGGCCTACCTACGAATGTATTGTATGCTGTGAATAGCCAAAAAGATTTTCTTGTTGTAGAAACATCTGATTATTCATACGAAGCTCTTCCGCAGCTCATTGCTGGTTCCATAGCATGTGCAGTGGACACATTCAACAGCCTAGTATATTATCATAATGGTGGTACGATATATAAATACGATATCGCCACACAAATACATTCGGTAGCTTATACTAATGCCAACCCATTTGGAAGTAGTAATTTTCCAAGAATGGAATTTGATTGCACGACACAGCATTTGTTCATGTCTGATAATTCAAGTACAATAAAGGAAGTTGATCTTACTTCGGGGAATGTGGTTTCCACTTACACCATACAAGGTCTTGTGAACGGAAGCGGTGGTGGTGATTTAACATTCCCTCCAGGCGGAAAACGTTATCTAGCGTGTTTCACTGGTCTTTATGAATTAGACTTTACTGCAGGGAGTAGTGTTGTCCAAGCCACGAGAATAAGCGCAGAGAACATGCCATATCAATTGACATCAGCTGGCTACGACCGACAAGGATTTTTATATGCTTGTACCAATGATGCGCAATCAAAAATGTTAAAATTAGATCCTCTAGATGGCTCTTATATTATTGTAAAAACTTTCCCTATGAAAATTAATGATCTAGGATCCGTTGTCAGTTTTACCAATTCTATTTGTACTGCTGATACGGATAATGACGGCATATGTGATGAGTTAGACGATTTTCCTGAAGATTCTACTGTATGTTGCGGTCAATATACACCATCTCAGTTGGGCACCGGGAGCTTAGCCTATGAAGATCTATGGCCAGCAACAGGAGATTACGACTTTAATGATTTGGTCGTGGGTTATAATTATGTGCAGATGCGCAACACAAGTGATGAAACAGTGAAAATCAAAGCCAAGTTTCAAGTAAAAGCTGTAGGCGCTTCTTATCACAATGGATTTGGATTTCAAATAAACCTTAACCCAGCTGATATAAAATCAGTTACTGGCGCATCTTTAGGTCAAGGCATAACTACAGCGGATTCAAAGGGCCTGGAAGTCGGGCAAAGCACAACCACAATTATTGTTTTTGAAGATGCGTATGATGTTATTGATCATGTCGGTGGAGCTTATATCAATACCGACCCAAATCAACCGTTGAGTACGGGACAAATTGTTGAAATAGTAATTGAATTGAATCAGCCTTTGAATCTTTCGGTTCAACCTGAAAACCCATTTATTTTTGTTGACGGAAACCGGGGGCATGAAGTTCATTTAGTGGACCAGCAACCAACAGATTTGGCCAATACATCGCTATTTGGATTATTACAAGACAAATCTGATCCAAACACAAATTCATACTACAAAGATGAAAACAACGTGCCTTGGGCTCTAAATATTAGCCATAATTTCAGATACCCCAGAGAAAAGAAACGTATAGATCAAGGGTATAACTTCATGGTAAACTGGGCGATGTCAAATGGAAATTCTTATGCAGATTGGTATAAAGACAATACAGGTTACCGAAATGAAAATAAGCTTTATATGAAGCATTAATAACATTCATCATCCAATTGTTTTGAAAACCTAACATGACATCTTTAATATCGGGTTTGTTTTAAGAGTATTTTTAAAATGAGAAAAAATATCTCTATTTGAGAATAAATTCAAATTGGCATTTCATTCGTGAAGGGCAAAAGTATCAGAGTCTTTTAAATCCATCCTATAACCTTGTACTCCTCAAATGTTTGGCAATTAGAAAAATTTGTATTATCCATAGTTGACAATTGGAGGAATACAAATTTTTTTGGTTAGTTTGTATTGGTTTTCAGTTTTTCTCAAAAGTGCAACATTATTTTTTTTTAATACCCAATAAAAAACCTAAAAATGAAAGGAATAGTTTTCACGCAATTCTTAGAAATGGTCGAAGAAAAATTCGACTATGACATGGTAAACACAATTATTCAAAAAAGTGAATTACCAAATAATGGCGCCTATACGAGCGTTGGCAAATATAACATCTCTGAGTTGAGGACCTTGGTATATAATCTTCATAAAGAAACTGATATTCCTTTATCCGATTTATTTAAAGATTTCGGAGCTTATTTTTTTACATTTTTAGCAAGAAACTATTCGCATTTTCTTGAGCGTGCAGACACATTGTTTGATTTCTTTAATTCAATTCATAATCATATTCATGTTGAAGTTAAAAAGCTTTATCCAGATGCTGAACTTCCAGCTTTTGAGACACTTTCGATAAATGATCAAGAAATGGTTATGAAGTACACATCTGAAAAAAAATTAGGGGATTTTGCCAAAGGACTTTTAGCTAAAAGTGCAGAATATTTTAATGAAAATGTTACTATTACTTCAAAAAGCTTAAATGAGTCGGGTACCCAGATTCAATTCAACATCAACAAAGTTCAATGACAGACGAAACTGCACTCAAGATTAGGTTAAATCGAGAGATCGCTGCCAGGAAAGCTGCAGAAGAAATTCTTGAGAGTAAATCATTGGAGCTTTTTAAAGCGAATAAAAAGCTTAAAAACCTGAACACCTCTTTGGAAACAGAGGTAGAAGAAGGGTCTAAAAAGCTAACTGAAAGTGAAAAGCGTTTTAAAATCCTTGTCGAAAGCGCTCATGATCTCATTTATATCGTTGGTAATGAAGGGTCTATCACATATGTCAACAACGTTTGTGAAAAAGAGTTTGGATATAATGTTGAAGAAGTTTGGGGAACCCATTATAGCCAATTTATAGCTCCAGAACATAGAGAAAAAGCATCAGACAAACTCTTGTCATTAATTGATGAAAAACGCCGAACTGCATATACAGAAATTCCTACTTTCAGGAAAAATGGAGCCAAAGCTTGGCTTGGTCAAAATATCAAATTGACTTATTTTCAAGACGGTTCTTTCAAAGAAGCTATCGTCATCGCAAGAGATATCACTAAAAAGAAGAAAGAAGAGGAACAGCTGATTAGCACTCAATTACAATTGATCTCTCTCATCGAAAATATGCATGAAGGTGTTCTTTTTCACTCCATATCAGGAGAAATTATTTTAATTAATTCTTTTTTCTGCGATTTTTTTGGGTGTTTTATTCCCGTTAATGAAATTATAGGTAAGCATCTAAATGAGATTCAACATAAATTTGAATCGCAGATAATTGATTTTGACCAACAATTAAAAAATATTGTTGAAGAACCTAAAAAACAAAAAATTGGATTAGAGGTTCGATTGGTTGACAATCGGACGATAAAGTATGACTATATACCAATTGTCTCTAACAAAAAAGTAATTGGTACACTTTGGCAATTCACAGATATTACTAATCAAAAACTACTAGATATAAAGATTAGAAACAGTGAAGAAAAATACCGAGGAATCATCGAAAATATGGAGCTTGGTTTATTAGAAGTTGACGATAAGGGTGTCATTTTGAAACCGTATGAATGGTTTTGCAAAATGACCGGCTATGAACCAGATGAATTGGTCGGAAAAAAAGCTGAAGATTTATTTCTTCCTCCTGAATATAAGTCTATTGTTGATAAACACCATGACATAAGAGAGGACGAAGAACAAAGCGTTTATGAAATAGAAATCTTTAAAAAGAATGGTCAACGAATTTGGGTCATCATTTCTGGAGCACCCTTCTACGATTTAGAGGGAAACAAAAAAGGATCAATAGGCATTCACTTTGACATAACCGATCAAAAAAGACTTCAAGATGAGCCCATTTCTGCAAAGGAAGTTGCAGAAAAAGCACAAATAGCTGAGCAAAAATTCTTAGCGAACATGTCACACGAAATCCGCACACCACTCAATGCCGTTATTGGGATGTCTCATTTATTAAATGATACTCCATTAAATAATGAGCAGAAAGAGTACATCGATATGATGCAATATTCTGCAAACCTTTTACGAAAACTAGTCACAGATGTTCTGGATTTTTCCAAGATAGAATCTGGAGAATTGGAAGTGACGAACGCACCTTTTGATTTAATCGGGCTTTTAAAAACACTTCATAAAACATTCGAATTAAAGGTTTCCAATAAACCTGTTAATTTTAAAGTTTCATTCCCTAAACTAAGCCATCTCCTCATAGGAGATGAGACATTACTCAATCAGGTTTTATTTAATCTCTTAGGTAATGCTGAAAAATTCACATCGAGCGGTGAGATAAATCTTATTGCCAAACTAAAATCAAAAAGAGGCGATAAAGTAGGGGTACTTTTCGAAATAAGAGATACCGGAATTGGCATTGACAAAGAAAAGCAAAATGACATCTTTAAGGAATTTAAACAAGAGTCTAGAGAAACGAGCGTAAAATATGGAGGAACTGGGTTAGGCCTTTCTATCACTAAACAAATTATTGATGTATTAGGTGGACGCATATGGTTAGAAAGCGAAAAAGGAAAAGGCACGTCATTCTTTGTTGATTTGACGCTTCGCTACTCTCAACAATCTTTAGAAGAAAAAAAAGTGATTAACCAGAGAGCTATTTCTTCTAATTCAAGCGTATTAGTTTTTGAAGACAATCTTGTAAACCAAAGCTACATCAAGAAAATTCTTGAAAAAGAAAAGATACATTTTGAAATTGCGAGCAACGGGCAAGAAGGTTTTGAGATTTCTAAAAAGCAACAATTCGACCTTATTTTTATGGATATCTCCATGCCCGAAATGAATGGATATGAGGCAACAATAGCCATGAGGAATCACTCGGGTCCAAATCAGGATACACCTATAATAGCCTTAACTGCTTCTGCAATGCTCAACAATAAAGACAAGGCATTTCAAGCAGGGATGAACGATTATATGACGAAACCCTTCACTCCTCATGAACTAAAATCCGTTTTATCAAAGTATCTAAATTCAGAAGCTACAGAAGAATCTATAAATTCAGGCATTGTAACCGATGAAACTAGCCTTTTAAATCAAGAGACACTTGCTATGTTTTATCAAGGAGATGAGGAATATGCTTTTGATATGTTCGTGCTATTCCTTAGACAATATGATGAGCAAATTGAATTATTACGCGGTTTGCTTAAGTCAAACGATTACAAAGGAGCAAAAAAGATTGTCCATAGAATGAAACCAACTTTTTCTATGGTGGGTGCTCCTGAAATTCAGGAGGTATTTAAAATCTTGGAAGACAAACTCCGTTTCAACGATTCAATTGGTATCACCAATTTATGGAAAAAGTCAGAAGCGCTTTTGGAGAAATACTTGCCCGCGATTAATCAAGAATACAATCGCCTTCAAAAAAAAAGTCTTAAGTAGTTCTTAACGAACGTTCCCAAATAGCAGATTGACTTCCCCTCAAGAATTTGAAAAAGCCAGCGATCACTGCATAATTCATTAAAATAAAATAGTAAGGCACAAAGGTGATTTTTGATGGCTTACTGCTGTGCTGTTGCTTATACCCAATAAAAGCTAAACTGTAAAAAGATATTTGCCCTATCATCAGCACATTGAAAACTGTGCTTTCATCTATAAGGAGAACATTCAAAAATACAAGAACAGGCAATAAAAATGCGCTAATAGACCATCTTAACACACGATGGGAGATATACATGAAAGAGACGAGTGGCGATTTCCAAAACTGTAGTAGCTGTGGTAACCTACTCATAGCCTGCCAACCACCTGCAGCTATTCTTGTTTTGCGTTTTAATTCTTCATGAATGTTCGCTGAAGCGGTTTCAACTGCTCTTACGTTAGGTGCATAATCAACTTTATACCCTTTGTTTATCACGTTGAATGTCATCATAAAATCATCTAAGATTAGGTCTTCAGCAAGATGCTCCACAAGCTCTGCTCTAAAGGCGATTAACTCCCCTGCTGCGCCCATAACCGAATACACTTCTGCGTCTTTTCTCTTGAGGTACGACTCATACTTCCAATACAACCCTTCGCCATGTGCACTCGTTCCATCTTCATTTTTAATGATGACTTGCTTTTCGCCTGAAACGCCACCGATTTTGGGGTCTGCAAACTTTTGTACCAGTTTCTGAATGGCATCATTAGCTAACAAGGTGTTCGCATCGTTAAACACAACTATCTCGGTATTTATGAATTGCATTGCTCTGTTCAAAGCTGCTGTCTTACCTCCTCTTTGATCAGAATGCATTACTGTTAATCCATCCTGCGCTTGAAGAATCTCAGTCGTTGCATCTGTCGATCCATCCGTGATAAAAAGTAGCTCTAGTCGACCTTTTGGATAATTCAACGCTAAAGAATTCTCAAGTTTTGTTTGAATGAAATCCTCTTCATTATAAGCGGGCACTACAAGTGTCACCTTTGGGTAATAGTTCTGGTGTTGTCTTTCTTTTTTTGAAAACACCTTTTTCAAAAACGCTATAAAACTGATGACAACAACATATCCTAAATAGGTATAAACCAAGATTCCAAATGCTATCCAAAACATTGTACTTATCATGATGTTGGTATTTCTTGTTTGGATAGAAATGAAAACATATGTCTCATTCCATATTTCAAGCGAATAAAAAAAGCGTTCCATAGAGCACCGTCATTCAACGTTCTTCTATTACTTGTATAAATAAGCGCCTTTCTATCAGCTACCATTGTAACAGATCCAGCACTAGATAATTTTAGCGCTATAAAACCATCTGCACCTCTCTTCAATTGAGTATTATATCCGCCAATATCTATGGCCTGCTGTATTCTATAGGCCATACTTGCCCCTCCACAATTTAGCTGTCCTCTTTTTATTGCTTGTAAATAGACAAAAGCAAGTTTCGCATATTGATAGGCATAAAAGCCAAAAGAATAATTCTCATTTTCATCAATCAAGCTATGCAAAGAATAAGTAACACTTACTTTTTGATTAGTGGCAAGTGGGTGAATTATTGATGACAGCCAATTTGATGGATATATGGTATCTGCATCACAACAGGCATAATATTCTCCTGCTGCTTCTGTTAAAGCCTTTTGCCTTGCAAATGCAATACCCTGATTTTTCTCTTTCACCACTTTTGCACCACATTTTTGCGCAAGTAAAGCCGTATTATCGCTTGAGTTATTGTCGACTACAATAACCTCAACTCGAAATTTAACCTGTTGATTGGCAATTGATTGAAGGGCAGCAAATAGGTTCTTTTCTTCATTGTATGCTATGATAGCCACAGTAATTTGCGGCAATTCATCCCGTTTTCCTCTCAAATAATTTATTCCCTTTCGAACGCTTTCGATGTCCTTTTCCTTCAGTTGGGATAAAAGTTTATTTCTATTTTTCAATATGGGATAAAGTTCTGTTGGAATCTTAAATCTTGAAATCATGCGACTTGTGAATAAATTCGTGAATACTGTATTGACATTCTTGACCAATTAAAGTGTGTGCTTCTTGCGATACCTTTTTCCTTAAACTCTGCTCTTAACATTTTATCGTTCCAAAGCCTATCTGAGCTATTCGCAATATCTTCTACGCTGAAGGGATCAACCAGTAAAGCTGCCCCTTGAGCTATCTCAGGCATAGAACTCGTATTAGAAGTAATGACTGGTGTACCGCATCTCATGCCCTCCACAAGAGGTATGCCGAAACTCTCCCTTAAAGATGTGTATAAGAAAATTCGAGCTAGTTTCAATAAGCCAGGTAAATCTTGATTGTCGATATAACCCACCGAAACGATTCGTTTTTTGACATCCATTGGTGTTGATGCAGGTAAACATTTTTCTACATAGGATTGATCTATATCACCTATTACTAGGTAAGCACTTTTATTCTTCTCGGCAAATTTTACAAACGCCTTAAGCGTATTTGGTGTATTTTTTTTGGGATCTGTATTCCCTAGAAACAAGGCGAAGTCATTTGGAATATCGTATTTCTTTATAAGGTTTTCTTGTTGATCTTGACTCAATTCATCAGCATTGAAGTGCTCACCTACGCCATTGTAAATTCTAGAAATTTTGTTTTCCAAGCCTTCGGTCTTCAAACCTTTTTTCATGGCATTGAGCTCAAATTCAGACACCGTTACAATTTTATTGACTTTGTCCAAATAGTATTTTATCAGAATTCTGCGGTAATAATTCCCCAAGCGCTGGTACCAGGAATAGTCTGAAATGATTAGAGGATTGCGCTCCATGAAAATAATGTCATGAAGCGTTAAGAGTTTGGGCACGGCATTGTTAACAGGAAATGTGTTGGCAGTGCAATGCAGTACATCAAGATTTATTTTTTTTGCTGCACGTGGCAACCAGAATTGTTCCCAAATAGGATAAGGCAAACTCTTGTTTATGATATTTACATGGGCAAATGCGGGCTTATAAATTTCTGAATCTTTAGCATTTACAAAAACGAAATACTCTTGGTTTTCATTTAAAGGCAAATTCTTGATCAACTCAAGTGCCACGAAATCCATTCCGTGTTTTTTCTTTCTAAATATCCGCTGTGCTTCTATCCCTATTTTCATACTCACTTGGTTTGAAAAATGCTCCGCGCCAAGCGGCACGCAACAAATCCCATCGTTTTTGGAGTATGAATTGAAGTAATTGTTTTGGCAGTGCAGCTCCGTATAAAAACGATAGCGTCAACCACCTTTTCGATGCAGGTACATTTCTTAAGGCGTACCAGATTCTGTTTCGTGTCATGTAATAAATCTTCAGTGGGCTTGATTTGCCAACACTCATAGACTCTTTATGGTAAACCAAAGATTCACCGCAATAGTAGATCTCAAAACCCCGTGCTCTTATGCGAGCACACCAATCGTATTCTTCATAATACAGGAAGAATCGTTGTTCCATTAAACCAACTTCAGTTAAAACTAGTTTTGGAACCAACATGGCGGCACCGTGAATAAATGCAGTCGGATAAGATGTAGTATACTGACCCTTATCTACTTCCCCATATCCCAAAGAACGATTTCTGAGTGTGAATGTATTGAGGTCTGTGCTGCCAGCGTACTGCACTATGCCTTTTGGGTCGTAATACTGGAGCCTCGGGCTGATCACTCCCAAATTAGGAACAGTATTCCCTAATTGAACCAAATGATTGAGGAAATCAGGTTCAACTTCAGTATCATTATTGATAAAAAGTATGTAATCACCCTTGCAATATTGAAGACCTAAATTGTTACCACCAGCAAACCCAAGATTTGATTCTGAACATATTACAGTGACATTAGGGTACCTTGATTGAATCTCTTTTTTCGCATCAAAATTTGAAGCATTGTCTACTACAACCACCTCGTAATTGGCATACCCAATTTGAGAAATTGACTCTAAAAATCGTAAAGTCATCTCCAACTGCTGGTATTGAACGGTTAAAATAGAAACAAGTGGGCTAGCCATTCTTTTGCGGAAGTATTTTCACGAATGTAAAATTTTAAGACGCATGAAACACTCAATTTTATACATCGCATTTATAGGGTTTAGCCTCAATTCTATCGCACAAGAAAGGATTAACAAACCAATCCCTACGGTAAATGAACTCAGTCGCGGAAGTCTCATTGAAGAGGTGACGGGCTGGTCCTACTCTTTGGATGGGCGTTGGATCAGTCAAGACTTGACCATTCCGACCAGAATTTTGTACAAACAGAAAACGCAAGACAAATCTCCTCAGACAGAACTTGGCATCGATAATATCAGAAACCTCCATTTACACGAGATCTATTACGATGATGACACTTTATTTTTATTGGTAAAACTTTTTGATGATGGCTACTATAAATTTCCACGCACAAAGACGGGATGGAAGAGTCAAACGAGTCTCTACTATTTCATATTCCCAAAAGCAGAATTCACCCTCGCCGAATTACCAGATTCAACAGAGCATCGTTTGAAATTCAAATTGGTTGATTCTGGAGAAATAAAAGATATATCGAAGAAAAAATACCTAGATCCAATAGAAAGTAAAATGAACTTGATGTATAGCAGTAACAAATATTTACATCTCGATATGCAAATGTGGCGAGAAGAAAACATTATGCGTTTTAACTTGTATTCAAACCACGAAGTATTTAATGATTTAGAAGGCACCGTAACAGATTTAAAAATAAAAGGTAAGTCACTTTTTGGCACAGAGCAATTGATGGATTACATTTACTTCGAAACAGAATTAACAACCTTCGCACAACTTAATTTTCTTTAATGGCAGATGGCCTAAAAAGCAAGATTTTAGCGTATACGAGCATAGTCTTAGTCACCTTGCTTTTAGGGTATTTCATAGGCCAATACCAACTTATTGGCATCGGCACTTTGGTGTTTATTCCTCTAGTTGCAGCCTACATTTATTTTTCTCTTAAATATAATAAGCTTGGGCTTTACCTAGTCTTAATTCTAAGTTTTATGTTACCCATTTTAGGTCGGTACTTTCCTTCAGCTATTCCCTATGGCCTATCAATAGATCTCGTTCTTGTTCTCTCCATATTGTTTCTCTTTTTCAAGCATTATCGAGATATAAAACTAGAGCGGCTTAAGCACCCTATCTTTTGGCTCATGCTGATTTGGATGAGCTACATCATACTCCAAATATTCAACCCGCTCGCCTACAGTTTCGGGGCCTGGTTTTACTCCATGCGTGGAATTGCATTGTATCAAACTTTAATATTCTTACTACTTTTTTTAATATTTGAAACCAAAGAAGATTTAAAAACATTTTTATACATCTGGCTCGGCTTTTCGTTACTGGGAGTATTTTGGGGGATAAAACAACAAATGTTTGGCGTAAGTGTAGCCGAGCAAAGATGGCTAAACGAAGGCGGTGCAATTACGCATCTTCTTTTTGGTAAACTACGTGTATTCTCCTATTACTATGATGCCGGCACATATGGCGCTGCCATGGGTCAGATATCGCTCATCTGTGGAATTTTAGCAACAAACGTCAAATTTTCTATAAGCAGAAGAGTACTGCTAGCTGGTCTGTGTATTTTGTTCTTCTATGGGTTGATGATTTCTGGTACAAGAGGTGCACTTGCCGTGCCCGGCGCTGGAGCAATGATGTTTCTGATTTTATCTAAAAATATAAGAATACTTATTCCAGGATTGCTGGTTTTAGCGCTTGCTTTTAGCTTTTTAAAATTCACAAACATTGGCCAAAGCAACTATGAGATTAACAGACTAAGAACTGCCTTAGACCCAAAAGATGCCTCATTACAGGTAAGAATTCGAAATAGAGCACGGCTTACCGAATATCTAGATGGGAAACCTTTTGGTGGTGGAATTGGCACAACTGGTTCTTGGGGTAATCGTTTTTCTCCAGGTACTTGGCTCGCTGATTTTGAGCCTGATGGATTATACACACGACTGAGAGCAGAGAGCGGAATAGTCGGACGCAACCTCTATGTGATTATCTGGCTTTCTATTCTCATTTGGGGAGTATATCTTACATGGAAAAAGAAAGAAGGACCAGATAAACTTATTGCAATGTCTTTTCTATCCGGTTTTGCAGGTATACTTTTAGCTAACTATGGTAATTCCGTTCTCACGCAGTTTCCAATCTCGACCACTACGTTTATGAGTCTGTTTTTTGCATTTGCCATACTTCAAAAAGAAAAAGTCTATGAAGCTGATGCTGCTGAAGGTTTAAATTGAAAACGCAATAAGCCTTTCAACTTTTTATGTATCCAACTTCTTTCTTTTAGAATATCACCAACCATGGTTTCCATCTCGTCCAAATCCACTCCATTCAATAGAGCCACAGCTTTATGATCAGATACTTCGTTTAAATCTTCTAATTTCCGTGTATCTGCTGCGCACCAAACTCTTCCTGCCCAATTCACCAGAACATTCACAGAACCTTGTGCTGCTAACGTTTTAGAATACGGAGATTCAAGCAAGGCTGGGTGTTCAAGAATTACTACGTGGTAAGCGCCCGCGGCTTCATCTGTTATTTGAGTAAGTTCTTTCACACGGTTCAAAGCATCGTTTACCACGTATGTCGATTCATTCGGCTTTAAATACAAAACAGTTACGCCCATCTTCTCGAGTTCTGACTTTAGAAGCTCGGCAGTATATGATTTTCCTTCCTGTTTGTGAAGGCTCATCCAATTTACCAGAATCGGCTTATTTGAAGTATTTTCATTCTCAGCTTCTATTTTACTCCAAATCAGACGGGTATACTGCGATTTAAACTCATCAAAATCAAGCAAAGATTTGTCATCTACTAACTTTTGCCAAGGGATTGAACCAATGTGTTTAGATTTTGAAACCTTTTCTAATCGTGAACCTGTCTTTATGCTTAAATCTAATAAGTCTTTTAATAAGGCCCATACATAAGGTATTGCGAACCCAATAATAAATGAAAGCATTACGAGCAACAGACGTTTCGCAGGTAATGGGCTCAAAGGGAAGTAAGGCTTCACTGTAACAATGAGTCCATCCGATGAAAGTGTCTCGCTGCTTAAGCGCATTAACGCCAAGTTTAAACTATGTAAGAGTTCTAAATAGTTCTTTTCTTTAATTGTTATTTCACGTTCTAGTTTGCCTATAGTTGAACCTATGATAGAAAATTCATCGTATGTATTATTAAAATAAATTTTACGCTCTTCGTACACTTTAATTCTTGCTTCTACCCTATCCAAAGACAACGTATATTTAAGCCATTGTTCTAGTATTTTTTGAACGGATACACCTTCGGTTGTTCGACTGTATTCCATCCTATTTGTGAGATCCCGACTCATTTCAGCCTCAATTTTATCGGCTTTTTTTCTCAACTCAATCAGTGTCTTCTCATCATTTAAGTATACTTCAAGAATTGCAATTTCAGAATTAATATCGGCTAGCTCCTGGCGTTTTAACAATAAATTCTCGCTGTACTTCAACATTTCTTTATTGCTCGACAACTGGACTTCGAGCCTTGTAACTGCAGCTTCAGCCGAAGCTTTTGCAGCAATTTCTTTTTGATACTCGTCTTCCATGTATTCTTTCATCATTGCGATACTTTTGGTTTGCTCACCATAGTTTATCACTCTATTTTCAGTCTTGAATACTTTCATTTTTTCTTCAGCTGCATTTAACCGCGCATCAGCCATATCCACCTGCGCTCTGAAATATGCTACGATATCATTGGTTTGCGAAACTTTTATATCCGCCACCAAACGGATAAATACTTCATTTAAAATAACGAGTGTTCTTTGAGCGACTGCAGGGTCCGTATACGTATATGACAAACGCAGTAAATCTGAATTCTGCAGTCTAGTAACAGTAACTTTATCAATAGATTTATAACAGTATGGCGAAGCACTGTTGTTAAATAAAGCTCCAACTTCATCTGTATGAAACTCTGACTTATACCAATTTAAAATGTTGAGATAAGTTGAATCTGTATCATTAACAACTACTAAATATTTTCTTTTTTCTTCAGATATCCATTCATTCAATTGCTCCCAAGAATCCTCTGAAATAAGATTAACTAATGGTGTATCTATCATCAGATGTTCAGCCAACAAGCGCATTCCCACTTCTTCAATGGTCTGCCTACTTTGTATAATGTTTATTAGGTTATCAAACGCATTATTAGCAGCAAAGAAATCCATCTTTGCCCCATCCATATTATCCACGCTCATTCCAGAGGTGATTCCAGTAAAAATTTCTGTTTCGCTCTGGTATTCTTTCGGCATGTCTCTCGTAAAAAAAAACACTACAAGAACCAACATGAATGCCATCAAAAACATCCATTTAAGGTTGCGCTGCAAAAGTCTTAAAAAGTGAATAAGGTTTATCATGATTATTTTTCGAATTCGCTAAACGGCACACCAACAATGCGCTCCAATTTGTTGTATGAATTATTGAATGCTGTTCGCATTGTCTCGTATGAAGTTTTGTATTTCGCTTGAAGCTCAATGTAAGTACCCAACTGATCCATCGAGAGTTCGCCTCTTCTGAAGCGTTCTTCCGCCATCTCCATAGCGAGCTCAGCACTCTGCATAGCTTCCGCTTGAATACCGATTAAGCGTTGAAAAAGCAACAAGTCGTTATAAGTTTCTATAACCTCTTCTTCCACTTCCAGCTTTACTTGCTCAAAAGTATTCTCTTTCGCTTCCAGCTGAGACATTGCCATGTTTACTTCATTCTTTCTATTTGCTATAGACCCCAACGGAATGGCGAACCCCACTGACACTTGCTTCCCTAAAAACACCGCATTAGGAGCAGAACCTATATCTCCGTAATTGTATTGACCAGCAATCTTGAGGTGATTTGTCCAATTCATTTTCTGAATTGACACATTGTACTCGTAACTCTCAACTATTGAACCATAATGCGCCAAACGAGGCGAATTATAGATCGCAGAATCTAAAAGCATTGACAATGGCGGTAAATATTTAGCCAAATCTGCTTTATCAGCTTTTACGAAATCTGCTTGCGAATAGCAAAGCTGTGAAACCAATAAAGCAGCTATAAATGTGAATGTCTTAAACATTTTCTTTTTGAAATAATGCTGGTATTGTCTGTAACATGATTTGCATATCGAACAAGAATGAACGATTTTGAGCATAATAATTGTCTAATTCCTTTCGCTCGGTTTCACTCATACCGGCTTTTCCTCTTTTCTTCACTTGCCACAACCCTGTAATACCAGCCGGTGCCATAAAGCGTGCAGCCCATTCATCGGTGGTTAATTGTTCTGCTTCATAAAGCGGTAGCGGTCTATTTCCAATAATTGACATATCACCAATCAGTACATTGATAAACTGAGGTAACTCATCTAAACTCGTTGATCTCAGGAAGCCGCCAATTCGCGTAACACGTGGGTCATTTTGAATTTTGAAAAACGCTCCAGACTTATCAGCTTTTTTTTGATTGATAAAAGTCTCCTCATCTATTGGGTTGCCTAAGACATCAATCAATATTTCTTTCCTTAACGAAGCATTTGAAGCAGTAGCTTGAACTTCTTCGTTCTCATACTGGTTTAAATTATTCATGTCTTTCACCAATGCATCTGCATTTACACGCATGGTTCGGAATTTCAAAAAATCAAAAACTTTGTAGCCCTGCCCTACCCTTTTTGAGCGGTATACAACTGGTCCTTTTGAGTCCAATTGAATAACCAATACAATTAATAAGAGAATAGGTGAAGTTAGAATTAAGAATACTGTTGCGAAGGCTATATCAAAAGCACGCTTTGTCCACTGTGTTAATTTTAACGATTTAGGCTTTTTGATTTCTATAGTCTCTTTGTTAGTGGCAACAAAAGCCAAAACCATCTTCAGCTGTGCAATATCACGAGCGATCTCAGAAATACCAGACTTTAGATACTCTTTTCTTTCATTTGCGGTAAAGTCATTTCCATAAATAACAATAGAAGCATTCTCTGAAACACCATCTTCGACCAGAACTGAAGGCAGACGCGAAATACTAATGCCTTTCTGTGCTTTGTCAGCAACAATCAAGTCGATCTTTGATAATGCTGTTTTCATTTTCAAAAGGCGAACTGGATTATCAACCATCAAAATAGAAGGCGATATCTTCTCCAAAGCATTTGCAACATCATTGTCTTGACCCAAGTACAAGATATTCATTTTGCGAATGATTTTAAAACGCGTTCAACTCTAATTTTCAATTCTTTTGGATTAAATGGCTTGGTCACATAATCTTCAGCACCCATTTCTAAGCACTTGATTCTGTCTGAACTTGTTTCTTCCGCAGATAAAACAAACACGGGCATTTTTTCAAAATATCCAGATGTTTTGAGGTGTCCTAATAATTCGTAACCGTTCATTTCAGGCATCTGTAAGTCAATGATTGCCGCATCTGGAATAACTCCAGCATACATCCAGCTTAAAGCTTCTTTGCCGTTGCTGAACATTTCAACGTTGTACTCTCCTTTAAACAATTGGTTTAAAAGCAACTGTATCATCGGCTCATCATCAACAATGATGATTGTCTTTTTTGTGCTCATTGCGCCTTTTGATTTTTTATTTCTTTATTCTTAATCATTCTGTAGATTGTAGATTTTCCGATATCCAGAACACCAGCCACTTTGGGAATATCAGATTCGTATTTGTTTAAGAAGTATTCTACAATCATAGCATCGTATTCTTTTAAAGATCTTTCTTTACTCAGTAAGTCTTGATTTGGAGAAGTCTCTTCGAAGCGAATGTCATCAGGGTTGATATATTCTCCATCTGCCATGGTGCAAGCCAACTCAACAATAGCCTTGAGCTCACGAACGTTTCCTGGCCAGTTGTAATCCAGTAATTTTTCCTGCGCTGGCTTGTCTATTCTTAGCAAGTCCATTTCATTCTTTCGACAAAACGAATTCTTGAATTTCGTAGCCAACAATAAAATATCCGCTCTTCTGTCTCTCAACGAAGGAATGATAATTGGCATACCAACTAAAAGGTAATACAGGTCCTCACGAAATGCACCGGTTCGAACAAGTTCTTTTAAATCTTTGTTGGTAGATGTTATTAATCTGCACTCCACTTTTTTGCTTTCGCCTGAAAGAACAGATGAATATGATCCTTTTTGAAAAGCGGTAAGCAATTTCGCTTGATCGTAAACATTTACCTCAGCTATTTCATCTAAGAACAACGCACCTCCACCTACTTCATCAAATTTATTGGCCAATTCTTGATCGAAAGATGCTGAAGGCATTGAGCCTAAATGAGCAGTAACGAAAGACTCTGAAGAACGAGCAGAATTAAAATGAATCGCACGTGCTACAGTTTCTTTCCCCACCCCAGCCTCGCCAGCCAATGAAATATTAATTGAAGATTTTGCCGCTTTCGTTAACACTGGAAACAAGCTTGTCATTGCGCTGCTCGATCCCAATGTTTTTGAATAATCAAATTTTACACGTAATTCAGAACGAAGAAGTTCCAACTCTTTTTTTACTGTAAGCTGTCTCTCCAACTTTGCTAGAATTGAAGCCAACTGTCGAGGTGTATCTGGAGTCTTTGTTAAATAGTCATGCGCACCATTCTTTATCAATTCGGCAGCTACTGTCGGATCTTCTTGCCCAGAAACCATAATAACAGGTAAGTCAGCGTCTTGTCCTTTTATATATTTTAAAACTTTTTCTCCAGAAATTCCTGGTAGTTGATAATCTAAAAAGATAGCATCTGGTAATTCTAAACCTCCTCTTACTATTTCGTCGGCTTTTGGAAATACTTCAACCGAATAATTATCATTTTTCTCGATTTGACGTTTCAGCATTGCTGCGTACATCGTGTCATCCTCTATTAACCAAACTTGTATCATATCCGTGTAATTTAACAGCGAATATAAAAGATTTTACTTTTTTGAGAATTTTTCTCGCTTTAGTTCTTTGAAGTTATTTTGAGAAAAAGCAATTGAAAACCTACAGCTACACTTTTTACTATTTGAAGCTTTACATGCCTTCGAATAACAATAAACCCAAATACAACTCCGAGCGAATACGTAGCAACAGAAACCACTGCTACTGCTTCCAACGCGTAACCAAGAGTCAACACAACAGCATCACCCACAACATTAAGAACCAACATACTCATAACTTTAAGCATGTTCATCTTGGGAAAACCAAGTGCGTCAATCGTAATTCCTGTGTATCGATCTAGCGGTAACAATAATCCGTAAATAGCAAATATTCTCAATATGAGACTGGAGTTTCTGTAATTGGGGCCAGCGATATGAGCCACGAGTTCTTCAGCTCCAATAAAAACAAATAGAGCTATTGGCCAAACTACCACAATTGCCAGTCCTAACCCTTTATTAAAACCAGCTTGCAGCTCTGCCGATAGCTTTTGATTGACTAAAGCCACAAATCGTGGAAAGTCTGCTGTTGTGAATGCGCGTATCGGCATATCGATAAACCCAAGAATTCTATCTGGAACACTATAACGCGCAACACTGACTTCATTGAGGAAACCCATTATTAAATAGGTATCTGAATTCTTAAGCATGTTACTTCCTAATAAAGTAGTCATTGTGAACTTGCCATACGCGAGTAACTTTTTACGATACGCCTTTTCTGTATTAAAAACCCAAGACAACTTTACTAAGCTGGCAAAAAGGACAAACAAAGTAGCTATCAACCAACTCATCACATATCCCATAAATACCATATTTAAGGAGTACTCCCAGAATAAACCAGCAAACACAAACACTAAAAAACTCAGCTGAATCACAGCTCGGACATACAGCATTTGTTTGAACCCTTGTTTCGCCTGACAAAACCAAATGGCAACTGAAGGCACCAAAGAGATGAAGCTTAAAGGCATGAATGCAATAGCAATCAAATAATAATGCGGATAGGTTTTATCTAATCCCAAAAGGAAATATAACACAGGAATAATGAGAGTGAAAGCAGAAATCTTTGCTCCCAATTGCCCAACAGATCTCTCTATTTGGCGAAGTTCCAATTTGGGAATTTTCTCGGTATAAAATTTAACAGTGGCACTACCCAACATTCCAGAACGCAGCATGTCGAACATGGTAAATACGCTTATAAAAAACGCCCATGCCCCAAAATTAGACTTGCTCAACACTCTGGTTAATAGCATGAAAGTACTCAAGCCGACTAAAGCTGAGAAAAAGCTGTTCAAAAATGAGACAGACCGCGAAGACGCCCCCACTTTACGTATGATATTACCTATTCCCAATTCTAGAACCTGCTTTTGTTTGTAGTCTTACACTATTAAATTTTACCATCATGGCGAAAAGATATGATTTTGTAATTGTCTCTCAACAAAGTTGGGATGTTCAAATCGGAAGCAACATTAAGAATATTGCTTTAGAAATAGCAAAACAGCACAGAGTGCTTTTTGTGAATCGTCCATTAGATATCAAAACGTATTTGAAAAATGATTCTTCTGAAAAAGAGTACATCCAAAAACGTAGAGCTGCTAAAGCGCAAGTGCTCAGTCTTGAGTCTATTAATAAAAATCTGACTGTGCACACTCCAAAAGTGGTACTCCTTTCTATTAATGGTTTTCCTGATGGCAGAATTTTTGACCGCTTAAACAAGTACAACAATACACTCATCGCGAAAGAGATAAAAAAAGCAACTGTACATTTAGAATTTGAAAATCAAGTATTGATAAATGACGGGGAAATCATTAACGGATTTTACTTACCTGAACTATTAAAACCAGCAAAGAGCCTTTACTATTACCGTGACAACTTTTTAGCTGTTCCGTTTTGGCAAAAACACGGAACCCGACTTCAGCCACAATTGTTTAAATCTTACGATGGAGTGGTTTGCAATTCAGATTATTTGAAAGACATTGCAAAAGAGGACAACCCTAAAAGCTTCTTTGTAGGGCAAGGATGCGATTATTCTGTTTACACAAGCAACACTTCTACACCTGAGGCTTCAGGGAAACCTATTATAGGTTATGTGGGCGCGTTGAATAGCTTCAGGCTCGACCTTGATTTATTAGAAAATTTAGCTGAGCAAAACCCACAGTGGAAATGGGTATTTGTAGGACCTGAGGATAAAAATTTCATCAACAGCAAATTACACGCACTGGGGAATGTAAATTTTGAAGGCTCTAAAAGGCCCGAAGAATTGAGCGCATACATTAAAAATTTTGATGTGGCAATCAACCCGCAAAAAACGAACGAAGTAACCATAGGCAACTACCCTAGAAAAATTGACGAATACTTATACATGGGTAAACCAACTGTTGCCACCAAGACAAAGGCCATGCAGATGTTCAACGAACATTGCTACTTAGCAACTGATGTGATGGGTTACGAATTAAGCATTAAAAAAGCGCTCAAAGAGAACTCTTCTGAAAAAGAAAAAGCAAGAAAAGCATTTGCCGAAACCCATTCTTGGGAGAATTCCGTAAACAACATTTACCATTCAATAGAACAATTATGAGATTGATAACAACTACTTTAAACCGAAACATCAAATTGAAGATGTTCGTTCACAAATTGATGGTTCCCAAAAATCAGGCACGCCCTAGAATATGGGTGTCATGGTTTGTGAACCCGTTTATCCACAAAAAAGGGAACGGTTCTGTAGTTTGTAAAAACGTTCGTTTGGATGTATTGCCGCACAATCAATTTGTTCTGGGTAAGGAAAGCACAATCGAAGAGTTCAGCGTTGTAAACAATGGTGTTGGCGATGTTCACATTGGTGACCGCTCTAGAGTTGGAATAGGGAATACCATAATTGGACCCGTAACCATAGAAAATGACGTGATCCTTGCACAAAATGTGGTGCTTTCTGGCTTAAACCATCAATTTGAGGACATTCACACTCCAATTCACCAACAACCCGTATCTACAAAGAATATCACTGTAAAAGAAGGTTCATGGATTGGGGCGAATACCGTGATTACAGCCGGCACAACGGTAGGCAAAAACAGTGTTGTTGCTGGCGGAAGTGTTGTTACAAAAGATGTTCCAGATTACACCGTAGTTGGTGGTAATCCAGCACGGGTGTTGAAGCAATTTAATTTTGAAACTCAGAGTTGGGAAAAAGCATAAAACCAAGCGTCATATCTTCCAAAACGACATAACAAAACCCACGAGATAGCCGAGGAAGTTTCTTATCTCTGAGAATGAAGACAAACCTTTGTCAAAGCAATCAGATAGTAATTCAGCATCTAAGGTCTAGTAATCCTCATCAACCTAACATCCTATTTAACCGAATGGCTTTAAGAAGATTTTAGTCAACTGCACAAATTTGATGATTGCACCTTGAAAGGCACAGAAGCAGTCTACAACCGAAGCGTTATGCTTCTTTCGAAGTCACATTGAATTTTGATGGATCTACCTTATTGATATTTAGCAGAACCATAGCCATTCCGAAGACCATCGCAGGAATTGAAAAAATCGCTTTGACTGTTTTAAAAGAATAATATTCTTTCGGAATACTTAAAGCAAAGGCCAAAACCAAAAGAACAATCAAACCCATTGCTAAAATTGGATTTACTGAAAACAAGATGCTTAAACTACTGAAAAGTATAACATTAACCACTAACACTATTTTTTGAGGCAACAGAAATTGCAACCACTTATTGAAATAGTCAAAATCTAATTGAGATAACTTGATAAGGCTTTTTCTTGCTTCAGATTTTAAAAAGTAAAAACGCGCTGCAACCCATCTAGAACGCTGCCCTTCAAATTGCTCTTGCTTTTCAATTTTCTCATCAAACACCAATGCATCGTCTTGATACTGCACTTTAATTTTTTCTTGAAGCAAGGCAAACTCTAACATCTTGTCTTCTCCAGCGGTATCTCGAATAGGTGCCATTAACCTTGCAAACAACTCCGTTTTGAATACCATTCCTGATCCTATTAATGCCGAACTAAACCCCAAAACTATATGGCCTTTTCTAAAAATATGATTTCCGACCTCCTCGTTAATCGCATCTAAAACAGAGACTGCACCATTGCTATTTTTTGCTTTTCTATGCGTTTGTAACGCCTGAATATTATTCGACATTTGCACACTTACTTTTTGCAAATAATCCACATTCATAACATTGTCGGCATCTAGGACGATAACATGAGAATAGTTTTTAAGAGTGATGAATTCTAGCGCGGCATTGACAGCCTTTGCCTTTGTAGGATTAATTGAGCTTATCTCAACAATTTTGATGGGCAGTTTATGGAGCTCTTCCAACGTCGATTCTTGTAAGGATTCTGCAACAACAAACAATTTATATCTATCTTTTGGAAAGTCTATTGAGAGGTTTTCTTTAACGGACTTAACAATGATTGCGTCCTCTTTGTAAGCCGGAACGATCACCGCGTACGTGTTTTTCGAAGCTTCCCCCATCTTGGTTTTCGTTTTGTAGAATAAACCTGCAAAAGCAAAGACAAAAAGATAGGCGGACCAAATGAACAAATACCCAAACACTAACCCCCAAACTATCTGTAACCACTCCATATTTTTAAACTTGGAATTATTGTCACAAATCTATTTTTGATTCAGAAGGTCAAGGCGCTCAGGGCTAGCTAAACATTTTATTCAATTGGTTTGTCTGCATTTTTGTCAATTTGAGAACGCTATTCCATAAATGGAAAAATAGGATTATTTACCATAGTAAGCATAGAGCGCCCAATAATTTGGATGCTGAAAAGTTTCGCCATAAGCACCACGAATGAACCTGCGTTTCTTTTCATTCATGCCATTTACGTAAGCGCCATCTTTTTTGAAAACATCAATTCAGTTAGATCCAAAAAACAAAATTCATTTGCGCGAAAAGGTGCGTAAATACCAAGAAAAGGTACTCTGGAGATGAAGGCTATATTTCAGGTGAACTGGGTGGATAAAATGGCACACGCTCTTCTAGCATTTTAGTTTTGAAGGCTCGATTTAAAATACTCTCGATGAGTTTATCCTCAGCATTTTCATTCGGATCATAAGGCTTGTCAATATCTATATCATACCAGCCTGCGAAACGCGCCCACCACCAAGCATTCCAACCACTGCGGTATTCTTTTATTAAAGCAAATACCGTCTCTCCTGTTTCTCGGTGGACGAGCTTGCAAAGGATTTGCCCTTCGCTTCGCGTAAACTCTTTTAGCTCAGGTTCAAAAGTCTCTTCCAAGTATTTCTGGTAATCCTTAATGTACTTTTTGCGTTTGCGTTTTTTATTAATGTCATCTAAAGCCAAACGCACCGAATCTAATTTATCTCCAGTTAAGGAGGCATAAGGGTAAACTTTCATTACTCGTTTTTTTAAACGCAAATAGTTTTTACGTGCATCCGCATCGTTAAATGTTGGCTCTGGCAAAAACAAAATTTCATCCAAAATATCCCAAGCTACAGTGTCTCCTTCAATGATAACAGTCTGGTGCACGGCATTTGGATTTTCTTTTATAAAAGCGGCAGCCGAATCCTGTTGTTCAGAATTCGGCTGTTGTGCAATAGCGCTAAAACCCAGCAAAAATGCAAGGTTTACAAACGTGTATTTTAAAAATTTCTGTTTCGCTTCCAATTTGAATTTTCGTTCACTTTATCTGGAATAACATCAGCATCTAAATCTTCTTGCACCAACGTTGCTGCAAAAATAGCAGCCATTTCCAATTCGTCATTTTTCACTTGCGTTAACTTTTCAGGATCAAAATGCTCGTTCACAAAACTCGTACTGAAATTTCCAGAACGAAACGCCTCATGTTGCATTACATACTTCCCGAAAGGCAATGTTGTTTCAACGCCTAAAACGCGGTATTCGTCTATCGCACGAATCATTCTATCCATGGCTTCCTCGCGATTTTCGCCATGTGTTACCAATTTAGAAATCATTGGATCGTAATAAATCGGCACTTCCATGCCTTGCTCAAAACCATCGTCAACACGAACACCAGGGCCCATTGGCCTTTTGTAAACTTCTAATGTTCCAATATCTGGACTAAAGTTTTCCCATGGGTTTTCGGCATACACCCGTACTTCAAAAGCATGCCCCATAATCTTCAAGTCTTCTTGCTTAAAGCTAAGTTCATGACCTTCAGCAACGCGAATTTGCTCACGCACTAAATCCACACCCGAAATCATTTCAGAAACAGGGTGTTCTACTTGTAAGCGCGTATTCATTTCTAAGAAGTAGAAATTGTGATCTTCGGTGTAAATAAACTCCACGGTACCTGCACCAACATAATCTACAGATCTTGCCACTTCGATGGCGGCATCGCCCATTTCCTTTCTTTTCTCTGGTGTTAGCACAGCACTTGGTGCTTCTTCAACTACTTTTTGGTGACGTCTCTGGATAGAGCAATCTCTTTCAAACAGATGGCAAACATTTCCATGTTTATCCGCCATAATTTGAATTTCAATATGGCGTGGATTGGTAATGTATTTTTCAACAAAAACAGCTCCGTTGCCAAACGCAGAAGTCGCCTCGGAAACAGCCAATTGCATTTGTTCTTCAAACTCTTCACGGTTTTCTACAACACGCATTCCTTTACCACCGCCACCGGCAGAAGCTTTAATTAAAACTGGAAAACCGATTTGCTCAGCAATGTTCTTTCCTTCTTCAATGTCTTTCACTTCACCTTCGGCTCCTGGAACCTGAGGCACGGCAAAATCTTTTACCGCATGCTTCGCAGAAAGCTTATCTCCCATAATGCTAATCGCATGTGGTGTAGGTCCAATAAAAGCAACTCCAGTATCCTTACACTTCTGTGCAAAATCAGCATTTTCAGACAAAAATCCGTATCCGGGATGCACAGCATCGACACCCAAATCTTTACATACCTCAATAATTTTATCACCTAAAAGGTAACTCTGATTAGAAGGCGCAGGACCAATACAAACTGCCTCATCTGCAAAACGCACATGCACAGAATTTCTATCCGCTTCAGAATAAACAGCCACAGTATTTATGCCCATTTCTTTAGCTGTACGCATTACGCGTAAAGCGATTTCGCCACGGTTGGCTACCAATAATTTTTGGATGGATTTCATATCTCTAGAAATTAAGAAGGCGCAATTTACACAATGAGTAGATTTTAAATCATGATTTATAAATGGATTTTTGAAGGAATCACTCCAATCGAGATATATATTTAACACTAAATATCTTTATTGAAAATCTAGTTTTAGAAAAGCATATAATCGTCATGTTTCCCTAAATTACGCGGTTCAAAGCGCATCTTATGTCTAAAAATATATCGCACCTGTCTGGTAGACAGGGTTTAAAAAACAATCTCTTCGAAAAAATCGGACATTTATCTGAGCACGAAGGAACCTTAAGCCAACAGCAAAAGCTGAGTCTTGCCGAAGAATACCTCGTGGGTAAGGCCAATATTACCGGAACCATTTCTGCTTATGACTTTGCGCGCGAAGACAACCGCGGTAAAAAAGCATTTGTATGCAATGGATCTGCTTGTATGTTGGCTGGCACACAAGATGCCGTTCGCAAAAAGTTGGGCGAACATTTAAAAGAAGAAGAAATAGGCAACATGACCTGCTTAGGCCGCTGCCATGAAAACAGCGCTTTCAACTATGGTGGCACGAATTATTCCGCGTTAAGCGATGCCGACTTTAACGAAGTGATGCAGAATAAAAAACCCAAGCTAGAAGACTATTTTGTTGGTCACAATGGTCTGCAAATTTTGACAGACGACTTTCCAGGATTGGATACGTTTTACAGCACACTCAGAGAATCTTTAGCCGAGGGCCCTGATGCTGTTTTGCGAAAAATTAAAAACTCTGGCGTTCGCGGACGAGGAGGCGCAGGCTTTTCGATGGGTTTTAAATTAGAAGCCTGTAAAAACGAAGCTGGCGATGAAAAATACATAGTGTGCAATGCAGATGAAGGCGACCCAGGCGCATATTCTGACCGTTATCTCTTAGAGAAACAACCGCATTTAGTCATTTTTGGGATGATTATGGCCGGCTATACCGTTGGCGCAAACTGGGGAATAATTTACACCAGAGCGGAATATCCAGAAAGTGTAGACATTGTGCAAAATGCGTTAGACCAACTGTACGACCTCAACATTTTAGGAGAAAACATAATGGGCTCTGACTTTAGCTACGATTTAAAAGTGATAAAAGGATTAGGCGCTTATATATGCGGAGAAGAAACGGCTTTACTCAACTCTTTAGAAGGCCAACGCCCTGAAGTTAGAACAAGACCGCCTTACCCTACACAACAAGGTTTATTTAATAAGCCAACCGTTGTAAACAATGTAGAAACTTTAGCCACACTGCATTACATTTTAACACACACAGGAAAGAAATACGCCACGCATGGCACAGAGAAATCTACCGGAACCAAATTGGTTTGCTTAGACAGTTTCTTTAACCGTCCCGGCGTGTATGAGGTAGAAATGGGGACTCCACTGCGAGTTGTTATAGACGATTTGGGAGGCGGTTTTAAGCAACCTGTAAAAGCCATGCACATAGGCGGTCCTTTAGGTGGGCTCGTGCCACTTTCTAAAATTGATGATTTAAGCATAGACTTTGAGAGTTTTTCTCAGGAAGGATTTCTACTTGGTCACGCTTCTGTTATTTGCATCCCCGAAGACTATCCTTTGGTGCATTACATAGAACATTTGTTTGAGTTTACATCGCACGAAAGTTGCGGAAAATGTTTCCCGTGCAGACTGGGTTCTAAACGCGGACAAGAAATGTTTAACAAAGCTCAAAACGAAGACTATAAAATGGATCGCGAATTATTGGATGACTTAATAGACACCATGGAACGCGGCTCACTCTGCGCTTTGGGTGGAGGATTACCTCTTCCCATTAAGAATGCGCTGCACTATTTTGCAGACGAATTGAAACACTATTTTAACTAATTGAAGATGAAGACAGCGTATATAAACAATACTCCGTATGCCATTGAAGCTGGTGAAACCATTCTTCAATTTTTAGAACGAAATACGGGCAACCGCCCTCCTACTTTATGCGATGCGCCCAATTTAGATGCCTTTGGCTCTTGTAGAGTGTGTAGTGTAGATGTTGCGTTAGAAGAAGATGGAAAAGCCAAGGCAATGGCTTCCTGTCATTCGCCAATTAACGATGGCTATTACATCTATCCCGACAGCGAGCCTATACAAAAGCTGCGTAAAAACATTATAGAGTTGGTTTTAACCGACCACCCCTTAACGTGTTTAACTTGTGAGGTAAATGGCAATTGCGAGCTGCAAGATGTGGCTGCAGCCGTTGGCGCAAGAGACGTGCGTTACCCTGAAGGTGAAAACCATCTGCATCGTCAAAAAGATTTTAGCCACCCATACATGACCTCAGATATGAGCAAGTGTATTAATTGCTACCGCTGCGTGCGTGCTTGCGATGAAGTGCAAGGTGAAATGGTGCTGAGCATGGACGGTCGTGGTTTTGATGCCAAGATTATAAAAAGCGATAACGACACCTTTTTTGGTAGCGATTGTGTAAGCTGCGGAGCATGCGCGCAAGCTTGTCCAACTTCCGCGATAAGCGATGTATTTGAGTCTAAATCTAGAGTAGCTGAAGAAAAAACCAGAACCATTTGTACGTATTGTGGTGTTGGCTGTAATTTAGAAGTGAGCACTAAAAATGGAAAAATAACTTCTATTCAAGCGCCTGTTGAAGCAGAAGCAAACGGAGGGCATACATGTTTAAAAGGACGCTTTGCTTTTAAATTTTACGATCACCCAGATAGAATTACAAGTCCGCTGATAAAACGCAATGGCAAATTTGAAGAAGCGAGTTGGGATGAGGCTTATGACTTCATCGCTGACAAGCTGCACAAGCATATTGCAGAAAGTGGCCCGGATAGTATTGCAGGCATTTCTTCGGCCAGAACGCCAAATGAAGAAAACTACCTGATGCAGAAATTTATACGTGCGGTAGTGGGAACAAACAACATTGACTGTTGTGCGCGTGTTTGCCACTCGCCTACGGCTTTGGGAATGCAGCGCGCTTTTGGTACAGGTGCTGCCACCAACTCTATTAAGGACTTAGAACTTACAGATTGCATCATCGTCATTGGAGCAAACCCAACAGATGCGCACCCCGTGACTGGTGCTAAGATCAAGCAAAAATTTATGAAAGGTGTAACCTCTATTGTGGTTGACCCTCGTAAAATTGAATTGGCGAAATACGCGACATACCATTTACAATTGCGACCTGGAACGAATGTGGCGTTATTGAATATGATGTTGTATTACATTATTGAGGGCAATGCGCAAGACCATGATTTTATTGCCAATCGCACCCAAGATTTTGAGGGTTTTAAAGCCGAAATCATGCAGTTAGACATGGACGAGCACGAACGCATAACTGGCGTTGACAAAAACTTGGTGAAAGAAGCTGCTCTTGCCTATGCCAATGCAAATGCTGCAATGGAATTTCACGGGTTGGGTGTTACAGAACATTACCAAGGTACGTTTACCGTACAGTTGATTTCTGACTTGGCTATGATTACCGGAAACATTGGCAAGCCAGGTTGCGGTGTAAATCCATTGCGTGGTCAGAACAACGTACAAGGTGCTGCCGATATGGGTGCACAACCGCATCAAGGTGCGGGTTACTTAGATGTAACCGATCCGAGTATTCAGCACAAATACAATACGTTTTATAAAACAGACAAAGTGCCAAGCCATGTTGGCTATAAAATTCCAGAGATGTTTAACGCGGCTATTGCCGGAGATTTAAAAGCACTATGGATTATTGGCGAAGACGTTGTTCAAACAGATCCGAATACAAAAAAGGTAATGCAAGCTATGGATGCCTTAGACCTTTTGGTGGTGCAAGAGTTGTTTATGACAGAAACTGCCAAGCACGCAACGGTAGTTTTACCGGGCGCAAGTTTCCTTGAAAAAGACGGCACCTTTACCAATGGCGAGCGCAGAATACAACGTGTAAACAAGGTTGTAGAACCTTTAGAAGGCACAAAGGCCGATGGGCAAATTATTGTTGAGATGATGCGTAAAATGGGCTACGACCAACCGGATTATTCTGGTGCTGGTGTGCTAGAAGAAGTCTCTCAGATTGTGCCTTTCTTTGCAGGTGCCACGTGGGAAGGTTTGGGTACAAACGGCTTACAATGGCCTGTTAAACCAGATGGTACAGATACACAGCTGCTTCACACGGAAGTGTTTAAGCGCGACAATGGCTTGGGTAAATTTACCTTTAAGAATTGGGAAGAGTCTAGAGAAGTTGAAAAACACGGCAAAGACTACCCTTATATTATTACAACCAACCGCGAATTAGAACATTACAACTGTGGCGCCATGACACGCAGAACGGGCAATGTAGATATTTTGGTAGAAGATGTGCTTTTGATGTGTGCAGAAGATGCCACGAAAAACAACATTGAAGATGGCGACATGGTTTGCGTAGAATCGCCCAGAGGCAAAGTAGATATTAAGGCGCGTGTTACAGACGAAATGAAGCCGGGCATATTGAGCTCTACTTTCCACTTTCCGGAAATAATGTTGAATATTATTACCAGCGATGAGCACGACACCGAGGCTATGTGCCCCGAGTACAAAGTTGTTTCGTGTAGAATTAGAAAGAGTAAGGGCAAGTATAAAATGGAAAATGCTTAACCTTAAAAAATAAGATTGAAAAGCGGCTTCGATACGGAGCCGCTTTTTTTTGATTATTTTTAATGAATGTCAACCACCATAACCATTAAACCAATTGAAATTGAAAACACCCCTGTTCTTGGTTTATTCTTTCCGTACAACGAAACTTTAAAAAGTATAGCCAAAAAGAATGGTGCGCAATGGAGCACATCAATGCGTTGTTGGTGGATACCTGAAACTAAAAGCAATTTAGACCTCCTCTTTTCTATATATAAGGGGAAAGCCTGGCTAGATATAAATACTTTAAAGAAGAAAAGCACCAAACTTAAAAGTGCTAAACTGAGCACTACCATGTTAGTACCAGCAGTTTATAGAGAGTATCTGAAACGCATGCGCTACAGTGAAAGCACATTAAAAACATATACCAGTCTCTTTAACGAATTTCTCAATTTTATATCGCCTATAACTTTTGAAGACTTTAGTGAAGAAGACATTAGACGGTATCAAGATTGGTTGGTTAATGAGAAGAAAGTTAAGATTAGCACGCAAGGACAAGCCATAAATGCTATTAAGTTTTATTTAGAAAAGGTGCTTCGCGGCAAGCGCGAGGTGTATTATATAGAACGACCAAGAAAGGAAAGACAGCTACCAATAGTTTTGAGTAAAGAGGAAGTGGTGAAGTTAATTGCTGCTACACCTAACGAGAAACACAAATTGAGTTTTGCCATGCTCTACTCTACCGGTATGCGTATTAGCGAGCTTTTGCATTTACGCTTAAGCGATATAGATTTAGACCGATGCATTGTACATATAAAAAATGCGAAGGGCAAAAAAGATAGAATAACTGTATTGAGCAAGAACTTAATACCGGTAATTGAAACTTTTATTGAAGCGCACCACCCAAAATATTGGTTGTTAGAAGGACCGAAGAGAAAACAATATTCTGCCAGTAGTATTCGTCAAACTTTAAAAAGAAATGCTAAACTTGCGGGTATAACCAAAAACGTTACACCACATACTTTGAGACACAGCTTTGCTACACACTTATTAGAACAGGGTACTGACTTGAGATACATTCAAGAATTATTAGGGCATAGTAGCCCTGAGACCACAGCCATATACACAAGTGTTACAGATTCGTCTCTGCGCAGAGTCAAGAGCCCTTTAGACACTATTTTAGACGATAAAAAACTGAGCAGCAACACATTAAACAAACGAACAGAAAACTGAATAAACGCAATGTGCGTTTTTCCAGTCGTTGGCAGTAATTCGAACCCAGACAACAAAAAACTACAGACTTTTTAGAGGAAACTCTTATTTTACATCT
>ERZ1046740.554-NODE-554-length-30827-cov-4.911153_pt1 | contig 30827 bp, 28 predicted proteins | sample MGYA00383093_ERZ1046740 | MGnify/ENA primary metagenome ERZ1046740 (study PRJEB29581, sample SAMEA5548363) | metagenome | biome: marine; feature: coastal; material: water | depth 25 m | study: Short-term variability in the microbial, nano- and picoplankton... | reverse complement strand
TTGACCACAGCAGGGGCGAAACCATATAACCCACTACCCGGTCCAGGAAGCGGCGCGCCTGCTGGGCATTCACCCGGTCCTGGTCCAAATGCGCCGGTTGCTCAAAGGCCTCGGTAATCGCTTTTTTGGTGATTTCGTTAAATACCACACGCTGATAGCGCGATTCGTCGCCGCCTATGGCCTCCCGCAAGTGCCAGGCAATCGCCTCCCCCTCTCTGTCGAGGTCGGTCGCGAGATAAATGGCATCAGAGTTTTCTGCGAGTTTCTTCAGCTCGTTAACCACTTTTTCCTTTCCCGGGAGAACCTCGTATTGAGCTTCCCAGCCCTTCTCAGGGTCTATGCCCATGCGCCGGATCAGCTGTTCCCTGGCTTTTTTCTTCTTGTGCGCGGCCTTCTTTTTAGGGTCCATCTTACGGGTTTTCGCCGCCTGGGCCGCCCGCGCCTTGGGATCTACTTTGCTGGTGCCGCTGCCGGCTGTGGGCAGATCACGGATATGACCAACGCTGGACTTAACAATAAAATCCGACCCAAGATACTTGTTAATTGTCTTGGCTTTTGCCGGTGACTCGACGATGACTAGTGATTTACCCATTGCTTCCCACTACGTGTGCAGCACCTCGTCCCTTGCCGGGGTTTGGCGCGCGAAAAAGTGGCATATATAAGTCTCTAGCAGGTCGCGGTCAAGAAAAATCGCTCTTTGAGCCTGAAGTAATCTCTCTTGGGCCCTCACTCAAATCCGTCGCCCAGGCACTAATAGCGTCTATTATCACAGTCACATCATGATCCTGGTCAGACTCCAGCCAGTAGGCGCCACAGCTGTTTTCATCATATCCCACGGCCTGCACCTGGGCGGGTAGTTGCACCAACAAGGGCGGCATTGCATCGCGATGCCCTATCGCAAGCCACTCCCCATTGCGCCACAGCCAGGACCGGCGTTCCCGGGGCTCGCCGCGGGACGGAGCCAGTCGCCGGCCGTAATAGACCACCTGTACATCGACGGGGGCGGCTGCGCCGGGAATGGCCTTAAATGCGGGAAGGTTCCTGAACTCCACAAACATGCCCTCCACAGCAACGCGCTCGCGGAAACGGGCGATCTGGCGTTGCCTGGCGCTGGGAATAATATGAGTCAGTGGACCCAGCACCATTACAAACGCAAATAGGAAGAACAGATACTTCAAGGGAGCACCTCTGCGTGACACAAATCAAAGCCCCGACACTTCACCAGCTAACAGGGATTGCCGAGACGGCATTCTATGCTATAAATGAATCAACGAGAGTAGCTAATTTGGGGTTGAGTCATGGCAGAGTATACAAAGATACTGGTAGCGGTAGACCTGAGCGAGGAATCTACAGAGGTCGCCGGTCGCGCTCAGGCGATCGCCAGCAACGGTGGCAGTGAACTGCACCTCATTCATGTCATTGAGCCTTTGAGCTTCGCCTATGGCGGAGACATTCCCATGGATTTCTCCGGTATCCAGGAAGAAATACAGCAGCAGGCGACCCAGCAACTGGAGCGCTTTGCCGTCCAGAACAGTATCGACCATGATCGCCAGCACGTGGTGCTCGGTAAGCCTGAGGTTGAAATTCACGCCGCAGCAGAGGAGATCGGTGCCGACTTGATCGTGGTTGGCAGCCATGGCCGCTATGGTCTGGCGCTACTGATGGGCTCGACCGCTAACGGTGTACTCCACGGCGCCAGCTGTGACGTATTGGCAGTCAGGGTGGGGGCCAAGAAGACATAAACGCCCGCAACTGACCTGGCGAGAAAGGCCAATTCAGCTCTTTGCCGTCGGGCCTTCGCAGCACTGGTATCAGCACGCCATAGCGCTCAAAAAGCTCATCGGAATCGCTGATATCCACTTTCTCGAACATCACGCCCGCCTCCAGCAACAGCCCTTCGGCGATATCACACAGATGGCAGGCTGACGTTGAAAACAGCTGACACTGTTGGGCCGAAGTTCTACGTTCCATAGATTATTCCTTTCAGGTTCCACGCGACACCGCCAAAAGCGGGCTTGAACTGTCGCGCTGGCAAGCGGTACCATACGCCGCAAAGTTCAACATTCTAAACCAAAATTTATTTCCCCGGGAAGACCGGTACAGTCACGGGAGTTACAGAATTGGCTTTATTTTCACAGCCCACAGCACGTGCCCTGGCAATTCTTGACCTATTAATGGCCAACCCCAACCAGGCCTTTGGCTTGACGGAAATGACCCGGCGCCTGAATCTTAACAACGCGACCTGTCACGCGATCCTGACAACGATGGCCAACTATGGTTTTCTTGTTCAGCACCCTAAGACCAAAGCCTATCGCCTGGGACCGTCGATTATCGCCGCGGGAAATGCCGCCTTCGCCCAGTTCCCGGTACTTGAGTATGCGCGACCGGAACTCGAAGGGCTGCAAAATGATCTGGAGCTGGGTTTTGCAGTCACCGGGCGCTCAAAAATGCATATGGTATTGCTGGCTATGTACGGCAATGCCACCCCACTGATAGCCTCGTTTCAGTTAGGTCTTCGACTGCCCAACACAGCACCTGTGGCTGCCTGCTTCACCGCTTTCTCCCCTGCCAAGCACCTGGAGGCCTGGCTTACCCGAGCCCATGAGTCCCGTGGCGATTACAACGAACGTCTGGACCAGAAACTGCGGGTTTCAGTGATCTCTATTCGGGCGCGTGGCTTTGAAGTCACCCTGAAAACTCACGCGGAGGGGGAACTGACCAAAGAATTGAGCCGCATCCACAACTCCTGGAGCCTGACGGAACTGGAAGATGCCGCGAACAAGTACCAGCACGACCTTTGCGATGAGCACTTCCACCTCGACCGCATAGACCCCAAGGCCCGTTACGAGGTAAGCACAATCTCGGTGCCGGTATTCGTCTACAAGGAACTACCGGTCATGTGTTTCGTTGCGGGTTCCTTCGAAAAACCTGTAACCGGCGCCCAGATCGAGGAAATCGCGGCACGAATGAAACAGTCCGCAGACCAGGTTACCGCACTGGCCAGTGGCCGGGAGCACGTTTAATGCTCAGCGGGCTTCTCCAAGCGACTGCGATAAAGCTTTCCCGAGTCAAAACGCGGTAATTCCCGCACAAACTCCCAGGACCGGGGGCACTTGAATGACGCAAGATTATTGCCACACAGGTCTATCAATTGCTGCTGCAAAACCTGCCAGTCACCCTCCTCAACCGCGGGCTGAACAATCGCGTGAACCCGTTTACCCCACTCCGGATCGTCCACACCAACCACCGCGACATCCAGTACCTGCTGGTGCGCCAGAAGCACGCCTTCCACTTCTGCAGGATAAACATTCACCCCGCCACTGATAATCAGGTTATTGCGGCGATCGGCAATATAGGCGTATCCCGCCTCATCGAGCCAGCCCATATCACCGAGCGTAAACCAGTCCTGGACATAACAGCTCCTGGTTTTCTCCAGGTCTCGATGGTATTCAAAAGGCCGTGGCACCCCGGATCGCCTGGCGTAAAGCGTTCCTATTTCCTGAGGCGGTAAGGCATTGAAGTTTTCATCGCGAACTGACACTTGATACTGGGGCAAAGGCCGTCCCACCGTACCTTCGCGCTCTAGCCAATCACGTGCCTCTACCCGGGTGATGATTCCACTTTCGCTTCCACCCCAGTACTCCACCAGCGAAGATCCCCACCAGTCAATCATGGCGCGCTTGACCGCAGGAGCGATTGGCGCAGCACCGTGCAGGACTAACTGCAGGGAAGACAAGTCATAATCTCGGCTGAACAACGCCCTGTCCCTGAGTAGCCGCACAAATAAGGTGGGCACAAGATGTGTATGGCGCACCCGGTGCTGCTCAATCAAGGCAACACACTGTTCACTGTCAAAACGCTCCATGAGAATTACAGGGGAGCCATTGAGTAGATCGTAAAGTGCGTAGAGGCCTGGCGCTGCATGGTACACAGGCCCTGTCACCAAATGCGGGCCGTTGCCATCCAGGCCTATGGACTCCCCAAGTTCGCACCAGTTATTCAATGTCGCGGACACGGTCGCCGGTGTGTTGCGCCTTACACCCTTGGGCTTGCCGGTGGTGCCACTGGTATACATCAATACGCCGCCAGGAGTATCCGCCAGCAAGGCATTGAGTTCATCAAAAACTGTTTGCGCACTCTTAACTACATGGAGCGGCTGTAGCGACAGGCAGGAAAGTCCTTCAAGGCTTTCATGGGAGCGCCCTGCCACTAATACACGGGAAGCTTCGCTATCTTCAATAATGTAACGGACTTCACTTCTGGTGAGGTGCTGGTTCAATGGTGTTATCCAGGCACCTGCGAAGATCGCACCCAGCAAGCACTGGTAATACTCTTTGCGATTCGCAGGCCACAGTGCGATGTGCCCCCCTGGCTCAACGCTCTCACCACGAAGCAGGTCTACTGCGTCCAATACGCCGGCAAACAGCTCTTGCCAACTGCAATCGCCAGTCGCATCAACAATGGCAAGCCCGTTCGGGTCGCTCTGTAAGCGCTGTAGCGCGACAGCTAGTCTCATCTTCGTACCTTAACTCGATTATTGAATCAACGTGCTACAATTCCTGCGCCAACGCCTGACGGGATTCACTACACTTTGGACACAATGCCCCTGAAAACCCTCAACACGCTACTGCGTGTTGTTATCGATCAGGGCTATCCACTGGACAAGGCCCTGCACCAGATCGGCCTGGATTTTAATCCTCTTGAGGAAGGCAATCAGCACCGCGACGAGATCAATACCACCTGTTACAGCAAGTTATACCGGCTGTTGATGGAACTGCTGCAGGACGAGGCCTTCGGCCTGGGCCAGGAATATCATGCCCCCCCGGGTACCTTTCGTATGCTGTGCTTATTTATTATCCATTGTCAGACACTGGAACAGGCTCTGATCAGAGCCTGGGAATTCCACGATTACTGCGACCAGTATCGCTCGCCGGACAAAGAGCCCAATGCCTGGCCCCTGGTTCCCCTGCCGGATTCTGATAATACCCTGTGCCTTTTCCAGCGCTCTGCCTGCGCTGAGCAGGATCGGGAATTCGTTGGCCACGCCAACGTGCTTTTGATGATGTATCGCTTTTACAGTTGGCTGATTGGCCGTGAACTGCCGCTACAGGAAGTTCACTTGCGGGCAACCGCACCGGACTCCACCAGTCATTACGACGACCTTTTTGGCTGCCCCGTATTGTTTGAACAGGACAACGCTGGACTGGTGATCAGCAACAACCTGCTGCAATACCCTGTGGCCCGTAATGAAGATGATATGAGGGAGTTTCTGCGCCAGGCGCCCTACCAACTGGTAAAAGGTGAAGAGCCGGGCAATATCAAGACTCTGTCCCGTCACATTGAACAGCTTTTTACCAGTTACACTAGCCAGAAGCCCCCATCTGCCAGCGATATTGCATGCCAACTCAATATGTCTCCTCGCACTTTGCACCGCAAGCTAATGGCTGAGGGCAGCAGCTTCCAGCAATTAAAGGACGACTACCGCAAGGAACTGGCGGTGCATTATATTGCCCGGCCTGAACTGACTATTGACGCCATAGCGGCTCTGATGGGCTTTCAGGACACCTCAACGTTCTACCGCTCTTTCAAGAAATGGACTGGTGTCTCCCCCGGGCAATTTCGCAACGAGCTGTTGGGCAAACAGGAAGCCAAAGCAGAATCCGCTCATGCCTGATACAAACGGTTATCAGGACAAAAAGGCTTTCTTTGATAAGGTATTGACCGTGTACGGACGCAAGCCTGCACTGGAGGCCCTGGCTGACAGAAACCTGGATTGCTACGCCCTGCACCTTGCCAGTAGCAATCGCGAATCCGGGATCATTGCCGAGCTTATTACCCTGGCACAAAATCGTGGCATACCGGTTAAGCGTCACAGCCGGGAAGAGCTGGCGCGCATCTCCAAAAATGGGCGGCAGGACCAGGGGGTTTGCGCGGACATCATCTGCCCGAGTTTCCGGTCACTGGATCAATACCTCGAACAACTTTCTCCCAGCCAGCCGCAGCGCCTGCTGGCCCTGGACAGCATTAGCAATCCGCAAAACCTGGGCATGATTATCCGCTCTGCAGCGGCCGGGACCATTGATGGCATCATCTGGTCGCGCAAGGGAAATGCAGCGCTAGGGCCTCTGGTAATCAAGGCCAGTGTGGGCACTCTGTATCGCGCACCCCTGCTCCTGTGCCCCAGCCTGCCGCTGGGACTACACGAGTGCCAGGCGAATGGCTTTAAGGTCTACACGCTCGACGCCGAGGCGCCAACAACATTATTTGAATGCCGCCCAGCGGATAAAAGCATTTATGTATTGGGGAATGAAACCGAAGGGGTCGCGGGTGAAAGCGCCAAACTGGCGGATAGCGGCCAGTCTATCCCGATGAAGAACGGTGTTGAACCATTGAATGTGGCAGTTACCGCCAGCCTGATCGCCTTTGCCACGGATCTCGGGGGTCACTTGGAGAGGTAAGACATTCCCTCTTCCAGGCCTTTGAGGGTCAGCGGGTACATCTTCCCTTCCATCAGCTTGTGAGTAATAGATACTGACTGGGTGTACTGCCAATCGGCTTCCGGCACAGGGTTAATCCACACCACCTTGTCGTAAACCTCCTGCAGACGCCGCATCCACACTTCACCGGACTCTTCATTCCAGTGCTCTACTGAACCACCAGGCTGAAGAATCTCGTAGGGTGACATGGAGGCATCACCGACAAACACTACTTTGTAGTCGTGGCTGTATTTGTGCAGAACGTCCAGCAGGGATGTGCGCTCGTTGTGACGACGGATATTGTTCTTCCAAACGCTTTCGTAAAGAAAGTTATGAAAATAAAAATATTCCAGGTGTTTGAACTCAGTGCGCGCCGCAGAGAACAACTCCTCACACACTTTCACGTGCGGATCCATGGATCCACCGACATCGAGGAACAACAGAACCTTTACCGCGTTGTGCCGTTCTGGAACCATCTTGATATCCAGCAAACCGGCATTTCTCGCTGTGGAGCTGATGGTATCGTCCAGATCCAGTTCATCCGCCGCACCTGTACGTGCGAACTTGCGCAATCGGCGCATGGCCACCTTGATATTGCGAGTACCCAGTTCGACGCTATCGTCGAGATTTTTAAAGTCCCTTTTATCCCAGACTTTTACCGCCTTCTTGTTCTTGCCATTGGGGCCTACACGAATCCCCTCCGGGTGATAGCCTTCCTGGCCAAAGGGTGAAGTACCACCGGTACCAATCCACTTGTTACCGCCTTCATGGCGTTTTTCCTGCTCTTCGAGGCGCTTTTTAAATTCCTCGATGAGTTTTTCCAGCCCGCCCAAAGATTCAATTTTCTCTTTTTCTTCCTCACTCAGGTTCTTCATGAATTCCGAGCGCAGCCAATCATCAGGAATCAGGGCCTCGATAATATCGTCCAGCGCCTCCAGCTCCTTGAAGTGCATCCCAAAGGCACGGTCAAAACGGTCAAAGTATTTTTCATCTTTTACCATGCAGGTGCGACTGAAATAGTAGAACTCGTCCATATCGGCGAACACTACGCGCTGCTTGAGCCCCTCGAGCAGGTCCAGCAACTCACGGGGGGTTACCGGAACACCCGCGTCTTTCAATCCATGGAAAAAGTTGATCAACATAGCAACAACGCTTTAACGAGTTTCTCGCCTGTGCATGAAGGCAAGTCGTTCCAGCAGGTGTACGTCTTGCTCGTTTTTCATCAGTGCGCCGTATAGCGGTGGAATCGCCTTGCTGGGGTCCCGCTCTTTGAGAATCTCGTCGGGAATATCATCGGCCATTAACAGTTTCAGCCAGTCAATTAACTCAGAGGTGGAAGGCTTTTTCTTCAGACCAGGAATGGCGCGTAAATCGAAAAACATTTCCATCGCCTCGGCCACCAGCTCTTTGGAGATATTCGGGTAGTGCACATCAACGATCTCGCGCATGGTGTCCCGGTCCGGAAAGTTGATGAAATGGAAGAAACAGCGACGCAGAAACGCATCCGGCAGTTCTTTCTCATTGTTACTGGTAATGATAATAATGGGGCGATGCTTGGCTTTCACCGTTTCACCGGTTTCGTAAACAAAGAACTCCATGCGGTCCAACTCCACCAACAAGTCGTTGGGGAATTCGATGTCGGCTTTGTCTACTTCATCAATAAGCAGCACTACCTGCTCATCGGCATCAAAAGCTTCCCACAGCTTGCCACGTTTGATGTAGTTGGCGATGTCCTGAACTTTTTCGTCACCCAACTGAGAGTCACGCAAACGAGATACCGCATCGTACTCATACAAACCCTGTTGGGCTTTGGTAGTAGACTTGATGTGCCACTGGATCAGGCGCTTATTCAGCCCCAGGGCCACCTCTTCAGCCAGCATGGTCTTGCCGGTTCCGGGTTCTCCCTTGATTAATAACGGGCGTTCCAGCGCCACCGCAGCGTTGACCGCCATACGCAGGTCGTCCGTGGCGACGTATCGTTCAGTTCCCTCAAATTTCATGATGCTCTCTTCTAGTATTGGCGTAACAAAGGCCCGACAGGGTACAGACAGGCAATCACCTAATCAAGATGCTATTCGGACTTACTATGGTCAACACTCACCCCTTCTACCAGCTCACTTTCAGCCAGGGGAGCATCCATCTGCCGCGAGCGGCGATTCCATATTTCAAGTTTACGTTTCTTGCGACGGCGCAGAATCAACCACGCAATCAGGCCCAAAAAAGCCAGGGCCAGAGCCAACCCGGTAAGCGGGGCCTGCAGATCGTCTTCGGGGATGTCCTGACCCTTGGTTACCAGGGTGGCCTTTGCTGGTGTCGCGTAAACCTCCACGATCATGGGCAGTTCACGCTGCAGGGTCTGGGTTTCCAATCGTACGACCACTGTATAACGCCCAGGCCGCTCAAACGCAGGCATTGTTACCCTGTATTCACCATCATCGGGGGCCTGGTAGTTCCCCGAGACATCCAATACCAATGGCTTCTCGCCTTCTCCCCTGACTTCCACCTCAATCGAGAAAACACTCAATAGCTGTTGGTCGTTTAGCACTTTACCGCGCTCGCGAAGACGCAGACCAAGTTCAGCGTTGCGGCCCGCAGGCAGACTGTTTGGTAGTGGATCTACCTCCAGTTGCAGGTCTGATATCACAGTAACCCGTGTACTGGCGTCTTTTGGGGCCCGCAGTTTCCAGGCTCCAGTCTCCGGGCTTTTCACTGTTACCAGAGCAAACTGCTTATTGGCGAACCAGTCGACATTCCCTGTCGGGGATTCAGGGCTATAGGAAATTCCTGAGGGGCTGTCCAGACTTACTGCTTTGCTCTTTTCCTTAAAGAAAATCAGCGCAGTAAATTCCTCTACACTATCGTCAATCTGAAAACCGTGATCTGAAACTGGCACCCGCGCGGTGGGTGCTACCATCTCCAGCGACTGTAAAAAAACCTCCGTCAACTCTCCTGCAGATTCCGCTTTCTCTGCAACACCCCCGGAGCTCTCTGACAACGAACGCAGAAACACCCTGTCGGCATTATCCGAAAGGGCGATGGTATGCACCGGAATGCCGGTGGCGCCAAGTTCAGGCGCAGCCCCAGCAAGCAATTTGCGCGCCGCACTGGCATTGACCATGGGAGACTGGGCTATATCCACTTTGCCGTCCGTGAGCAATACGATACTGGTGCGGTAACCCGGGTCCATGCGCTTGAGGTCGTAGGTGGCAGCTTCCAGTGCCGCGGGAATATTGGTGCGCTGACCGGAGTTATCGATCTGGGACATGGCCTTCTGGGCCTGCTGCCGCCACTGCTCGTCAACAGCCCCGTGAGGCACCAGTTGCTCTACCGCTTCCCCGAAAATCCATACCCCGGCCCTGGAACCTTGGGGTAGCAAACGAACCAACAAATCCAGCGCAGGCGCCCGCAGATTATCCGGATCGGATTCCTTCATGCTACCGGAAATATCGATAAGAATGCGTACATCGGGCTTCAACCCTGTTCCCAGGGCTGCATCTGCCCCAGCTTTTTCAGGCGTAAGAGCGACGATAAAACACAGTACAAGCAGGCATATCGCGCCGGTGTAGAAGCGCCGAATCATTCAGCCCTGCTCCGGTGTCGTAGCCGCGCTCTTGCCTGTTCTGCCCCTGAAGACAAGAAACTGCAGCAACAACGCCAGAACAATGGCCAGGCCCGACATGAATAACAAAGGTTTCAAAGCATGCTCAGCAGCTTCCAGACCCTCGGTGAGAAACTGAAACACTGCAACCACCAATGCTGGTGCCAACGTGGCCACTCCATCTTTCGGATATGCGGGTGTCAGTAACAAAGCCGCTGCCAACAACACCAGAAAGGCGACCCACCCGGGCGACAGGCGACGGCGTAACCACCAGGTCAGAAGTAGCAAGACTATAATCGCCGAGCCGGAATAGACCAGAATTGCCGAGAGATAGGATTCTTCACTTAACACAACTGCTCCTTAACCTTCCATTACTCCGCCCAGGTTACGATATGCTCATCGTAGCCATCGGGGTGTACAAATTCATCGGACACCGCTCTACCGCGTATTGAGATACCCGCCTGGTGCACTGATTGGGCATCCCCTGATACCAGCGGATGCCATTGGGGCAGTGGCTGACCATGAGCCCGCAAACGATAGGCACAGGTCTGGGGCAACCAATCCAGATCCTCCACATTATCCTGTTCCAGGCGAATGCAATTTGGCACCATCACTGAACGCCGCGGGTAATCGCTGCAACGGCAGGTATCCTCTACCAGGTGACGGCAACGCACCTGTGTGTAGTAAACCTCTCCCGAGTCTTCGTCTTCCAGTTTGTGCAAACAACATTTGGCACAGCCGTCACAGAGCGCCTCCCATTGCTGTCGGTCTAGCTCGACCAGGGGCTTGCGCCACCATTCACTCACTAGCGCCCTCACGGCGCAGAAGCTCTGCATGGGTGGGCGGCATCTGCAGGTAATAGCCGCTTTCCTCTATGCCGTCCAGAACCTCACGGGCATTCGCCCTGGCGAGCTTTTTCTCTGGCTCCAAAGCCAGCACCATTACCGACTCCGGCTCACCAAACTGTTTCATCAACACCTCGGGCACTTCAACAAGCCCTTTCGCCCTGTCCACGTAAAGGTACATTTCCTCTTTGCGTGAGCTTCTGAATATTTCAATCAGGCGTTTCATCACAGCTCTCCCGATGCCAACAAGCCACGCAAAGGGGTAATCACCCGCTCCAGACGCCAACCCCGCCAATGGCGGGGCTCGCTGTCACCCTGCCCATTGGACTCTCGCAACAGGGCTTCGTAATCTTTGGCCTGCAATAGAACTTCGGGTCCCAAGTCTCCGGCAATAGCCCTGGCGGCCTGTTTCAGACTTTTTATCTGCTTACGTTGGCCGGCATCCAGTGGCCCTGGCAGGCGTTGTGGCAGTCCGTCCTGTGGCAACCCACCCTGACCCTCCAGCAACTCCAGTAGGCTACTACCGTAGCGTCGGAGCGCCGGGGGCGGCATTTCCACCCGTGCCTTTAAATCTGCATAGTCCTGTGGGTTTTCCTGCGCCAATTGCAGGCAGGCCTTGTCGTCGATAATCCAGCTTCGCGGTTTGTCCTTGAGTCGAGCCGTTCGCTCTCGCCAGTCACACACTGCAATCAACAGGGCCAACTGTCGGGAATCCAGCTTCCAGGCGCTTTTAATGCGTTTATAGTACTCGTTGGAGTTGCTGGCCAACGAACCGGTGGCATCTGCACCATCTTGTAACACCCAATTAAAGCGCTCTTTATTGTGACAAAGGGGGAGAAGGTGTTGGTACACCTTAACCAGCCAAATCACATCTTGGGCAGCATACTCGCATTGGGATTGGGTCAGGGGTCGCTGCAACCAGTCCGAGCGAGTTTCACCCTTGGGCAGATCTACATCGCAAATTGTCTGCACCAGGGCGCGATAACCCAGACCAAAACCCAGGTCTACCAGCGCGGCGGCACGCTGGGTGTCAAACAGTGGGTCAGGTAGCACACCCAACCACTGCTGGAAGACCTCCAGATCTTCGCTGGCGGAGTGAAAAACCTTGATCACCGAAGGATTGGTCAACAAGGTAGCCAGAGGCTGCGGGTCTTTAATCGCCAGAGGATCAATCAACCAGGCCGTGCCGGCTGCTTCACCAGATACAAAGCACAGCTGTACCAAAGCAACCTGGGGGAAGAAAGTATTACGGCGCATGAATTCTGTATCTACCACTACAACATCCGCATCCGCGCCCTTTACCAGCAGTTCGGCCATGTCCGCATCAGACTCAATCAACTGCCAGGACATCAGAGCTGTACCGGTCTGCGGCCGGAGAACGCATGAGCGAGCGTAGAGCCGTCCACGTACTCCAGTTCACCACCCAGGGGGACGCCGTGGGCTATTCGGGAAACACTTACGCCCTCCCCCTGTAGCATATCGGTGAGATAGTAAGCCGTAGCCTCCCCTTCCACTGTCGGATTAGTCGCCAGGATAACCTCCTCAATGCCCTCGTCCAGCACGCGCCGGTGAAAGCGGTCCAGGCCGATTTCGGCGGGACCTATGCCATCAATGGGTGACAAGTGCCCCATCAGAACAAAATAAATCCCACGGAAACTGCCGCTTTGCTCAACAGCGAGTACATCGGCGGGAGTTTCCACCACACAAATAGTTTTGCCATCTCGTTTGCGATCCGCACAAATCTCGCACACATCCAACTCAGTGAAATTCCTGCATTGCTGGCAATGACCAATACGCTCCACCGCCTGCACCAAGGCCTGGGCAAGTGCCTGTGCACCTTCCCTGTCCCGTTCCAACAGGTGCAGTGTCATACGCTGGGCAGACTTGGGACCCACACCGGGCAGGCAGCGCAGGGCTTCAATCATATTCTGTAGTGAGGGACTGAACTTCATTGTAGCGAGGCGGGTCTCAGAATGGCATCTTGAAGCCGGCGGGCAGGTTTAGCCCGGCAGCCAGGCCAGACATGGCCTGCTGGTTATGCGCTTCCACCTTGCGCACTGCATCGTTGACCGCAGCAGCGAGCAAGTCTTCCAATACTTCCTTGTCTTCAGTGAGCACTGAATCATCAATAGAGACGCGCTTTACATCGTGACGCCCGGTCATCACTACAGACACCAGGCCTGCAGCAGCCTCGCCATGGATTTCAGCATTCCCCAGTTCCTCCTGGGCCTTCTGCATATCCGCTTGCATTTGCTGGGCCTGTTTCATGATGTCCGACATACTACCTTTCATAGCAATTCCTCAAGATTTCTGTGGGGCAATGGAGGCCCGGTCCAACTCGCCATCAAAGTGGGCGATCAGGGCCTGCAGGCGGGGGTCTGCCTCGATCTCTTGTACCGCCTCCTGCTGGCGCTCCATAGCGCGCCGTGCCTGTAACATGGCCGGGGTTTCTGTTTCACACTGCCCGGGCGTTATCTGCACAGACAACTCAGTATCATAGAAGTTCTGCAGGGCCAGGCGGATTTTGTCTACATGCCCGGCGTTAAACAGGGAAGCGTTATCCGCATCCAGTACAAACTCCAGGGCGCTCTCCTGCCGGTTTCGCAATTCACAGTGCGAGGCGATATTGTAAATAATACCCGCCAATCCCAGTGACTCCAGTAAAACTGGCCATGAGGCGGTGGCAAGGTCAACTAATTGTGTAGGGCATCCCGCAGCAACAGTTACAGGCTGAATTGGCTTTGCCTGCTGTAATTCTGGTGCTGGCGCGAGCTCGCCCTGCTCTTTTATTTCAGCTGCAGTTACCTCTGGTGCAGTAGCATCAGCTTGAGATACTTCCGGGGTAGCCGCAGGTTCGATTACCCGCGAAACGGGCCGGCTTTCAGGGGCCGGAACCTCAGGGGACTTTTTTACCGGAGCGCCGCCCTCCCCGGCGGCTACAGCGGCAGAGCCGACCGAAGGTGCCGGGGTGAGGTCCGCAGCCTGTAAAGATTCATCAATCACAGCCGCCGGACGGAAAGCAACCATTCGTAGCAGCAACATCTCAAGGCCACCGCGGGGGTCAGGCGCCAAGGCTATGTCCCTCTTGCCGTTAACGGCTATCTGGTAATAAAGTTGGGCATCCTCTGCTGTTACCGAGCCCGCCAGGCTGGCGACTCGCTGGGCATCACCCCAGCTGTTGTCGATGGCATCGGGAACCACCTGGGCAACCGCTACACGGTGCAACAGGGAAATCAGCTCATCAACACCGCCTTCAAAATCGGTGGCGTGTTCCGCCATATGGGCCACCACCTCCAGAACCGCTGCCGGATCACCACCTGCAACCGCTTCCAGTATCTGGTAAACAAAGCTCAGATCCACACTGCCCAGCATGCTGCGAACATCCGCTTCAGACAACTTGCCCGAGCCAAAGGCAATCGCCTGGTCCGTAAGACTCAGGGCATCACGCATACTCCCTGCAGCAGCCCGGCCCAACAGCCAAAGAGCTGGCTCTTCAAAACTGACGGATTCCTGCTCCAGCACATTGCCCAGATGACCGACAATCTGCTCAGGCGACATATTCTTGAGATTGAACTGCAGGCAACGTGACAAAATAGTCGCGGGCAGCTTCTGTGGATCAGTGGTCGCCAACAGGAACTTAACGTGGGGTGGTGGCTCTTCCAGGGTTTTCAGCAGTGCATTGAAGCTGTGAGTGGAGAGCATGTGCACCTCGTCAATCAGGTACACCTTATAGCGGGAACGGGTGGGCGCGTACTGCACGTTTTCCAGTAATTCCCGGGTATCTTCCACCTTGGTCCTGGAAGCGGCATCCACTTCCAGCAGATCGACACTGCGCCCCTCAGCGATTTCCAGACAGGAGCCACACTCACCACAGGGCTGTGAACTTACTCCCTGCTCACAATTCAGGCACTTGGCAAGAATACGCGCGATGGTGGTTTTACCCACACCCCGGGTGCCGGTAAACAAATAGGCGTGGTGCAGGCGATCGTGATCCAGGGCATTAACCAGCGCCTGTAGTACGTGCTCCTGGCCGACCATTTCGCTGAAACTCTTTGGTCGCCATTTACGCGCCAGTACCTGGTAGGACATACCTTGTTTAGCCTTACAGCTCGAAGAGAAAAGCAAGCATACACCAGCAGACCAGCGACAGAAACAGGAGCGCGGTTAATGGTGCAAATGAGGGAGAAATGGAGGTAACCCAGACAGCCACACCCCGGCACACGAGTCGGTAATTACCGTTGCTCCCTTCCGGGCCTGGCGGAGTTCACTACCTATCATTGCGGAGGGACCGCCTGGATCACCATAGCAACCACGTCCGGCGGCAATCAGCCGGTCGCAGAGGGCGCGTATTGTGCGTTAATCGCCTCTGCCGTGCAAGATGCGCGCGGCGAAAACCCGGTTGACCTCTATGTTAGACCCTGTAACATATGTTAATCGCTTTAACATCAAGCAAAAAACAATGAATGCATCACCTGGCAGAAGCCTTCTCCCCTCCAAATCTGGCCTGTTGGCTGTAGCCACAGCAGTTTTGATCACCGGCACACTGACGCTGGCCCTGCACGCCAGAGTAGCCGGGCAGGATGGGCCGCAAGACAAAATACCGCTGACTGTTGAGGCCATTTCGTATTCACAGCAACACAGTTACCAGCGAGAAGTGTCCTACCTGGGACTGGTAGTGGCTGGCCGCAAGGCAAACCTGGGGTTTGAACTTCCAGGACGGATAGCCACACTGCCCTGGCATGAAGGTAGCCCGGTGGCAAAGGGGCAGGTGATTGCCACTTTGGACGATGCAACTCTGCGCGCCCAATACAACGTAACACAAGCTCAGCTTGAACAATCCCGCACTGAGTTGGAACTGGCACAGTTAAATGCGAAGCGGCAGAAAGACTTGCGCGCAACCGGCGCAGTTTCCAGGGAAGCCTTTGACGAGACCCGCCTGGGAGCCCAGGCGCTGGCTTCCCAGGTCGAAGCTGTAACAGCTCAGCTACAAAGCCTTGAAATCAACATCAGTAAAGCAAGACTTCTGGCTCCCTACGACGGTGTTATCGCCGACAGATTCGTCCACGAGGGATCAGTGGTAAGCCCATCGGCTCCTGTGGTCAGGTTTATCGAAAGTGCAGGCCGTGAGGCGCGTATTGGCGTTAGCGTCAGCAGGACAAAATCGCTGAAACCGGGCACCTATTACCCCCTCACTCTTCGCGGAAGTTCTTTCAAGGCAGAACTCCTGACCCTTCGTCCGGACGTAGACCCGATTACCCGCACCACTACAGCGGTCTTTGCCATCCCCGAGGGTATTGAGGCCGTGGATGGTGAGCCCTTGACACTGCAACTTGAGGAATCCGTGAATGCAACGGGTGGGTGGCTGCCTATCGCGGCATTACTGGAGGGGAGTCGTGGGGTTTGGAACGTATTGCAGCTAAATAAAAAAGGTGGCTATTACACCACCAGCCGCGAGGCGGTAGAGGTCATCGATATCCGCAATGACCAGGCCTACGTTCGCGGCACATTGATTAATGGATCCCTGGTGGTGGCCAGCGGCCTACACCGCATCACTCCGGAAACACCGGTACAGGTTCAACCCTGATGCTGGCGCAATACGTATTTCGTCATTCCCGCTATTTTGCCCTGATCATCGTTTGTATTTTTGCGGTTGGCATTAACAGCTTCAACTCCATCTCACGCCAGGAAGACCCTACTCTTACCAACTTTACGGCCTCTATTACTACTTTCTATCCCGGGGGCACACCAGACCGGGTGGAAGCATTAATATCGCGTCCACTGGAAGACGAGATTCGTCGGATTCCCTACGTTGACGAGTTGCGCTCCATCTCCAATAGCGGGGTTTCCTTCATCAATGTACGCCTTTACGACACTCTCAGTGAAGAGACTATGGAGCGCGCCTGGTCTGAAGTACGCGACGCGATGTCAGACGCTCAACTTGTATTCCCCCCAGGAGCTGGAGCACGCACATTTGATGACGCCCGCCTAAAATCATTCACCAGCATTGTTGCCTTGTCGTCTTGTGGGGGGGAAGCCCTGGCCTCCTGTCTTCTCAACCGTTTTGGCCAGGATTTCGCTGATCGAGCACGCAATCTGGAAGGCACTGAACTGGCGGAACTATTTGGAGAGCCGCTGGAAGAGATTCGCGTGGAGGTTGATGAAAATGCGCTGATTTCCCGGGGCCTGAGCCTGCAACAACTGGCAACTAGTCTTAAGGCCGCTGACGTAAAAATAGCTTCGGGAAGGCTCTCAGGGGCCGGTACTGACATGCTCATAGAAATCGCTGGCGACCTGGATTCCCAGGAGCGAATACGAAATGTCATTGTCGCCACGGCGCCTAACGGCAGCGCTACACGCATCTCTGATTTGGCCAGGGTCTACAAGACTGCTGTGTCACCGCCCCCGTCCCTGGCAATTGCACAAGGCAGGCCCGCAATACTCATTGGTATTACCATGGAGTCGGGCAGGCAGGTAGACATCTGGAGCGGTCACTTTCGGAAATTTATTGACGACTACAGCCAGACAGTACCAGCGCGTATTTCACTTGAACAGACCTATGATCAAAGTACTTATGCAAAATCCAGGCTGATTGATGTGAGCAAAAATCTTGCGCTGGGGGTCGCGCTGGTAATTCTGGTGTTGCTGTTTACTCTGGGTTGGCGTGCCGCCGTCGTCGTGGCAGTGATACTGCCATTGTGCGGACTGCTCTCCATCATCGTCATGGAGCGCACCGGCATGGCCTTACACCAGATGTCTGTTACCGGATTGATTGTTGCCCTGGGCTTGCTGGTTGACGGCTCCATCGTGATGACGGACGAGGTACGAAAGCGACTTTTAGCACAGCAGCACCCCCTGGACGCCATCGCTCAATCGGTAAACCGGCTGCGCGTGCCACTCATAGCATCGGCAGTAACGACCATTCTTGCCTTCATGCCCATGGCCATTATGCCTGGCCCCGGTGGTGACTATGTGGGCGCGCTAGCCACTGCAGTGCTGATCATGCTCACCGGATCAACTCTTCTCGCGCTAACGATTACCCCTGTATTAGCCGCCTGGCTGTTACCGCGCAGCAGGGAAGATGCCGCCCACTGGTATACCGGGGGAATGGCCAGTGGCCGTGTGGGTGACCGACTGAAAGTCGCACTGGACTGGAGCCTTAAGCACCCTCTGCCAGCTGTTGTTCTCTCCCTGTCCCTGCCGCTTGCCGGCTTTCTTTCCTTTCCAACGCTCACCGCACAATTCTTCCCCGGTACAGACAGGGACCAGATGTATATACAGGTGAAACTGGCCGACGGCCGTTCGGTCTATGACACCCATGCACTGGTACTCGCACTGGATGAGCGTCTACGTGCAGAGCCCATGATTCGCCGGGTAGACTGGACCCTGGGTGAAAGCGCACCCGCCTTTTTCTACAACATGTATCGTTTTAAAGAGGGAATCCCCTCTTGGGCCGAGGCCCTCATTCTAACCCGGGACGAGAACCAGACCGATGAGCTGATACTACGTCTGCAAGAAGAACTGGACAGAGACTTCCCCCAGGCAAGGATTGTCGTTAATGGCATAACCCAGGGCCCTCCTGTGCTGGCACCTCTGGAAGTAGAGCTTCGCGGCCCCAACCTCGCTGTATTACAGGAATTGGGCGAGCAGTACCGCCGAAGGATTGACCAGATACCTTACGTTACCCACAGCACCACAGACCTGGTAGGTGCTGCCCCCAAGCTGGTATTCAATCTGGATGAACAAAAACTACGCCTGGCGAAATTACAGCTGTCTGATGCAGCCACGGCGCTGAACAACAGCCTGAGAGGGTTGGTGGGCGGCGAGGTACTGGAAGGCACGGAGCGCCTGCCTGTGAGGGTACGCTTAAGTGAGCAACAATGGGGAACCTCAGACCAGATTGCCAATATCCGTCTTCCACTTGGCCAAAATAGTACAGGGACGATTCAGGGCCTGCCATTAAGGGCGCTGGGAAACCCCTCCCTGGAACCAGCACAAAGCCCCATATCCAGATTCAACGGTGAACGCACCAACACCGTATCAGCCTTCCTGAAACGCGGCGTGCTACCAGAAGAAGCCCTGAAACTGCTGAAACAGGACCTGGAGCAAAACCCGATTCCCCTGCCCCGGGGTTATCACCTGGTATACGGCGGTGATGCCGACGAGCGAGCTCGCGTTGTAGATAAAATTATGGCGCCCATGGGGCTAATACTCTCCGGCCTTCTGGCCACGATCGTACTGACCTTTAATTCCTGGCGACTGTCCATGATCGCAGCACTGGTTTGTGTCTGCTCCATGGGGCTGTCCCTTCTTTCGTTGGCCCTGTTCAACTACCCCTTCGGGATCCTGGCGCTTGTGGGTGTTATCGGCTCCATTGGCGTCTCCATCAATGCTGCAATCATTATAATGACTGCGCTGGAGGAAAACGTTGAAGCTGTGGCGGGTGGCTTGATGGCTATCCGCGATGTCGTCATGGATTCCAGCCGCCACATTATCTCCACAACGGTCACTACCTTTGGCGGTTTTCTGCCCTTGATACTTGAAGGCAGTGAATTCTGGCCGCCCTTTGCCACGGCCATCGCTGGCGGTGTTCTACTGTCTACACTAATTTCTTTCTTTCTGGTGCCGCCCCTTTATGTGTTGGTGAAGGGAAGCAGATACCGCTTTGCCATTGGTTCAGGGCTGGTAAGCGTTAAAGGCCTTGCCACTGAGAGCAAAACCGGAGGCCAGACTTGAAAACTGAAGCAACAAAGCCTTACCACCACGGTGATCTTCGCAACGCCCTGATCATCGCTGCCGCACAGTTGATATCAGAAAGTGGCTCACTTGAATTCGCCATGATAGATGCAGCAAGGCGTGCTGGTGTAAGTAATGCCGCCCCCTATCGTCACTTCAAGGACAAGGATGCCCTGCTGACCGCGGTGGCGGAACTGGGCTTTCTTGAATTGCGTGGCAGGATAGACCGCACCATGAATGCTCATGTATCCGGCACAAGAGAAGCCATCATCGCGCACGGCAAGACCTACATTCAGTTTCTGCTGGAACACCCTGCCTTCTATAGTCTTATGTGGGGCGAGCGCGCTTCTGATGAGCCAGAAGACAGCCAAAAAATAAGAACCTCCGGATTTTATTCCGTGGTAGAGGCCATTGAAACCTGGTGTAGTGCAAGAGAGCTCAGCGCACCTAACCCCGAGGATGTGGCGATCAAACTATGGGCTATGTGTCACGGCCTGACGGTACTTGCCATGCACCACCAGATAGACAGGTTCTCTGACAAAGTGCAGGTATATGACCTGGCGGAGGCCAGCGCCAACACCTTCCTCGATGGCCTGGAACACAATGCTTTGTGAACTGGCCACATAGGTCACCACCAAATTTTGGCGCCCGGCCTGATCTCAGCAGAGTATCAAAATCGTGGCCTTATGCGGTGGTCAGTCACGTGACAAGCGTGCACTTCAGGTCAGTGTTCCAACAAAGGTTTTTACCGGAACTGCAAACCATGACTCCGGTATACACCGCAGCAAAATGGCGCGCCAGGAAGGATTCGAACCCTCGACCGATGCCTTAGAAGGGCATTGCTCTATCCAGCTGAGCTACTGGCGCAAGGGGCGCATCCTAACCCAGCCTGCAGCGACTTTCCAGACGGGTTTAAACAGGCGTTATCGCGTATCATTCTTTATGTCGCCCTGCACCAATAAAAGCACTGATGGGGCGCAGGGCAACGGGCCTCCATACGCAGACCGGGTAAACGGCAAAGAAGGGCTTTATGATACGAGAAGAAATCATCTTGAAACATGCAGCAGGTAAAGATCTGCTAGATATCGGCTGTATGGGCCGCACCAATAAGTATAAATTATGGCCTCAGGTAAAAGCGGTTGCCCGCACTTACACCGGTATCGATGTTCAAATCCCAAGTTCTCCAGACGTCGTTCAGGGCAATATGGAAACCTACGCCTTCGACCAGGACTTCGACGTCATTATTGCCGGTGATGTACTGGAACACGTCAGCAATCAGGGCTTATTTCTAGATAATATTCGCCGCCATCTTCGCAATAACGGTCTACTGATACTGACCACACCTAACGCCAAGTGGCCAACCGTATTCCTGTCGCCACACCCCGACCACGTTTTATGGCATGACCGCTCCACGCTCACCGGACTAATGGGGCGCCACGGACTAGAAGTTCGGCACTTTCAGTACTATTACGGCAACAAGCCACATTACAGTTTTTTCAAGCGGATTCTCGCGAAACGACAGGGACTTTTGATGATATGCGAGAAAGCACTGAGTCGGACTGGACCCGACGGGTTGACCAGCAAAGATATTTAATTAGTGGGGTGGCCGACGGGTCTTGAACCCGCCACCTCCGGAGTCACAATCCGGTGCTCTACCTGATGAGCTACGGCCACCATTATGAAGGCCTGAAAAGGAGAAGAACCAGCTTACCAGTTACTACTGGAAAGATGGTCGGGGTAGAGAGATTCGAACTCCCGACATCCTGCTCCCAAAGCAGGCGCGCTACCAGACTGCGCTATACCCCGATTTCCCAGTCAGGAGTCAGATGACCCCCTGTTTTCAGGAGGGCGCATGATACTCATCCGATTCCTGAGCGTCAACGCCAACAGGCGCGATTCTACTACAGTTTTCCCATCCCAGCTCTTCCACTACCGGCGCACCTCATGGGACAATACGGCGCTTTGCGGGGGCCGGATAACTGGTCTCCTGGCGTATAGACTCGGAGGATTGAAATTCATGCCCGCACTCGTTCTGGACGGCAAGACCCTGGCAGCACAAACCGAAGCTGAATTACTGGCTAGAGTAGAACAACTGAAAGAGCAATCCGGGGGTAAGACCCCTATTCTCGCCACCATTCTCGTGGGTGATGATCCCGCCTCTGCCACCTATGTAAAGATGAAGGGTAATGCCTGTCGTCGGGTAGGCATGGATTCCCTGGCGGTAGAAATGCCTTCCTCCACTTCCACCGAGGAATTGCTAGCCAAAATTGACGAACTCAACGGCAATCCAGATGTTCACGGCATCTTGCTGCAGCACCCCGTGCCCTCACAAATAGACGAGCGGGCCTGCTTTGACGCTATCGCTCTTGGTAAGGATGTGGACGGCGTTACCTGCCTGGGTTTTGGCCGCATGGCTATGGGTGAAGACGCCTACGGATGCGCAACGCCCCAGGGCATTATGCGTATTCTTGAGCACTATGAGATTGATATAGAGGGCAAGCACGCGGTGGTTGTGGGCCGCAGTCCTATTCTGGGCAAGCCAATGGCCATGATGCTACTGGAGAAGAATGCCACTGTGACTATCTGCCATTCAAGAACCCAGAACCTCCCCGCCATCGTAGCCCAGGCCGATATCCTGGTGGGCGCTGTGGGCAAGCCTGAATTCATCAGGGCAGATTGGGTCAAAGAAGATGCAGTAGTTGTAGATGCGGGCTATCACCCCGGCGGTGTTGGCGATATCGAGCTTTCTGCCCTGCTGGACAAGGCCTCGGCCTATACCCCGGTTCCCGGCGGCGTAGGCCCCATGACAATTAATACACTGATTCAGCAGAGTGTTATGTCGGCCGAGAAAAGTCTCGCCTGACAACCGGTCAACCTAACTGCGCTTCCACTGGGTTCCCTCGCGGGAATCCTCAAGCACCACTCCCCGGGCCAGTAACTCCTCACGAACCTCGTCTGCACGGGCGTAGTCCTTCGAGAGCTTGGCCTGCTGGCGCTCCTCGATCAATGCTTCGATTTGCTCGGCAGTGATTGCATCATCGGCCGATGCGTCCTGCAGCCACTGCTGGGGATCCTGCTCCAGAATACCCAACAAGTTACCCGCTGCGAGAATTTTGGCTTTGAGTGCAGGCTTTTCTTCCTCGGATGCCTTGTTCAACTGCTTCACCAGGGAGTGAACCTCGGCAATCGCGATCGGTGTATTGAGGTCGTCATTGAGGGCCTCATAAAAAGGCTCTCCTGCCAGACTTACTTCCATGTCCAGCTCAATGTCCTGCACTTCCCTGAGGCTGCTATAGAGCCCATCCAGAGTCGCCTGCGCCTGCTCCAGCAACTCAGCGGAGAAATTCAACGGTGAACGGTAGTGCGCTGAAAGCAAGGCAAAACGTAGCACTTCACCGCGATAGCTTTCAAGGAGATCGCGCACAGTACGAAAATTACCCAAGGACTTGGACATCTTCTCACCGTCGATATCCAGGTAGGCATTGTGCATCCAGTAACGCACATAATCACCGCCGTGGGCACAACGGCTCTGGGCTATTTCATTCTCATGGTGTGGAAAAATCAGGTCACGGCCGCCGCCGTGAATATCAATGGTCTCTCCCAGATGAGCGCGAATCATCGCCGAACATTCCAGATGCCACCCGGGGCGCCCCCTGCCCCATGGGCTGTCCCAGCCCGGGTCCTGCTCTGCTGATGGCTTCCACAATACAAAATCACCGGGGTGACGCTTATAGTCAGCGACTTCAACACGAGCCCCTGCAAGCATATCTTCGAGATTACGATTGGAAAGCTTACCGTAATCTTCCATCGACTCTACAGCAAACAACACATGCCCTTGTGACTCATAAGCGTGACCTTTCTCCACCAGTGTACGGGTCAACTCAATCATGGCATCGATGTTGTGCGTAGCATGGGGTTCAAGGCTGGGCGGTAAGGCGTTCAACTGCGACATATCTTCCCGGTACTTGGCCGTATACTCGTCAGTCACAGATTCGATACTGCGGTTTCCTTCTCTGGCCGCGGCGATAATTTTGTCGTCCACGTCAGTAATATTACGAGCGTAAGTCACCTTGTCGAAGTGGGTTTGCAACAGGCGGAACAACGTATCAAATACCACCACCGGGCGGGCATTACCGATATGCGCCAGGTTATAGACGGTGGGGCCGCATACATACATGGTGACTTCGTTAGGGATCAGGGGTTTAAAAACCTCCTTCTTGCCTCCCAGTGTGTTGTAGAGCGAAAGGCTCATATATTCGTCCTTTTAATTATTCCAGGTGTCGCGCAGGCCAATGGTCTTGTTAAAAGTGGGCGCCTCGGTGCTGTGATCATAGCGATCCGCCACAAAGTATCCCTCACGCTCAAACTGGAAACCCTGCTCAGGGTTTGCCAGGGCCAATGACGGCTCGATCCAGGCCTGCTCTACTACCGTCAAAGACTCAGGATTGATGTGCTGCAAAAAATTCTTGTCACCCTTATCGGGCGCCTCATCGGTAAACAACCTGTCATAAAGGCGCACCCTGGCCTGGCGCCCGTGGCTTGCTGACACCCATTGGATTACACCCTTGGGCTTGATGCCATCCTCGGGGTTTTCGCCAATGGTATTGGCAATGGTATGGGCGTGAACTTCAACAATATTGCCCTGCTCGTCTTTGATGACCTCATCGGCCTCAATCACGTAGGCATTGCGCAGGCGCACCCGCTTACCGATAACCAATCGTTTGTACTTCTTGTTTGCCTCTTCTCTAAAATCATCGGCATCTATATAAATTTCCCGGGTAAAAGGCAGCACCCTGCTACCCAATTCCTCACGGCTGGGGTGACAAGGAGCGTTCAGCTCCTCCATTTTGTCTTCGGGGTAGTCAGTGAGTACAACTTTCAGCGGGTTAAGAACACACATGGCCCGCGGGGCGTTTTCGTTAAGGTCTTCGCGAATGGCGAACTCCAGCATGGCCACATCCACCACACCATCTGAGCGGGTAGTACCTATCATGTCGCAGAACTTGCGAATTGCCACTGCGGTATAGCCACGCCGGCGCATGCCGGACACTGTAGGCATACGTGGATCGTCCCAGCCGGCAACAATATTGTCATCCACCAGCTGCTTCAGCTTGCGTTTGCTGGTGATCGTGTAACTTGGATTCAGGCGGCCAAATTCGAACTGCCTGGGACGGTTTTGTACCGGCAGATGCTCAATAAACCAATCGTACAGGGGCCTGTGATCTTCAAACTCCAGCGTGCACACGGAGTGGGTAATACCCTCAATGGCATCTTCCTGTCCGTGGGCGAAGTCATAGGTGGGATAAATTACCCAGTCGGTACCAGTCTGGTGGTGAGGCACCTTGCGAATGCGATAGAGGATGGGGTCGCGCAGGTTCATATTAGGCGAGGCCATATCGATCTTCGCCCGCAGGACTTTTGCCCCCTCGTCGAACTCACCAGTTTTCATGCGCGCCAGTAAATCGAGGTTTTCCTCAACCGAACGGTCACGAGAGGGGCTATTCCTGCCGGGCTCTGTCAAAGTGCCTCTATATTCCCTGGCCTGCTCCGCGTTGAGGTCGCAAACATAGGCATCGCCCTGCTCCACCAGGTGAACCGCCCAGTCATAAAGCTGCTGGAAATAGGAGGAGGCATAACGAATGTCACCGTCCCAGGAATAACCCAGCCAGCGCACGTCCTCTTCAATAGAATCGATATACTCCTGGCTCTCTTTTTCAGGATTGGTATCGTCAAAGCGCAGATTACAGCGCCCGCCATTGGCTGACGCCAGGCCAAAATTGACACTAATCGACTTGGCATGGCCTATATGCAGATAGCCGTTGGGCTCCGGCGGGAAACGGGTAACGACTTCGCTTACCTTGCCAGTGGACAGGTCCTCAGACACGATGGACTGCAGGAAATTGCTCGCAGGGGTGTTTTCCATAAATTCCAGATACTTGGGGTCTAAAAAGGGCGCGTATTATAACGGCAGTTGCTCGCCTCTTTAAGCCAATTTGTTCGAGTATGAGGTCAAATCGTTATTCTTACCCCTCTTGTTTTACGAATTGGCGTCTGAAATGTTTTCCTGCGCCTTAAAAGTCCGTATCATTGCCGGCCTTCACCATATACCTACAGGGACGATCACATGGTCACTATTCGCACGACTTTTGGCGAAATCACACTGGAACTGGACGCCGAAAAGGCCCCTCAGACCGTTGCCAACTTTCTCAGTTATGCCCGTGACGGCTTTTACGATGGCACCATCTTTCACCGTGTAATCGACAACTTCATGATTCAGGGCGGTGGTTTTGATACCGATATGCAGCAAAAGGAGCCCGGCGAGCCCATCGAGAATGAGGCTGATAACGGTCTGAAGAACGATTTTGGTACCGTTGCCATGGCTCGTACCATGGACCCCCACTCCGCTACTGCCCAGTTCTTCATCAATGTGAAGGACAATGACTTCCTCAACCACTCCGGCAAGAACATGCAGGGCTGGGGCTACGCCGTGTTCGGCAAAATCACCGCGGGAGAGGAAGTACTGGACAAAATCCGGGCAGTGCCCACCACCAGTCGTGGTGGGCATCAGGACGTACCCGCTGACCCGATAATTATCGAGTCGGTAACTGTTACCGAATAACGCTTTAGGTACGGGTTGCTCACATGAGCTACACCCTCTTTATATCTGATCTTCACCTCTCACCCTCACGGCCCGACCTCACGCGGGCCCGGGAAGAGTTTCTCTGCCGTCATCACGACTGTGAGAACCTGTACATCCTTGGTGATTTGTTCGAAACCTGGGTGGGGGACGATGACGATTCGGGTCTCGCGGTGCACGTTAGCTCGCTGTTAGCAGGTTTTTGCGCCTCCGGGGCCGCGCTTTTTCTTATGCAGGGCAACAGGGACTTTCTGCTGGGAGCAGACTTTGCCGCTGTAACCGGCGCCACACTTCTGTCAGATACCGTCGTCATCGACCTCTACGGCAAACCCACTCTGTTAATGCATGGCGACAGCCTGTGCACCATGGACGAGGAATACCAGGCTTTTCGCAAGACCGCCCGCAGTCCTGCCTGGCAAGCACAGTTGTTGGCAAAATCATTGGCAGAGAGGCACCAGATAGCCGATGAATTGCGCAGCATGAGCAGTCAGGCCAACAGCCAGAAGGCCGAAGACATCATGGATATCACGCCATCAGAGGTAGTTGAGCAAATGAAGCTACACGGCGTCAGGCAGCTGATTCACGGCCATACACACCGCCCGGCCCGCCATGAGGAGCCTTCAGGGCTTCGTTGGGTGCTTGGGGACTGGGATGAGCAGGGCTGGTATATCGAGGCTACTGAAGAGGAAATAAAGCTGATTAATTTCGTTATATAACAGATACTTATATGTTATTATTAAAGTATATTATCCGAAGGAATTCCACTGTGAAAACGAAATTCCTCGTCAACAGATTCAATCAATTCTCGTTCTTTCTCCAATAAAATTTCCAGTCGCTGCGCCACCTCATCCTGTTCACAGATCTGTTCGGCCAGTTTCAGGTAATCCATAAAATGCCGGGACTCAGATTTCAATAAGGACCCATAGAAGTCACGTAACTCCTCATCAAGATGCGGAGCCAGGGCAGCAAAGCGTTCACAGGATCGAGCCTCTATGATGGCACCAATCAGTAAGGTATCCACCAGCCGGCCGGGCTCATGGGTACGCACCGCCTTGCGCAGGCTTCCCGCGTAACGAGAGGCTGTTATTTGCGGGTACGACACTCCCCGCTTCTTCATAATTGCGATCACCTGCTCAAAATGGCGCAACTCTTCACGGGCCAGGCGGGACAGCTTGGTGAGCAGTTTGTGATAATCCACATAGCGATACATCAGGTTAAGTGCCGTAGAAGCAGCCTTTTTCTCACAGTTCGCATGATCTATAAGCAGTATTTCCGGATTCTGCAACGCCCACTCCACCCAGGCAGATGGAGTTTCACAGACCAGGAATTCGCGAATCGGAGTAATATCTACAACACTCATTAATCTATCCTCGCTGCGAATAAATCGGGTGTAGCAATATAGCGTTCGTAATGGGCCTGGGAAAGAATCAGGTATTGTGCATCGATATCCTCGCGCAGTTGCGCCAGGGGCAGCTCCCGATAGTGTAAATCCACATCAAAGCCAAAGTCTGCGCTGTTGTTGATCTGCCCTGCCCCTTCCTTCAACAGGCTGAATACCCAGCAGTATTCGTCATGATCAGGCATATAACGGATATTCTGTACGTCCAACTGCCACTTCAATAAAGGCTTGTCAGTCACCTTGAGCTTGTTGCTCACACACTGGGACAAAAACCCGGCCAGGCGCGAATCAATAATGCGCTTCTGTTCCTGGGTATAGCTGTTCCAATCAATCACCTCATGACTAAAGCGTTTGCAACCGCGGCACACACTGTCACCAATACCGGTGGAACACACACCAATACAGGGAGTTTTTACAGTGCGCTGCAGCATATAGAGGGGCATTCCGGTGGGCTATCTTGAAGTGCGCGAGTTTACGATATCACCCCTGTGAATGCACGATATAAGGGCTTGATTCATTTATCTTAATTACCCGTTGAGCTATAATTCTCGACCGTTTTTACCTCCATCAGATTTTCGCTGCAACGTAATCTTGTAGCGTCAGCAAACTACGCAAAGGAGCTCTACTGTGCTTGAAGCATATCGCGAACACGTGGCCGAGCGGGCCGCCCAGAACATTCCCCCCAAACCACTGAGTGCCGAACAGGTAGCAGGGCTGGTTGAACTGCTAAAAAACCCTCCCGCCGGTGAAGAAGAAACACTCCTGGATCTGCTCAGCAACCGGGTTCCCCCGGGCGTGGATGAAGCTGCCTATGTTAAAGCAGGCTTTCTCTCGGCCATCGCCAAGGGCGAGGCGGAGTGTGACTTGATCGACAAACCGTCTGCAGTGAAATTGCTCGGCAATATGCACGGTGGTTACAACATCGAGACTCTTGTTGCCCTGTTAAGCGACGACGAACTGGCCGAAACTGCGGGTAACGAGCTTAAGCAGACTCTGCTGATGTTCGATGCCTTTCACGATGTAGCCGAGCTGGCCAAAAGCGGTAATGCCAAAGCCAGCACTGTTATGCAGTCCTGGGCTGACGGCGAGTGGTTTACCGACGTACCCGAAGTGCCTGAGTCTATTAAAGTCGCGGTATTCAAGGTAACTGGTGAAACCAACACAGACGACCTCTCCCCTGCTCCTGACGCCTGGTCCCGCCCCGATATTCCCCTGCACGCCCTGGCCATGTACAAGATGACCCGCGACGGACTCAATCCGGAAGAACACGGCGTAACCGGCCCTATGAAGCAGGTTGCAGACGTGCAGGCCAAAGGCCTCCCTGTTGCCTTTGTCGGTGACGTTGTAGGCACTGGCTCTTCGCGTAAGTCTGCCACCAACTCTGTGTTGTGGTTCTTCGGTGACGACATTGCCGGCGTACCTAACAAAAAAGGTGGCGGCATCTGTATCGGCGGCAAAGTCGCACCAATTTTCTACAACACCATGGAAGACGCTGGCGCGCTGGTTTTCGAAGCGCCTGTTGATGACATTGGCATGGGCGACGTAATCGAGATTCGCCCCTACGACGGCAAGATTCTGTCTGAGTCTGGCGACGTACTGTCCGAATTCGAACTGAAGTCCGATGTGTTACTGGACGAAGTGCGTGCCGGTGGCCGTATTAACCTGATTATCGGCCGCGGCCTCACTACCCGCGCGCGGGAAGCCCTGGGTCTGCCTGAATCCGAATTGTTCCGCAAACCCGAGCAACCGGTAGATACCGGTAAAGGCTTTACTCTGGCGCAGAAGATGGTTGGCAAAGCCTGTGGCACCGACGGTATTCGCCCCGGCACATACTGCGAACCGAGTATGACTACTGTGGGCTCCCAGGACACCACCGGCCCCATGACTCGCGATGAACTGAAAGACCTGGCCTGCCTGGGCTTTTCTGCCGATCTCACCATGCAGTCTTTCTGCCACACCGCGGCCTACCCCAAGCCAGTGGATATAGACACTCAACACACCCTGCCGGACTTCATCATGACCCGTGGCGGTGTTTCGCTGCGTCCCGGTGATGGTGTAATCCACTCCTGGCTGAACCGTATGTTGCTACCCGATACCGTGGGCACCGGTGGCGATTCCCACACTCGTTTCCCTATGGGCATCTCATTCCCTGCGGGTTCCGGGCTGGTGGCATTTGCTGCCGCCACCGGCGTGATGCCACTGGATATGCCCGAGTCTGTTCTGGTTCGCTTCAAGGGCGAAATGAAGCCCGGCATTACCCTGCGTGACCTGGTTCATGCCATTCCCTACTACGCGATTCAGGAAGGCTTGTTGACGGTAGAAAAGAAAGGCAAGAAAAACATTTTCTCTGGCCGCATTCTGGAAATTGAAGGCCTCAAGGATCTCACCGTGGAGCAAGCCTTCGAGCTGTCTGATGCTTCTGCGGAACGTTCCGCTGCCGGTTGCACCATCGAACTGGGTGAAGGGCGTATTACTGAATACCTGCGCTCGAACATTGTACTGATGCGCTCCATGATTGCAGACGGTTACGGTGACCCACGTACCCTGGAACGCCGTTGCCGCAAGATGGAAGAGTGGCTGGAAAACCCAAGCCTGATGAAGCCCGATGCAGACGCAGAGTACGCAGCGGTTATTGAAATCGACCTGGCTGACGTCAGTGAACCTATTGTTTGCTGTCCCAACGACCCTGACGATGCCCGCCTGCTTTCCTGTGTTGCAGGCGACAAAGTAGACGAGGTATTCATTGGCTCCTGCATGACCAACATCGGCCACTTCCGTGCGGCAGGCAAATTACTGGACCAGCATAAAGGTGGCATTTCTACTCGTATGTGGCTGGCGCCCCCCACCAAAATGGATGAGCACCAGTTGATGGAGGAAGGCTACTACAACATCTTCGGTGCCGCTGGCGCTCGCACCGAAATGCCAGGCTGTTCCCTGTGCATGGGTAACCAGGCCCGGGTAGCGGCTAACAGCACAGTACTGTCCACCTCCACCCGTAACTTCCCCAACCGCCTGGGGGACGGCGCCAATGTATACCTGACCAGCGCGGAACTCGCTGCTGTAGGTGCTATTCTTGGCAAACTGCCAACGCCTGAGGAGTATATGGAGTTTGCGAAGAACCTCGATTCAATGGGAGAGG
>ERZ1046740.550-NODE-550-length-30982-cov-55.109904_pt1 | contig 30982 bp, 27 predicted proteins | sample MGYA00383093_ERZ1046740 | MGnify/ENA primary metagenome ERZ1046740 (study PRJEB29581, sample SAMEA5548363) | metagenome | biome: marine; feature: coastal; material: water | depth 25 m | study: Short-term variability in the microbial, nano- and picoplankton... | reverse complement strand
CCTGTGGTTGTTGCCATTGAAATACTTTGAAATACGCCATATCTTAACGCGGTCTCAGTGTCTTGATATTGGCCGCTGTCCAATAAATATAAAGTGATCAGTATAATCAGCACGCTCAGCATCAATAAGTAAGTTTTAAACTCAGAATCTTTAAAAAAGGCAAAAATATTTTTCTTGCGCCAAACAAAGAAATGCAAAGAAAAATTAATACCTGCCAAAAACATAAACACCACAGCAACTGATTCAATAGCAATAGAGTCAAAATAACCCATGGATAAATCATGTGTGGAAAAACCACCAATAGCCACCGTGGAAAAGCTATGCCCAATTGCATCAAAAGCATCCATACCAGCCCAATAGTAGGCGCCAGCACAAATAACAGTAAAGCTTAAATAAATCTTCCACAGAGCTTTAGCAGTATGGGCAAGTTTTGGGGTTAGTCTGTCTTTTGAAATGCCACTAGATTCTGCATGATAAAGCTCCATTCCGCCCACACCCAACATTGGCAAAATAGCCACAGCTAAAACAATAATACCCATACCACCCAACCATTGCAGCTGTTGGCGATAATACAAAATAGCCTTTGGCAAATCATCAAGACCAGACAAGACAGTGGCACCTGTAGTGGTTAAGCCTGACATTGACTCAAAAAAAGCATCAGAGAATGTCATTTTTAAAGATTCAGACAATAAAAATGGTGTCGTTGCAAAGAGTGATAATACAAACCAAAAGCTAACAACAACTAGCACACCTTCGCGAATTCTAAAATCTTTAGTTGACTTTCTAAAGGGTAAATAAAGCAACAAACCACTCATGAACGTGAGTGCAAATGCAGCCACAAATGATAAGGTCTCATTTTGCTGATAAATCATATCAACTACAATAGGTGGTAGTTGAGTTAAGCTGAATATCATTAGCAACAAGCCAATGGTTTTGAAAACAATACTAAATTGCATAATTCATCCTATTAAGACTAAAGCTAGTCTGAATAACCCTCAAATAATTCTTCAACTTCATGGATTTTATTAACATCTGTTAACACCAGTAAAACATGGTCATTTTCTTCAATAACAAGCTTTCTTGAGCCCATAATAACCTCTTCATTTCTTACGATAGAGCCAACAACCACACCATCTGGAAGATTAATTTTTTCAATGCTTCTACCAACCACATCTGAATGATCCTTGTCACCATGGACAATCACTTCAATCGCCTCTGACTTGCCTTGTCTTAAAGAGTGAACCATCATCGTATCACCTTTACGAATGTGAGCCAAAATGCCGCTGGTGGTAATTTGATCGGGCGAGATAACCATATCTACGTCCTCACTTTGTTCAGCCAAATCTTCATAAACATTGCGCTTAACCAGGGCAATGGTTTTATGCGCACCAAGTCGTTTTGCCAAAATAGAAACAATCACATTGATTTCATCAGAGTCCGTTAATGCTAAGAATAGATCGGTATTTTCAATACCCTCTTCTAACAACAACTCCTCATCCGAGGCGTTACCGCGAAGAACTAATGCCTCTTCCAATTCATCTGCCAGTTCTTTAACGCGCTCTTTATTCATCTCAATAATACGAACACGGTGATTTTTCTCTAAATATTTAGCTAGATTTGAACCGATTCGTCCGCCGCCTGCAATAATAATATTCCGATAAGTTTTATCTAAACGTCTAAATTCTTTTAGCACTTTAGACACACTGTCTCTTTTGGTAACAAAATAAACGCGATCACCGTCTTTAATCACTGTATCGCCATAAGCTGGAATGGCTCGCCCATTACGATATAAGCTAACAATACGCATTTGAATATTAGGCAAGTGTTTGTGCAATTCTTTAATAGAATGCCCCACAATAGGCGTGCCAGCATAAGCCCTGGTTTCAACCAATTGCACCAGGCCATTGTCAAATTCAAACACCTGTTCAGCGCCCGGCTCCTCTACTACTCGCTTAATGTAGTTTGTAATCAAGCCTTCAGGGGTGATCACGAAATCAATCGGAATGGCGTCATTAGAAAATAATTCTTTACGGTGTAAGTATTCAGCTGTTCGTACTCGAGCAATTTTTTTATCTACTCGGTAAAGTGTATGCGCCATCTGACAAGCAAGCATATTGCCTTCATCGGATTTGGTTACCGCAATCACCATGTCCATATTACGAATATCCGCTTCTTCTAAAATATTCGGATAAGAGCCGTGGCCACAAATGGTTTTAACATCCAAATGACGCTGAAGATCTAATAAATTAGCCTCATCTTTGTCAATAATAGTAATGTCATTATCTTTATCTTCACTAAGATATTTGGCCAATGTTGAGCCAACTTGACCCGCACCTAGAATTAAAATTTTCATATGAGACCTTTATATAAATAGGGGTGATTAACAAAATAACAGATTTTATTAAATTGGTAAAAGGTGGCGCTTTCCACCTCAAGGGCGGATTGAAAAAAATGTTGATTATTCATAGTTGTGCAAAAGTCTCCAGATATTAAGCCTTGTTTTTGTCAATTCCCAAATCTTTTAATTTTCGATATAGTGTTGTTCTTTCCAGCCCCGCAATGGTAGCAACAGTAGCAATATTATGGTTATTTTCTTGCAGATGATGATTAAAATACTCCCTTTCAAAAACATTTCTAGCTGTTTTGAGCGGTGCATTAAAGTCAATACCTGTAATTTCATCACCGCCATCCCTTGTTACTTGTTCAGATAGAATTTTACGCACCAACGGTAAAATGTCATGCAATGGTTTTTTTAAAAAATCTACCGCACCAAGCTTGATAGCCTTAATTACATCTTTATGCTCTGCATGGCCAGACATCATCACAATTGGTGTAGAAAATCCTGACTCAATCCATTCTTCTAATAACGACATACCATCTTGGCCAGGCATCCATACATCCATCATCACCAAATCAAAAACTTGGTCTTTAATAACAGACTTAGCCTCTTGAGCATTGGCCGCCAAACTAACTTGATAGTTAACATCTTCTAAGGTGTCCATCATGGTTTCAGCATTAATACTCTCATCGTCAATAATGAGAATTCTGCCAATTATGTTTGCATTATTCATTATTTGTTCCTTTTTTCTACTTATACTTGGTAATTAAATTCAATAGTAATTTTGGCGCCATGCGGATCTATGTTAGCAGCAAATATGCGAGCATCGTGCTGTTCAATAATATTTTGTACAATGGCCATTCCTAGTCCACTACCCTTAACCTTAGTGGTGACGTAAGGCTCGAACACTTTATCCAGAACCTCTTCATTAAATCCGTCACCATTATCGCTCACAATCAAATAAACCAGTTGTTTTTCTGGTAAGTATTGCGTGGCAATATTGACAACAATATTTTTTTCTATTGAGGATTCCGCTGAGTTTTTAACCAAATTAATCAGCACTCTTGAAAGACTAGATGAATCAAGCAACAATTCAGGAAGGTCTTCTGCTAGGTCAAATGTAATTTTTAAGTTATCTTGTGCATCATATAGCGAAAGTGACTGATCAATAATAGTATTTAAGTTACTTAATTTACGCTCAATCTGGGGGGTGTTAGCATAATCTGCAAACGCACTCACCATAAGATCCATAGACTTAACTTGATCAATAATGGTGTTAGTGGTTTTATCAACAACTTGCAAATCTCGATCTTGTAAAGACCCCATAAAACGATTACGCAAGCGCTGCGCTGAAAGTAAAATAGGGGTTAGCGGATTCTTAATTTCATGCGCCATACGCACCGCCACCTCTCCCCAGGCAGCTTTCTTTTGTGCACGATTAAGCTTAGAGATATCTTTAATGATAATAACGTAGCCTAGCGTTTTGTCATTATTTTCAAGTTTAGCACCCTGACAAGACAACAACAAATGTCTATCCAATAAGCTTAGCTCAAGCTCTTCGTTCCACTCACTATCTTCAGTTCTAAATTTATTAGCTGTCAATTCAAACAGTGCGCTTAATTCTGGATATTTTTTACCAATCTCTGAGCAAGTGTTGCCAACAAAAGCTTGCTCGTTTTCAATATTAAACATCTTGCCAATAATCGGATTAATCAAGCGAATTTTTTTATTTTGATCAAGTGCAATAACGCCATACGAATATTTTAGAATAGTCTCTAGATATAAGTTGTGCGTATCCAACCCCTCTTGAGAGGTTTTAATTTTTCTAGACATGATGTTAAATTGTTCAATTAACAAGCGCACATCATCACTATCTTTACTCTGCTCAATACGTACATCGTAATTACCTTTGGCAATTTCTCGGGTTGCTATTGAAAGATTGTTAAGTGGTTTCATGAGTTTTTCAATCAGTCGAAAAACTAACATTAACACACTTAATGCAGCTAATAAAACTGTTGAAGAAAAGTCAATTAAAAAACGTTTTTGTGTAATTGAAGTGTTTAAATCAAACTCAATATTTTTAGTTCTTTGAGTGAAGTTTTCTACTTGAGACAAAAAACCCAACAATCCTGGGTCTGCAGCATATACAGCATCTACAACAAAAAATTCTTTATCAGCTGCCCGAGTAATATAACGTGTGGACATCTTAACCTGAATAACATTAGTAGCACTATCTTCGTTAATAGTACGTGGCTGAGAGCCTGGTAACGGCTGATCTTCAACTGCCATACAATTGGCAATATCCGCTGTTTTTGCAATCACCTTTTCTTTATCATCTAACAAGGTGATTTGACACGCCCACCCCTTATCAATCAGACCTTCTAAAAAAGCTTGCATACTTTGATGGTAGTTATCTGAATCTCTTTTAAAATCACCAAAAGAGGTGATTAATGTTAATAATCGCCTTGTTTGCTGAGTATAGCGCTCATTTCTAACAGTTTGAACGCCATCATAAAGACCATCCACTTGCTGAATAAAGTTCTTACTAAAAGCGTCAAAAGTTCTTTCAGAATCGGCAACATTATCTTGAATAGTTTGAAAAGAAAACATATAAAAAGATAGCACTGGCACAATCACCAGTATTGGTACAATTTTGATAAATGACCAAGTAAATTTTGAACCAACAATATCACTACCCATGTCGCGCTTAAGACGCTTAACATCAGCATAAATATAAGAGATAGCGATCAAACTCAAAATCACATTAAAGCCAACCAAATAACCCCACCAATTTTCAATCAGATCGGGATTAAGACCTAAGTAAAATGTTCCCGAAATGGAGAGTATAAATATAGACGCCCAAAACCAAGCTGGCGGAGTTCTAATAAAGATTTTTTGTTGACGCTGTACCATCTACTGTTAAGACCTTTGCATGATTACGATTATGAATAATTAAGCAGAATTATCTCATAAAAAAACCAACCGCATGGTTACTTGTTGCTAAAATACAACAATGATTCAAACACAAACACAATTAACTGAATTCCTTAATAAAATAGCTAAAGAAACCCATTTAGCCATTGATACAGAATTTAAACGTGTTGACACCTTTTATCCTATTTTATGCTTGGTACAGATTGCCACACCAAGTGCGACTGATTGCATTGATATACTGGCTATTGAAAATCTTAAACCATTATTTGACAAACTTTACCAAAAAGAAAGTGTGTGGATTGTGCATTCAGCTCGCCAAGATATCGAAGCCTTGTATTATTTATCTAAACATTTGCCTAATCAGCTTTTTGATACTCAAATAGCCGCCCACTTTCTAAATCATCCAGGGCAAATATCTTATCAAAAATTAACCGAATTATTGCAAGGTGTTTTACTGGAAAAAGCCTACACACGACTTGATTGGACCATTCGCCCCTTGCCTGAAGAGGCGATTGAATATGCATTAGATGATGTGCGCTACCTGTTAAAAAATTACACTGACCTACATAATCAACTTAGCCAAGAAAACAAACTTGATTGGCTTATGGAAGAAGGTCAAAATTTATCTAGCATTGATTTATATTCTCCCAATATAGAGAGTGCCTGGCAAAAAGTTAAGGGCTTGTCTCGCCTACCAAAAAGTAGTCATCAAAAAGCAGTGCAGTTAGCTGCCTGGCGAGAATCTCAAGCCATTGATAGTAACAAACCCAGAAAATGGATTATGAGTGATGACCAACTCATTAACTATAGTATAAAAAAAGAAGCGCTATCTACTCAAGAACAATCAACTTTTAATGATTTCTTATCAAACAATATGCAACTTGTTGACGCCCGCATTCTAATTGATAATCACCAAATGCCAAGCAAAAGTGAAAAACAACAAAAAAATGAATTACAAAAACTCGTTCAAAAAATTGCGCTTCAGTATAATCTAGATGAAACAATCATTGCCACTGGCAAAACATTAATGAAATTTATCCGCGGCGATCAATCAGTTAACTTCTTAGCTGGTTGGCGCTTTGAGATTCTAAAAGAGGAGTTAGAAAATGCAAAATAGTCTTAAACCTGTATCAGCAGGAAACCTACCTAATGAAATCAATGTAATCATTGAAATCCCGGCTAATTCATCACCGGTAAAATACGAAATTGACAAGGAAACTGGTGCTATGTTTGTTGATCGTTTTATTTCTACACCGATGTTCTACCCATGTAACTACGGTTTCGTACCAGAAACATTAGCAGATGATGGTGATCCAGCTGACGTATTGGTAATCACTCCTTACCCTCTAATTCACGATTCCGTTATTACCGTGCGCCCTATTGGTGTACTGCTAATGACTGATGAAGCGGGTAAAGATTCAAAAATCTTAGCTGTTCCTACTGACAAGTTGTGCAAATCTTATCATGATATTAAATGTATTGATGATGTTGGTGCAACACTAAAAGATCAAATCGAGCACTTCTTCCGCTACTATAAAGATCTGGATGACGGTAAGTGGGTTGAGATTGATGGTTGGGGCGATGCTGCACAAGCCAAAAAAGAATTGCAAGAATCTTTCGACGCATACAAAAAATAATTTTTTGAATACGTCCACCAATAATTTTCAAATAATTGGTGGCGAACATCGCGGTAGAAAATTCAGCTTTCCTGATGCGCCTGGCCTAAGGCCAACCCCAAATAAAGTTAGAGAAACCTTGTTTAACTGGATTCAGTTTGAATCTAGTGGCAAGTTTTTTTTGGATTTGTTTGCCGGCAGTGGCGCATTAAGTTTTGAAGCAATCTCTCGAGGTGCTAAAGAAGTTATTAGTATCGAACAGAACAATGTCGCTTTTCAAAGTTTAGAAAAAAATCGTAAATTATTAAAATCAAGCAATATTCGCATCATTCATAATGATGCATTAAGCTTTTTAAGTAAAAAACCTACTCAAAACTTTGATTTTTTTCTACTTGACCCGCCTTTTAATAAAAATATACTAGAAAAAGCATTAAATCGCCTATCTTTAGGTGATTTTTTAACCATTGGCAGTCAAATTTACATCGAATCTGAATTTGAAATAACACTAGATTTTCTTGCTCAGGAAATTTCAAAAAAAATCAAAATCAACAAACAAAAACGCTCAGGTCAGGTTCATTATTGTTTAATTGAGGTATTATAAGGCTTGATCGCCACCAACACTATTATGACAAAAAAAATTGCTATTTATCCCGGTTCATTTGATCCCATTACCAATGGTCATATTGATTTAATCAAGCGTGCCAGTAAATTATTTGATGAAGTGATTGTGGGCATTACTCAAAATAGCAAGAAATCTGCTTTTTTAGCCATTGAAGATCGTATCAATATTGCCAGTGACACTTTAAAAGACATTCCTAATATTAAAGTATTAAGCTTTAATACACTATTGGTTGATTTTGCCAAAGCGCAAAACGCGCAAGTTATTATTCGCGGTCTGCGCGCGGTGAGTGATTTTGAATATGAATTTCAACTTTCCGGCATGAATAAGCACCTTAACCCCAATATTGAAACTTTGTTTATGACCCCAGCCGAACAATACGCCAACATTTCCTCCTCTTTGGTTCGTGAGATTTTATCTCTCGGTGGCGATGTTAGTCACTTTGTTCCTAGCTCGGTTGAATCACTACTCAAAACACATCTTTAATTTTTTCCCAATCACTGCTTGAAATAAAAATACTCATCCCTATATAGGGTGTATATCAAATTACAAGGAGTAAAAAATGTCAAAAATTATCGGTATTGACTTAGGAACAACAAATTCATGTGTCGCTATTATGGATGGCGGCTCAGTTAAAATTATTGAAAATTCAGAGGGTGATCGCACCACTCCATCAATTGTTGCCTTTCCAAAAGATTCTGACGAGGTTTTAGTAGGTCAAAGCGCTAAACGTCAAGCAGTTACCAATCCAGAAAATACGCTTTACGCTATCAAACGTTTAATCGGTCGTCGTTTTGACGAAGAAGCTGTACAAAAAGATATTGACCTAGTGCCATACAAAATTGTTAAAGCTGACAATGGTGACGCTTGGGTAGAAGTAAAAGGCGACAAAATGGCAAGCCCTGAAATTTCAGCAAAAATCATTGGCAAGATGAAAAAAACTGCTGAAGACTACTTAGGTGAAACAGTAACGGAGGCCGTTATTACAGTGCCTGCTTACTTTAATGATTCACAACGTCAAGCAACTAAAGATGCTGGAAAAATTGCCGGTTTAAATGTTAAGCGTATTATCAACGAGCCAACAGCTGCAGCATTAGCTTACGGTGTTGATAAACTATCAGGCGACAAAACCGTTGCTGTTTACGATTTAGGTGGTGGTACATTTGACGTTTCAATCATTGAAATGGAAGATATCGACGGTGAAAAACACTTTGAAGTGCTATCTACTAATGGCGATACATTCCTAGGTGGTGAAGATTTTGATCAGCGCATTATGGATTATTTAGTTGATGAATTTAACAAAGAGCAAGGTGTTAATCTTAAGAACGATCCAATGGCACTTCAGCGCTTAAAAGAAGCAGCTGAAAAAGCTAAGATCGAACTATCTTCTTCTGAACAAACTGAAGTAAACCTTCCGTACGTTACTGCTGACGCTTCAGGTCCTAAACACTTAAATATTAAAATTACACGTGCTAAATTAGAATCATTAGTTGAAGACTTAATCAAGCGCTCAATTGACCCATGTCAAACAGCATTAAACGACGCTGATCTTTCAGCAAGTGATATTGATGAAGTTATTATCGTTGGTGGCTCTACACGTATGCCAAAGGTTCAAGAAAAAGTAAAAGAATTTTTCGGCAAAGAGCCTAAGAAGGACGTAAATCCTGATGAAGCTGTTGCTATGGGTGCTGCTATTCAAGCAGGTGTTTTAGGTGGCGATGTTAAGGATGTATTACTACTTGACGTTACACCATTGTCTTTAGGTATTGAGACTATGGGTGGCGTTATGACTAAGCTTATTGAGAAAAACACAACCATTCCAACCAATGCGTCTCAAATTTTCTCAACAGCAGCTGACAATCAATCTGCCGTTACTGTACACGTATTACAAGGTGAGCGTGAAATAGCAAGTGCTAATAAGTCATTAGGTCAATTCAACTTGGAGGGTATTCCAAATGCACCTAAGGGTCAGCCTCAAATTGAAGTAACACTGGACATTGACTCAGATGGTATTTTAAATGTATCAGCTAAAGACAAAACTACAGGTGTAGAGCAATCAATTACAATTAAAGCCTCAAGTGGTTTATCTGATGAAGAAGTTGAAGCGATGATTAAAGACGCTGAGGCAAATGCTGATGAAGATAAAAAATTCCAAGAATTAGCAACGTCTAGAAATATGGCTGATTCACTAATTCACTCAACTAAGACGACACTAGAAGAACTTAAAGAAGAAGTTTCTGAAGATGAAAAAACATCTATCGAAGCTGCCATCACTGAGCTTGAAGAAGCGGTTAAAGGTGATGACAAAGAAGCGATTGATGCAAAATCACAAGCACTAACTGAAAAGGCCCAACCTTTAGCTGAAAAAGCTCAAGCGAAGGCTGGCTCAGCAGAAGACGTTTCACAAGCAACTGATGCGGGTGATGACGTAGTTGATGCAGATTTTGAAGAAGTTAAAGACGATAAGTAATCTTTAAAATTTAATCAACTCTTAACCTTCTTCAGACCCTAGGTGTTTGAAGAAGGTTTTTTAACTTTATAAAAAGGTAGTTATGTCACAAAGAGATTATTATGACGTTCTAGGTATTGACAAGAACGCAGATAAAAAACAAATTAAAAAAGCCTATAAACGTTTGGCGATGAAACATCATCCCGATCGTAATGTAGATGACAAAGAAGCGGCAGAAGAGAAATTTAAAGAAATTCAAAAAGCTTATGCTATTCTCTCAGATGAGCAAAAACGTCAAGCTTATGATCAATTTGGCCATGCTGGTGTTGACGGTAGCGCTGGCGCAGGTGGATTTGGTGGCGGTGGCGGCTTTGGCGGTGGTGGCTTTGGGGATATCTTTGGGGATATCTTTGGTGGTGGCGGTCAACAACAAGCTGACAATCGCGGCTCCGATTTACGCTATGATTTAGAAATCGATTTAAAAGAGGCAGCTGAAGGCACAACAGTAAAAGTACGCATTCCTAAAAATGAGAAGTGCGAACCTTGTTCAGGCTCTGGCGCTAAACCAGGCACAAGTGTTAACACTTGTGGCACTTGTCATGGCGCAGGTCAGGTTCAAATGCAACAAGGCTTCTTTGCTGTTCAACGCCCATGCCCAACGTGTTCTGGAACAGGTCAAAAAATTGAAACACCTTGTACATCTTGTCGTGGACAAGGTGTAGTGCGTAAGCAAAAAACATTAAGTGTTAAAATTCCTGCTGGTGTTGACACGGGCAACCGTATTCGCCTTAGTGGCGAAGGTGAAGCTGGCCCTCGTGGTGGCAGAAGTGGTGATTTATATGTAGAAGTACATGTTAGAGAGCATGAAATTTTCCAACGTGATGGTGGTGATTTATATTGCGAAGTTCCAATTGATTTTGCCACAGCTGCTATAGGTGGCTCTATTGAGGTGCCTACTCTAGGCGGTAAATTGAAAATTAAAATACCAGCCGGCACACAAACTGGCAAGCAGTTTAGACTACGTGGGAAAGGCATAACCGCCATTCGCAGCAGTAATGCAGGAGACTTAATCTGTCAGGTTAAATTAGAAACTCCGGTTAATTTAAGCAAAAAACAAAAACAATTATTAGAGGAGTTTTCAGGCTCATGTGGCAAGAAACATCACCCTGAATCAGACTCATTTTTTGGTAAAATGAAGTCATTCTTCGAATAAAAACATAGGAAAAATCGTGAAAATTAAGCAAATCAAAGCAAGAGAAATCCTTGACTCTAGAGGCAATCCAACTATTGAAGCGGACGTTATTCTTGATGATGGCACAATGGGTAGCGCAATGGTGCCAAGTGGCGCATCAACAGGTCAGCGTGAAGCTTTAGAATTGCGCGATGGCGATAAGTCTCGCTACCTAGGAAAAGGCGTTTTAAAAGCGGTTGAATTTGTTAATACAGAAATCAATGAAACTCTAATTGGCTTTGGTATTGAAGATCTTAGCAAAATTGACCAAGCAATGATTGATCTTGATGGCACAGAAACAAAATCAAGATTGGGTGCAAATGCTATTTTGGCCGTTTCACTAGCATCGGCTCACGCAAATGCTAATAGACAACACAAGCCTTTGTATGATTCACTTGATCAAGGCGATGATTACAAACTACCTGTACCTATGATGAATATCATCAATGGTGGCGAGCATGCTAACAACAGCGTAGACATTCAAGAGTTTATGATTATTCCAGCAGGTGCACCAAGCTTTAAAGAAGCACTTCGTTATGGCGCTGAAGTATTTCACCATTTAAAATCAGTGTTAGAAGCACAAGGCATGAATACCGCTGTTGGTGATGAAGGTGGTTTTGCACCGGATCTTGCTTCAAATGAAGATGCAATTAAAGTGATCTTAGAAGCAATTTCAAATGCAGGCTATGAAGCGGGCAAAGACATCTTTATTGGTATTGATGCTGCCAGCTCTGAATTCTTTAAAGATGGAAAATATAATCTTGTTTCTGAAAACAGATCATTAACCTCGGAAGAATTTGTTGACTACCTAGCTAACTGGGTAGACAACTATCCAATCATCTCTATTGAAGATGGTATGGATGAAAATGATTGGGATGGTTGGGACTTATTAACCAAAAAAGTGGGGGACAAGGTTCAGCTAGTTGGTGATGATTTATTTGTAACCAATAGCAAGATCCTCAAGCAAGGTATTGATAACGATATTGCAAATTCAATCCTCATTAAAGTTAATCAAATTGGCACTTTAACTGAAACTTTTGCTGCTATGAAAATGGCGGATGAAGCAGGCTATACAGCAGTTATGTCACATCGCTCTGGTGAAACAGAAGATACAACCATTGCTGATCTAGCGGTAGCAACGGGCTGTGGTCAAATAAAAACGGGCTCTTTATCTCGCTCAGATCGTTTGGCGAAATACAATCGCCTATTGCGAATTGAAGAAGAATTGGGTGCTAAAGCAGTTTACCCAGGGCTTGATGCTTTCAATCATTTGAATTAAACTAAGCTTAACTTATTTAACCAAATAACTGATTGGAATCACTTTCAACCTTTTGGCTAAGTGTTACGCTCTTTAGCTTAATACTTGCCTCGGCTTTTTTTTCTAGTACCGAAACCTCGATGATGGCGATTAATCGCTATCGTCTAAAGGTTTTGAGCAAAACCAGCAAAAATGCTAGACGCACTGAACATCTATTAAAAGATGTTGACCATCTTATTGGAACCATCCTACTAGGTAACAATTTTGTCAATATTTTTGCCTCAAGTATTGCCACCATTCTTGCCATTAAACTTTGGGGAGAAGACTCTATTGTTCTAGCCTCTCTTGCATTGACATTTGTAATCTTGGTCTTTGCCGAAACTACGCCAAAGACCTTTGCAGCTAAAAACCCAGAAAAGATCGCCCTACCTGCATCTATCGTTATTAGTGCCTTAATTAAGTTGTTCAAGCCATTTGTTTGGCTAATCTCCAAACTGTCTAAAATCATTCTTCGCTTAAGTGGTGCTGGCACTAATTCAGAAAATGAAAATATTAGCTCAGAAGAGTTAAGGATGGTGGTTAGCGATGCCAAGCCTATTATCGCTTCTAATTATCAAAAGATGCTACTCAACATTATTGACTTAGAAAAGGTTAAAGTTGAAGACATCATGATTCCAAAACACGAGTTGATTAGTGTTGATATCAATAAGCCAGATGAAATCCTAAAGCAGTTAGAACGCATCCAGCACACTCGCCTACTTACCTATGATGGCTCTAATGACAACATTACTGGTGTTCTACACATGCGTAAAGTCGTTAACTTGTATGCCAAGGGCGAGTTCAATCTGGACAATGTTCTTGCCCTTGTACGAGAGCCGTACTTTGTACCAGAAGGAACTTCTCTTGCTCATCAGCTTGAGCATTTTCAGACCAAAAAAAGACGCTTAGGCCTGGTTGTAGACGAATATGGAGAAGTGCGAGGAATGGTTGTTTTAGAAGATATTCTTGAGGAGATTGTTGGTCAATTTACTTCAAATCAGAGTGAAAGCATTGATGAAATCAGCTTGCAAGAAGATGGCAGCTATTTGGCTGATCCAAGGATTAGTGTACGAGAGATAAACGCCATTCTTGATACTGACTTGTCAGTTGTTAAAGCAAAGACACTCAACGGCTTAATTCTTGAAGAGTTGCAAACTATTCCAAAGCGTGATGTTAGTCTAAAAATTAATAAATTATTAATTGAAATCTTACAGATTTCTGATCAAACCATCAAATTAGTGAAGCTAACGAAATTAAACTAACGCCTCACCCATTCTAACAACCTGACCAGCATTCAAATTTAAACAATTTTCTTGATTTGGCATCAGCATAACAATAGTTGACCCCATGTTAAAGCGCCCCATTTCTTCGCCTTTTTTAAGCTCAATATTCTGATCGGTATAATCAAAGTGCTGCACCTTCTTTTGATACGGTGGGTTAATTTGACCTTCCCATACTGTCTGCATAGATCCAACAAAAATAGCACCCACCAAAATAAATGCACATAAACCAAACTGCGTTTGAAAATAACAAACAACTCTTTCATTTCTTGCAAATAAGTTATCCACCCCTTCTGCAGTAGCCTTGTTAACTGAAAATAGATCTCCAGGAATATAGTCCATCGACACCAGTTTGCCGTCATAAGGCATATGGATACGATGATAATCTTTTGGCGAAAGATAGATTGTGGCAAAGTGTCCAGCATCAAATTGATCTGCTCTGTAGTCACCAGCTAATAGTGATGAAACTGTAAAGAAGTGTTTTTTCGCTTGAAAAATAGTTCCGTGACTAATATCACCCGCTTGAGATACAGCGCCATCAACAGGGCAAGTAATTTCTTTAGATGAAATTTCTCGAGCGCCAGGCTTTAAGGCACGAGTAAAAAAATCATTAAAATGCTTATAGTCTTCAATATTTTCGCGCACTGCTTCAGATAAATTAACCTCATAAGATTTAACAATCCAACGAGTGAAGGTATTTTTTACCCATGTATTTTCAATGCGCGCAAATCGAAACATAAGTTTTGAAAGTGCATGTTGAGGAATAATGTATTGCCACCAAATCATAGTATTAACAGCCCTAATTAATCTAACTTAGATTGAATAAATGACAAAACTTCATCATATCGAATTTCTAGCTTATCAGTATTATTTCTAGCTTTATATTCAACATTGCCATTGTCGGCATGCGTGTCGCTAAGCACCATTCTATGAGGGATACCTAATAGCTCAGAGTCAGCAAACATAATACCAGCTCGCTCCTTTCGATCATCCAAAAGCACTTCAATTCCAGCTTCCAAACACTGCTGATATAGATTATCTGCCAACTCCTTAACTCGTGCAGATTTATTGTAATTAATTGGCACGATAACTAACTGAAATGGTGCAATTGACTGAGGAAAAATAATGCCTCGATCATCATAATTTTGCTCAATGGCAGCAGCAATAACGCGTGTTACGCCAATACCGTAACAACCCATGGTAGTAACCACTGCTTTGCCTGATTCACCAATAACGTTTGCTTTCATCGCTTTGGAGTATTTATCACCCAATTGAAAGATATGCCCCACTTCAATACCGCGTTTGATCACCAACTTACCTTTGCCATCAGGAGAGTTATCACCCTCTACTGCATTACGAAGGTCTGCCTCAACAAACTCAACACCCTGCCAGTTAACGCCCGTTAAATGCTTATCCCACTCATTAGCGCCACAAACAAAATCACAAAGAACGCTAGCAGAATAATCAACCACCAGATCAATGGATAAATCTTTAATGCCAATAAAACCTTTTTTCAAACCAAGACTCTTAATGTCTTCATCAGAAGCCATTTCAAATTCACCAAATAGATTATGCGCTTTGATTTCATTAAGTTCATGATCACCTCGAAGTGCTAGCGCCTTAAAACCTTGCTGTGTTTTGATAATTAAAGTTTTAATACAGATCGACCTATCAACTGATAAAAATTCAGCTACCGCCTCAATACTAGTTTTTTTCTTGGTTAAAACTGACGCCTCTTCTGCTTCAGGCGTGCAAGTAGCTTTCTGCTTAGAAAAAGCCACTTTTTCAATATTGGCCGCATAACTAGATTCGTCCGAAAAACAAATAGCGTCTTCGCCAGAATCGGCTAATACATGAAATTCATGCGACGAGTCGCCACCAATAGAGCCGGAGTCGGCCAATACAGGGCGATAATCAAGACCCAGGCGATCAAAAATATTACAATAAGTCTGATGCATTAAATCGTAAGTTTGTTGCAATGAATCTTGATCTAAATGAAAAGAATAAGCATCTTTCATGATAAATTCACGTGAACGCATAACGCCAAATCGAGGGCGAATTTCATCTCTAAATTTAGTTTGTACTTGATAAAAACTCATTGGCAATTGCTTATAACTACGAATATACTGAGCCGCTAAATTAGTAATCACTTCTTCATGAGTTGGGCCCATGCAAAACTCTCGGCCATGGCGATCTTTAAAGCGCAACAATTCAGGGCCATACTCATCCCAACGCCCAGATTCCTGCCAAAGCTCGGCTGGCTGAGAAACTGGCATAAGAACTTCCTGAGACCCTGCTTTATCCATCTCTTCACGAATAATATTCTCAACTTTCTTAAGCACTTTAACACCCATAGGCAGGTATGAGTATAGACCAGAAGCCAGTTTAGAAATAAGCCCCGCACGAATCATCAGCTGATGAGAAATAATTTGCGCATCATTTGGTGCTTCTTTTTGAGTTGCGATCAATAACTGAGTGGTTTTCATTTATACTAAAATCTTATAATAAGAAAAAATATCAATTTTACCTATGCCCGATATTCAAACGCTTTTAATTTATGCAATTCCTGTGCTTTTTGCAATCACAGTGCACGAAACTGCCCATGGGTGGATGGCCTCAAAATTGGGCGATCATAGTGCCAAAATGATGGGTAGGCTCACACTTAACCCTATCAGGCATATTGATTTAGTTGGCACTATTGTTGTGCCTGCATTTTTATACTTTACGTCTGGTTTTATTTTTGGCTGGGCGAAGCCTGTACCTGTGAATTTCAATGCACTAAGATCACCTAAACAAGACATGCTTTGGGTTGCAATTGCAGGGCCAGTGAGTAATTTTATCATGGCAATTTTATGGCTTGTTATCGTCTTTATTGCGATTAATACAGGCTCTCAATTTTTAACAGATATGGCACAAGTAGGTATTCAAATTAACTTATTACTTGCTGTTTTAAATCTTCTACCTTTACCGCCACTAGATGGCGGACGCGTTGTCAGCTCACTTTTACCACCAAAATTATCTTACCAATATGATCAATTAGAGCCTTATGGGCTGTTTATTTTACTCGGATTGTTATTTTTGGGCATCTTTCAAACTATCATTCTACCCATTGTAAAATTCATTCAAGTATCTGTGTACACTTGGGTGGGGTTAATTTAAGAACAGCAACTAACGCTCAATTATTTTTTTGCCAAGACTGGCAAAGTCAAGCATAAGGCTAGCTTAATTTTTTCCTAAGCAATTCGTTTAATAATTTTGGATTAGCCTTACCTTGTGAAGCTTTCATAGCTTGACCAACAAAGAAACCTAAAATCTTTTCATTACCTGATTTGAATTGTTCAACTTGCGCAGAATTGTTGGCAATAATGTCATCAACAATTGCTTCAATCGCACCCGTATCAGTCATTTGTTTAAGCCCTTTAGATTCAATAATACTATCAGCAGAACCTTCTCCATCCCACATAGCCTTAAAGACATCTTTGGCAATTTTTCCTGAAATAGTGTCATCACCAATACGAGAGATTAGCTGAGATAAATCTTGTGCAGAGACTGGAGACTGATCAATTTCTAACTGATTTTTATTCAGAGATGCTGATAATTCACCCATCACCCAGTTGGCACAAAGCTTGGCATTTTTCTCATTGCCTTTTAACATTGTCTCGAAATAATCAGCTAAAGATTTTTGAGAAGTTAATACATCTGCATCATATTCATTCAAACCAAGCTCAGCAATAAAGCGTGCTTTTTTCTCAACCGGAAGCTCTGGTAAATCAGTTTTAATAGATGCTATTAGTTCGTCTGTAATTTCTACTGGCAATAAATCAGGATCGGGGAAATAGCGATAATCATTAGCCTCTTCCTTAGATCTCATTGAACGAGTTTGATGTTTAACAGCATCATACAAACGAGTTTCTTGAACAACTGATCCACCCTCTTCTAAAATATCTTGCTGACGCTCAACTTCTAAATTAATAGCGCGCTCTAAGAATTTAAATGAGTTAATATTTTTAAGCTCTGCACGTGTACCTAATTCTTCCTGACCCATAGGTCGGATAGAAACGTTCGCATCACAACGGAACGAACCCTCTTGCATGTTGCCATCACAAATATCAATATACTGCACTAATGCATGAATTTTCTTAGCATAAGCCACTGCTTCTTTGGCATTACGCATATCTGGATCAGAAACAATTTCTAATAATGGCGTTCCTGCTCGATTTAAATCAATCGCAGAGAAATCATTAAACATGTCATGAACAGACTTGCCTGCGTCTTCTTCTAAATGTGCACGTGTAATGCCAACTTTTTTGATCTCATCACCCAATGTAATTTCAATAATACCTTCACCCACAATAGGTAAATCCATTTGTGAAATTTGATAACCTTTTGGTAAATCTGGATAGAAGTAATTTTTACGATCAAAAATATTACGCTGATTAATATGCGCATCAACCGCCAAGCCAAACTTAATCGCCTTATTAACAGCCTCTACATTAAGCACTGGTAAAACACCCGGTAAGCCTAAATCTACTGCACAAGCCTGAGAATTTGGTGCTTGGCCAAACTCAGTACTAGCTGATGAAAATATTTTTGATTTGGTATTTAGCTGAGCATGAATCTCCAGGCCAATGACTGTTTCCCACTCCATGCTAATTCTCCTGTGGCGATTGCGCATGCCAATCCGTTTGCAATTGGAACTGATGCGCAATATTAAGTAGTTTTGATTCAGACCAATAATCACCAATTAGTTGTAAGCCCACAGGCAGTTTCTTTGAAAAACCAGCTGGAATACTCATACCTGGCAAACCTGCTAGGTTTGCACTCAGTGTGTAAATATCAGCCAAATACATAGAAACAGGATCTTTAACCGAGCCCAAATCAAATGCAGTAGTTGGCGATACTGGACCCATGATCACATCAACCTCTTTAAAGGCTTTTTTGAAATCATCACTAATCAAATGACGGGTTTTTTGTGCTTTTAAATAATAAGCATCATAATAGCCGGCTGACAAAGCATAAGCGCCAATCATAATTCGACGCTTAACCTCTTCACCAAAACCCTCTGAACGCGAACGCAAATATAAATCTTCTAAATCTTTAGGATTTTCACAACGGTAGCCATATCGAACGCCGTCCATACGTGAAAGATTTGATGAACATTCACAAGGTGCAACAATATAATAAGTAGGAATGGCGTAAGCTGAGTTTGGTAAAGACACTTCTTTAACAGTAGCACCCATCGCTTCAAATTCTTTCACTGCACTCATGATTTGAGTGGCCACCTCATCATCCAAACCATCAGAGAAAAATTCCTTAGGAAGGCCAATCGTTAGACCTTTAATCGAGTCATTTAAATTGGCTGTGTAATCAGGTACTTCTTGTTCAGCAGAGGTAGAATCTTTCTCATCAAAACCTGCCATAGCATTAAGCACAATGGCCGCATCTTCTGCAGTTTTTGTCATTGGACCTGCTTGATCAAGGCTTGAAGCGTAAGCAATCATACCGTATCGAGATACACGTCCGTAAGTAGGCTTTAACCCAGTAATACCACACAAGCTTGCTGGCTGACGAATAGAGCCACCAGTATCAGTACCTGTTGCAAAACAACTTAAACCGCCAGCAACACTCGCTGCTGAACCACCTGAAGAGCCGCCTGGAATTTTAGATTTATCCCACGGATTTTTAACCGCACCATAAAATGAATTCTCATTACTAGAGCCCATTGCGAATTCATCCATATTGGTTTTACCTAACATAACTAAATCAGTCTGGTTTAGTTGGTGTGAGACAGTAGCATCATAAGGTGAAATAAAATTATCCAGCATTTTAGAGCCAGCTGAAGTTTTAACACCTTGGGTGCAAAAAATATCTTTGTGTGCGTATGGAATGCCAGTCAATATTCCAGCATTGCCCGTAGCAATTTTCTCATCCGCTGCTTGAGCTTGAGTCATAGCCAACTCATCAGTGACAGTAATAAATGCATTAAGATCAGATTGTTTAATTCTATCTAGATAATGCTGAGTAATCTCTACTGATGAAAAGTCTTTATCTTTTAAGCCTTGTGCAAGCTGTGCAATAGTTTTGGTGTGGATACTCATATTATTCAATAACGGTTGGCACTAGATAATGCTTATTATCTGTTTTTGGTGCAATAGATTGAAATAAATCTGAATGATCTTTTTCGGTAACTACATCTGCACGCAAGCGCTGTGTCATGTGCAGTGGATGAGCCATGGGTTCAATACCATCAGTATCAATTGAACCTAATTGTTCTGCCAAACCTAAAATAGCATTTAGATCTTTGGTATTGTCTTTTAACGCTTCATTACTTAAAGATAGGCGTGCCAAATAAGCAATTTGCGATACTTGTCCCTCAGATAATGACATAATTACAACATTGGAATCTTATTAAAGATTCTAAGCGGCTTTGAGAATGAAGATCGTAGAATGTTTAAATCACGCTGCATCCACTGCATTGAATCCTGCATAGTTGTCATGTTTTTATTCATTTCTTCCATGTTAATTAACATTGGCTCTAATGAATCCATCTTCACACTTACTTGGGTTAAATCAACTGCAATAGAGTCTAGTGCGTTTAGTTTTAAAGCAATCACATCCATGTTACCCTCTACATGAGAAAAGCTTTTTTGCATCTGTGCCACTGACACTGTCATTTGATCGACATTTTTTGCCAGTCTGTCAATACTACCAACCATAGATGACATATTGCCACCCATATTTGGATCCATGGCGTTGGCCAGGCGTGTCATATCGCTGGTAATAGAATAAATAACGATAAAAAACCCCATAATAATTGCACTAAAAACGGCTAATGCTGGCAAAAACATGCGCTCAAATTTTGAATCTGTACGCTTATTGGCATTTACCTCAACATCTTCAAGCATCTTTTCTAGATCTGAAATACTCGAAGTAATCATTACTTCGTCGTCTTCAATGTTATCTGGTTTTTTTAATTTATCTGTCATCTTTTAATCCTATTTATAATTAGCAAAAATCCCCAATTACTTGATCTAACTGCTCTTTTTGGTATACATCACTTATATACGATTCACCTAGTTTACTCATTAATATAAGGCGAATATTACCGTCAATTACTTTCTTATCAACACTCATTGCAGATAAGAACTCAGAAGCGCTGATTTTACCGTCTACATGGATTGGTAAATTAGCTTTTTCTAATAAATCTTTAACCTGTCTTACGTCAGACTCACTTAAATCACCTAATAAATATGAAAGTTTTGCTGCCATCAACATACCTACTGAAATCGCCTCACCATGCAAAAATACACCATATCCCAAAGTATTTTCAATCGCATGGCCAAAAGTATGTCCTAAATTTAACAACGCCCTTTTTCCAGATTCTAATTCATCTTGAGCAACAATGTTTGCTTTATCTGTACAAGACTGATAAACCGATTGAATGATTAAGTCCTGGTCTCTCGCCATTAATTGGACAATATTCTCTTGTAGGAATTCTAAAAAATCAACATTACCTAACAAGCCATATTTGATCACCTCCGCCATGCCGGCAGAATACTGCCTATCATCTAAAGTATTGAGCGTATCAACATCAATCAACACACATTTTGGCTGATAAAAAGCGCCAATCATATTTTTGCCCAACGAATGATTAACGCCCGTTTTTCCACCTACGCTCGAATCTACTTGAGATAACAATGTAGTTGGAATTTGAATAAAATTAACCCCACGCTGATAACTGCTAGCAGCAAAACCTGTCATATCTCCAACTACACCACCACCTAAAGCAACTAACGTACAAGAACGATCAAAACGATTTTCTAACAATGCATCAAAAATTAAATTAACTGTGTCTAATGTTTTATATTGCTCACCATCAGGCAGGATAACCTCGGCAACAGTAAATACACTTAATAAAGATTTCACTTGCTCTAGATACAGCGGTGCAACCGTGGTATTAGTAACAATCATCACCTGTTTGCCAGTGATATGTTGCGTTAACAATTCAGATTGCGATAATAAATCTTGACCAATATAAATTGGATATGATTTTTTACCTAAATCAAGATTAAGAACTCTCACTATGCAAATTCTCGCTGTTCACCGTCACCTGCTACATTTTCAACACAGCGACCACATAACTCTTCATGCTCGGTATTTTGCCCAACATCTTCACGATGATGCCAACAGCGCACGCATTTTTCATGCTCTGATTTACTCACTTCAATAAACACACCTTTGCTCGCTTCAATACAGGTTGTAGTTTTATCTTTAAGTGGATGAATTCGCGCATAAGAGGTAATAAAAACAAAGCGCAACTCATCGCCAAGCTGACTAAGCGCTGAGTAAGTTTTATCATCACAATACAAATCAACTTCTGCATCTAGTGATGAGCCAATGGTTTTATTGCTACGCATCTCTTCCATTTGTTTGCGAATAAAAGGATTGATGTCTCTAGCAGTCTCAATAGCAACATTTTCAGCATTTGAAGCTAAACCTTGGTACCATTCATTCAAGAAAATACTGTTATTTTTTTCACTTGGCATATTTTGCCAAATTTCTTCCGCTGTATAAGACAACACCGGTGAAAGCCATCTAGCCATTGCTTCTAAAATATGATTAAGCGCCGTTTGAGCGCTGCGTCTTGCGTTAGAATTTTCTTGAGTGGTGTATTGTCTATCTTTAATAACGTCTAAATAGAATCCACCCAAATCATTACTACAGAAGTTTAAAATTAACTGCATGACATGATGGAAATTATATTCATCATAGCCTTTTAAAATTTGCACTTGTAAATCAGCTGCTTTTGACACAATCCATTTGTCCAAGTCCAGCATATCATCAACTGATACAGCGTGTTCATTTGGATTAAAGCCACTAGTATTAGCCAACATAAAGCGCACCGTATTTCTAATGCGTCGATATGAATCAGCAGAACGATTTAAGATTTCATCAGACACTGTCATCTCGCCCGTGTAGTCCGTTGAAGCAATCCATAAGCGTAGAATATCAGCACCTAAATTATTAATCACTTTTTGCGGACTCATAACATTGCCCAAAGATTTACTCATCTTTTTACCGTCTTTATCAACCGTAAAACCGTGCGTTAACACTTGTTTATATGGCGCCTTGCCATTAATGGCCACAGATGAAATAAGTGATGATTGGAACCAGCCGCGATGCTGATCAGAGCCTTCTAAATATAAATCAGCCACATCAGACAAGTGCCCTCTTGCTTTAAGTACAGCAAAATGACTTACCCCAGAATCAAACCAAACATCCAGTGTATCGGTTGCTTTCTCATAATCGTCTGCATCATCACCAAGCAAGTCTTTAATATCAGTTTCAAACCAAGCCTCGATACCATTTTTTTCAATCATGGCTGAGATGCTGGCAAATAACCCTTGGGTATTTGGATGTAATTCACCAGTTTGTTTATGAGTAAACAAGGTGATTGGAACACCCCAAAAACGTTGACGAGAAATACACCAATCTGGACGGTTGCCCACCATTAGTTCAATACGCTTTTTACCCCAATCAGGAATCCAATCAACTTTAGGAATTTGCACGTTAACCGTATCTCTTAAGCCGTTATCTTGCATCGAGATGAACCATTGTGGCGTTGCTCTAAAAATAACCGGTGTTTTATGACGCCAACAATGTGGATAAGAATGCACAAGCGGCGCATGCTTTACCAAGGTGTTGGTTGATTTTAAAATCTCAATAACACTGGCATTTGCCTTAAAAATAAACTGACCTGCCAATAGCTCAGTATCATCAAAAAATACACCTCGACCGTTTACTGGGCAATTAACGGGTAAATCGTATTTTTTACCAACAATAAAATCTTCTTGTCCGTGTGCAGGTGCTGTATGCACTGCACCTGTTCCCGCATCAGTAGTTACATGATCGCCCAAAATAACAGGCACTTGTTTATCATAAAATGGGTGTTGAGCTTGCAAGCCTTCTAATTCACTACCGGTGAAAATTTGCGTAGCTATGCTAGCATTCGCCTCATAACGCACTAGCGCATCTTTAGCCAAATCTTGTGCTAATAATAAATACTCGTCACCCATATCAGCTAAAACATAATTAAGCTCTGGATGAAGAGCTACAGCCTCATTAGCAGGTAGTGTCCAAGGTGTTGTTGTCCAAATAACTACAAAAACCGGCTTATCTACTTTAAAAATAGCAGTGTCAATAATACGAAATTTAACATCAATTGCATCAGACTGTTTGTCTTTATACTCAACTTCTGCTTCTGCTAAAGCCGAACCACACTCAGTACACCAATGTACAGGCTTATAGCCTTTAGAAACATGGCCATTTTCTACAATTTTTCCTAAAGCACGAACAATATCAGCTTCATACTGAAAGTCTTTAGTTAGGTACGGATTATTCCAATCAGCCAAAATACCCAGACGTTGAAAATCGAGTTTTTGCTTAGCAACTTGGGTATCAGCATATTTACGACACTCCGCTCTAAAAGAGTTAGCATCAATCTTGACACCGACTTTACCTTTTTTCTTTTCAACATTTAGCTCAATCGGCAAGCCGTGGCAATCCCAGCCTGGAACATAAGGCGAATCAAAACCCGATAAAGACTTTGATTTAACAATAATATCTTTTAAAACTTTATTAACCGCATGACCAATATGAATGTCACCATTTGCATACGGGGGGCCGTCATGCAGGATAAATTTAGGTTTTCCTTGATTATGCGCTCGAATTTGCGCATATAAATCATCCGTTTGCCATTTTTTAAGAAATCCACCCTCGCGATTTGCAAGGTTTGCTTTCATTGCAAACTTAGTGGCAGGAAGGTTTAAAGTAGGTTTGTAATCAGACATTAATGCTAAAAAAGTTTAAAAACTAAAAAGCATTATTATACGTGATAGGGTTGGATTTTTGAAAACGAAAACGGCAGGTTGGGCGCTAAAATTTGTTTACTTTCTTGAAGATATATAAATTTTTAGATAAACTGCCAAAGCAATCGAAACCACGACGAAAGCGATCGCCATCCAAAAAACACCGTCTGTGTTTAGCTCATTAATAGGCATTGAAAATTATAGACAGTGAAAATGTAAATTGTATTTTATCAATACAATAATAAAATTAAGACTTAATTTTTTTCTTAGCAAAACCAAAAACAGCAAAAACAACTGCCGTTAAAACAACCATTGCAATACTCATATAAAAAACGATATCTTGATTTAGTTCACCTGTAACCATATCCATACTCATTACCCCTTTGTTTAATTTGTTATTACGACCATTCTAACAACATTTTAGAATTAACAATTGATTAAAATCAATTTTTTTACAAAAAATTAGAGTTTAACTGAATTTAATAGCAGTTTAACTTGACCAGGTTTTAAATAGTCATATTGGTTAGCTCTTAAATTTTCAGGCAAACGAATCTCTCCAAAACGTATGCGAATAAGTCGGGAAACTTTAAAACCTAAAGCCTCCCAAAGACGCCTAACTTCACGTTTTTTTCCCTCTTTAAGTACCACTTTATACCAACGATTCGCACCTTCACCGCCACCAACAGTAACGCGATTAAATTTAGCATAACCATCCTCTAACTCAACGCCAGTGGTTAACTGCTTAATATCTTCCGCTTCAACTTGGCCTAACACTCGCACTGCATATTCACGATCAATTTCAGAGCTTGGATGCATGAGCTTGTTGGCTAAATCGCCATTATTGGTAAACAACAATAAACCCGAAGTATTGAGATCTAAGCGCCCCACCATCACCCAGCGAGATTCTTTAGGCAGTAGACTATAAACACTCTTGCGCCCTTCATCATCTTTATTAGAACAAATAACACCAGCTTGTTTATTAAGAATGATAACTTTAGTTTCTTCTTCTTTATAGCGCTCAAGATCAATATTTCTACCATCGATCTTAACCTTATCAGTAATCTCACACTTATCACCAATTTGAGCAGTTTTGTTGTTAACTTCAATTCGTCCTTGCTCAATCAGTCTTTCCGCCCAGCGACGCGAACCATAGCCTGCTGTTGCAATTAGTTTTTGTAATCTTTCCATTGTTAAACCTTTATTTAAGTAAGTTCAGAGAATAAAGAAAAATCATATAAAGCTTCGCAATGAATGGCAAAGTCTATTGATAAGAAGTTTTGTGTGATTTTTATCATTATATGGACTTAGTAAGTAATACCCATGGCATCTCGAACCTCAATCATTGTCTCTTTAGCAACACTACGCGCTTTTTGAGAGCCTTCATGAATAATTTGTTTAATCAAATCTGGATCAGCTTGGTACTTGGCAATGCGTTCTTGCATCGGGCCAAGCTCAGCTTGAATAGCACTCACAATTGGCTGCTTACACTCTACACAACCCATCTTAGCTTTCGTACAACCATCAACTACCCACTCACAGGTAGATTTATTTGAGTAAATCTCGTGCAACTGCCATACAGGACACTTGCTCGGATTGCCTGAATCAGTCAGCTTAATACGTGCAGGATCTGTTGGCATGCGCTTAACTTTAAGCTCGATTTCTTGCGCCGTGTCGCGCAAGGAAATCGTGTTGCCATAAGATTTACTCATTTTTTGCCCATCCAAACCTGGCATTTTTGAAGCTTTAGTCAGTAATGATTCTGGCTCAGGCAAAATAATTTTACCCACGCCTTCAATATAACCTGCCAAGCGCTCACGATCACCCAAAGTGATATTTTGCTGCTCTTGCAATAAGGCTTGCGCCTTAACCAAGGCTTCATCATCTCCAGTTTCTTGATAGGCTTTACGCAAAGATCTAAATAATTTTGCCTGCTTTTTACCCATCTTACCAATCGCAACTTCTGCTTTTTCTTCAAAGTCAGCTTCACGACCATAAATATGGTTAAAACGTCTAGCCACTTCACGAGTAAGTTCAATGTGTGCTACTTGATCTTCACCCACAGGCACCAAACCTGCTTTGTAAATTAAGATATCAGCACTTTGCAATAATGGATAACCCAAGAAGCCATACGTACCCAAATCTTTGGTTTTTAGTTTAAGTTGCTGATCTTTATAAGATGGCACTCGCTCCAACCAAGAGAGTGGTGTAGTCATAGACAGTAGCAAATGCAGTTCAGCATGCTCAGGCACTTTTGATTGTACAAAAATCGTTGAAGTATTTGGATTGATACCCGTTGCTAGCCAATCAACCACCATTTCCATAACATTAGCCTCAAGATCAATTTTGTCAGAATAATGCGTAGTGAACGCATGCCAATCTGCCACAAAAAAATAAGAATCATACTCATTTTGTAGCTCAAGCCAATTCTTTAAAACACCATGATAATGACCCAAATGAAGTCGACCTGTTGGTCGCATACCGGATAAAACTCGATTGTCTTGCATTGATTTTTGCATTAAATTAATTAAAGCGCATTATACCAAGGAGAGAGCTTATGCTTTATATGTTTGCGCGTAAATCGCCAAGCCGTCTAATACCAAATTTGGCTGTATCTCAACTAAATGATTTAATCGCAGCGCAATCATTTTTGCATCACCACCCGTCAGTATAATTTTTAAATCAGCAAAACAATCCAACTGTCTTTCAATTTGGGTATTGACCATGTTCATCAGCATTTCAGCCGTACCAAACTCCCAGGCGCTTTCAGTGTTATCGGCAAGTTTTGTTAGCATGATGTGCTGAGAATTACTAGAAAATTGATCAAAACTGGTGCGTAACTTTCCAAGCCCTGGCGCAATTAAACCACCCTGATGCTTTCCAGATAGCACCAAATCAAAAGTTAGAGCACTGCCTGCATCAATAATTAATAAATCTTCATTAGGATACTGATTAATAGCGCCAATCATAGCCAAAAAACGATCAACACCAAGCGCTTCAGGATTTTTATAAGCTGACACAAAGCCATTAAATTCAGCTTCAGAGCTAACAAAAATAGTATTTGGTAAGGTGTTTAGCAAAGAGCTATCACCGACACAGCTAACAAATATTTCATCAGCTTGTGGCAATAGATTAATATTAAAGTTATGAGTTAGTGCGAATTGATATCCACCATTAAACAGCCATTTAACAGCTGTATTACCCAAATCGATAAATAGCTGACTCATAAACAAAACCTATGAGTAAATATAAACATCTAGAGCTTAAAAGCCATTAATCCAAAGGTGAGTATAAATACTGGCAATGTAGCCAAGCGCAATTGCCCATGACCACTTAAGATGTGATACGAACGTATACATGCCTTTTGACTGACCCATAAGCGCCACACCAGCAGCAGAGCCAATAGACAATAATGAGCCGCCCACACCCGCTGTTAAGGTAACCAACAGCCACTGATTGTGTGACATTTCTGGATACATGGTAAGTACCGCAAACATTACTGGAATATTATCAACAATGGCTGACAAAACACCCACCAGAACATTGGCATAAGTAGCGCCTAACTCACCATACATAGCCACAGAAGCCATTTCAAGATAGCCGATAAAACCCAGTCCGCCAACACTCACAATAATGCCAAAGAAGAACAGCAACGTATCCCACTCAGCATTTGCCACATTTTTAAAGATGTCAAACTCTTTATCACTCTTGGTAGACGCTTTACGAATAAAGAAACCAGTAATTAATAAAAAACTTAAACCGGTCATCATGCCCATTGCTGGTGGCAAATGTAAGAAGTTGTGAAAGCTCACTGCAGTAGCAATGGTGATTGCAAATAAAATAGTAATCGCTATGCCACCATGTTTAATTGAAGAGTCTTGCTCTGGCAATTCTACAGTTTGATTCTTTATTGCAAACTGCATAATAAACGCTGGCACCAAGAAATTTACTAGTGATGGTACAAATAAAGCAAAGAATTCTGAGAATTCTACAATACCTTTTTGCCACACCATAAGTGTAGTAATATCACCAAATGGACTAAACGCGCCACCAGCATTTGCTGCAACTACAATATTAATAAATGCAACAGATACAAATCTAGTATTGCCTTGGCCAACCGCCATTACTACAGCGCCCATAATTAGTGCGGTGGTTAAATTGTCTGCCACAGGCGAGATGAAAAATGCCAATATTCCTGTTAGCCAGAATAGTTGCTTAAAGTTAAAATCTTTATTGATCAACCATACTTTTAATTGTTCAAATACATTTCGCTCGCGCATAGCCTCAATGTATGTCATTGCAACTAATAAGAACAATAATAACTCAGCATATTCTAAAAAATTATGTCGGAGTGCTGACTCAGCCGCATGCGGGATACCCTCAACTGCATATTTCCAACCGATCAAACCCCAAATAAGACCAGCTAAAAGAATAACTGGCTTGGATTTCCTAAAGTGAGTAAATTCCTCTACCATCACCAATGCATAAGCAAGTACGAACAATACTAGTGCAAAATAACCAACCCAATGCCCAGTCAAATTAAGTGTTTGCACAGGTTCACTAGTAGCAAAAACCGACAGCGGCAATAAAGTTAGTAGAAATAATAATTTAGTCATTTTTTTTAAATCCTAGTTAATAAAGCGCCATTGGCGTCATTTAAAGTAATTTTATCATCCTCATGCGCCACCTCAACTGTTGCCAAGCATAAAGATTTATCTTTCAATTTTACACAGCGCACAACTAGTCCGGAAGCTTTAGCAGATTTTGAACCATCAACAATCAACTCGTCACCAACATTAATATCAGTATCACACTCGAAAGCGCGCATTCGACGCTTTGATGTGCCCAAATAATGCAAGCGCGCAACTACTTCTTGCCCAGGGTAACAGCCCTTAGTAAAGCTCAAGCCCACTTCATCAATATCCAAGTTTAATAACTGCGGTACAAATTTTTCAGTTGTGGCTAAAAACACCTCTGCCACGCCATTCTCAATACAAGATTTATTCCATAAATCCTCATCAGAGAGTTCAAAATTTTCTGCATTTTTAACCAAAACAATAGACTGATGATCATTAAGTTTAAACGTATCCTCAAACTCTTCATCAGTAATGCCCAGTTGAATAATCTTATTACTCACATCGGCAATCACCACATCCGACATCATTTTAAACATGGTTAAGCGCTTTGTTATAATTTCAGCTAGATCAGCAGGAAAAGACAAATAATAATCCACTCCTTGTTTCATTACCCAAATGAGTGCAATAATCTTACCTTGATGCTGACAATACGCATTTTGCTGAATAGTATTTTCCTCTAAGGCGTTAATATCATTAGAAAACTGCCCTTGCAAAAAACTCTGAACATCATTACCACTGAGTTTTAATAAAGCTCGGTTGTTAAGTTGTACAATCATAAATATATTAACAATCAAAAAGCCACTATTTTAAAGCATTTAAGACTCAATCAAAAAACCAATGTGGTGCAGGCCTTGCCTGCATCAAAACTCAAAATCACTAGCGTTAACAATATTACCTTTATTGTCAGCAAAGGTTGTTGATGCGTTCTTAATAAAGATTTTATATTCAGATAAACCTCCAATCTCATTAACAATACTGGTAATTTCATTTTGACTACAAATATCATTGGTGCAGGCCTTGCCTGCACCAGATAAATAATCATCCAAACTAGATTTAACTAGATTTGTTTTTGAATTGATTTTGTGGTGCGCATAGTTAAGATTAATATAGGCAGATAATACTGGCAAGGCAAGCTCTGCGTTTAAATGTGTTGCTTTGAATTTTCCTTGGAATAGGCCGCCACTGCGCTTTTCTTGTTGATTAAAAAACATGGTATAAGCTGTACCCAATCTCTGCATAAACTGAGAAATTCCATCCTCAACCTCTTGCTTTAATAATAAGTGAAAATGATTAGGCAATAAACAATAAGCCACAATACTCACCAATTGATCACCTTCTCCAAAAATTTCTTTATGCTTATATCGATTTCTCTTATTGGTAATATATTTTCTACTATCAGTCGTATTCAATAGTTGCAGTCGACTAAGAAAATACGCCTGCTGCTCTTGAGTATTAAAAATGATGCGTTTATCCACGCCACGATTAAACACGTGGTAATACTCATTATTAGCAAATTGAACTTTTCTGATTCCCATAGCGAGTATTGTACCTAATCTTTACAAACTGGTGCAGGCCTTGCCTGCACCAAAAAAGTAAGGGGCGAAAAAAAACCCCCAACCGAAGTTGAGGGTTTTATCTACTTAACTTAGAGTTAAGTTAGTTGTTTTTCTAAATAAGATTTAGAATTTAACAGCTAGCTCAAGATCTAAAGTAGTT
>ERZ1046740.547-NODE-547-length-31076-cov-7.351343_pt1 | contig 31076 bp, 24 predicted proteins | sample MGYA00383093_ERZ1046740 | MGnify/ENA primary metagenome ERZ1046740 (study PRJEB29581, sample SAMEA5548363) | metagenome | biome: marine; feature: coastal; material: water | depth 25 m | study: Short-term variability in the microbial, nano- and picoplankton... | reverse complement strand
CTCTTTGTACCCACATAACAGGCTCACCTCTCCACATCATTATTCTATGTTCTTCAGCAATGTCTATCTTTTCACTGAAAACTTCAAAGTCAGAAAGATCCATATCATTAGCTTCTTTAAGAGTATCGATTTTGATAATACCTTGTCCAGAATATCTGTTGTCTGGTTTTGCTATAATAGGGAACTTTAACTGATCTAAATCTTTTGCATCTGAAACTGTCTTTGGCACATGTTTAGAATCTTTATGCGTTGCATGCCATTTTACTTTCGATGCGATTTCCATCTTCTTCTCTTTAGGATTATAGATTAATTCCTTTGGAGTACCAGCGTCTAATAATTTTTCAGTATGAATATTACAGAAATTAATTACTGGCATATCTGCCACTTTAGGCTTATTGCCTTTGGTAAATAATTCCATGTACTTATTAGTATAACAGCTCTTGTCTGTTACATACTTAAAATCTGTAAGTTCAGTAGAAACACACATAATAACTTTATGTAAATCTCCGTTGCGCTCGTTTAAGAATGTTTGAAAATCTTTTATCATAGATTATATATCTATGAATTTAAGATGGGAATACTTCTATAGTTCTCTCTTCTTTAACTAGGTCTGCCCACTTGCCTTCATATCTTGTACCTTTGACAATGTGGTTATCAACCCAATGATAATTACCACCTCTTGGCTTGCCCATTAGTAGACCATGATATTTAAAACCATGCTTATCTAACCAAGCCTCTGTAATCGCTCTTACATCTTCAGTTCTTGAAGTAAAGAATGTAACTACATGTCCTTCGTCATACCATCTATTAAGTGTTTCTACAGCACCTGTATATGGCTCTACTACTGACATTCTTTCTGGTTCTTCGTTTGGTACATCATCAGTAATTGTACCATCAATATCAATTAAGTAATTCTTAGCGCCATTTTTTAAAACAGGCGACACTAGATGCCCGTCATCTCCAACGATCTTGTTAAACGTAATCTCTTTTTTCATATTGTTTTGTTTTGTTAATTATGGGTTATCACCCGTTCTAATAAATGATACTATAATGTATCTCTTACCCATTGTAATAGGTCTCGCTCCATGTCTATGTGTTACCATTCCAGGGTGTAAAGAAGCTGTTCCAACAACCTCAGGATTTATTAACTTTTGGTATTTAGGAAACCATGTCCCTCCTCCAGAAAATTCATCATTTAATTTTATCACTAATGTTAAGTGACTCCTATCATGGTGTAAAGATAGATGTGATTGTCTAGTAGTTGTATACCTAGCCATAAAGTTTTCATTTGAGAATGAATCCCAAGAACTACCTTCTAAATTCCATAAGTGAATTGAAAGAGGTCTAATAACTTCATCTAATACTCGGTTGTAAATATCATTTAAACCAAGCTCCGGTAATAGAACATCATTAGTAGGGTAAAATTCATGGCGGTCTATTGTCCATTCGTCTTTAGCCTCTGCTAATGCAATTGCCTCTTTACAAAATTTAGGGGTAAATAAAGGTAATTCATATATGTTATCTCCTAGATCATCTACCATTAAATCCCATTCACCTTTGGCTACTGATAAGTTTAGGTATTTTAGCTTCCATGCTTCCCAGTCAGAATCATCTAATATTTCAAAATATGGAATTGTATCTGTGCTTACTGTTTCAGCAATGACGTTAACATCATTAATTTGATTAGTAATCATTCTTGGATTCTTAGTAGCTATTGCTTCTACTCCAGGTCTAAATAGATCTTGTATTTCTTTTTGAATAATATATGGATAAGTTATTGCACTTAAATACTGATTAACAGGAATTAGTTTTGTTTTTAAACCACCGGATAATAATAGATTAGCAGTTGTAGATTTATTAAGCATATATGCTAAAGAAGTAGTTCCAAATGTTTGAGGCCTTACCCAATTATCATCTATGTTAATAAGAGTGTTATCGGTAAGATCTGTTCTATTTAAGATAGCAACATCCCATCTAACCGTATCTTCTGGAAGAGGATAATTTGCCACACTAGTAGTACATAAGAAATCATCTCTTAAAATCATGACTCTATCTTTTCCATCAAATACTATCTTTTCCCACACCATTCTGTGTGTAATAGCCTCATCGATTTCTTCTTGCGTCATTTCAAGAGGTCCTAATGCATAACCATCCGGTAAGCCTTTAGCAAATTTATTAATATTGACTATTTCAAATCCAGTGTCTTCAACAAAGTTACATTGATTTAATTTTTCAATTAATTTAGTTTGTCCTGCTTCACTAGGATCTCCAGAGTTAATGATGTAGATTTTTTCTATTTCCATAATTTAGATATTTTTATATTGTATAAAGTTAAACCATTGAGCGGCAGCACTATCCCACGTGAATAGTTTTACCCTCTCTTTAGCTTCTCGTATTGTTTTTCTTTTAATGTCTGTATCAAGTACCTTTAATGTTTCTATTACCATATTAAACATTGTTTCATAAGGTTGATCTGCAGGAATTATGATTCCATCTTTAACTACTTCTTGTAAAGCTGCTTGATTTGAGCATATTGGTAATACACCTGAGGCCATCATCTCTAAAGCTGTAATACAAAACGTTTCTTCATATTTAGTTATATACGGCCAATATGTGGCCTTCTGCATTGCTATATGTAACTCGGATTGAGATACACTTCCTATTTCAGTAACTCCTAAATCTTTAGTGGCTTTAAGTTTATCTAACACTCCATGTATATTATACCATCCCTCTTTATTTGGATCTGAGTATGCTGGATAATATATGTCCAGTGTAGCACCTGGCATTACGTTTTTAATCGCCGGCCAATATGTTAGCAATTCTGATAAACCTCGATCAACTGCTGAAGACCATATAAATTTCATTGGATCTTTCTGGACTTTAGCTTTAAATTTTTCTAAGTTAATACCGTTTGGCATAACTTGTAATTGACCCTTAAAAGCTTCTGTAACTATTGTATCTTTAATAGTGTTAACCGCCCATTCAGATGGAGCACAAATAACATCGACTGTATTTAATAACTCAGTATGGTTTGGTAAAGATGTTCCTTGGTAGTAATCATAATAATCAGTATTATGCATCCAAAACATTTTAAACGCTTTTTCTTGATTTGCGTCTTGTGTATATTTTACAAAATTAATATAGTTAACTCCTACTATTGTATCAAAATGGTTTGGAAGTTTAGAATACTTATCTTGAAAGTTTTGAATGTCAATCCATTCTACACCATTTACATTAGAATTATTAACAGTGCCTGCAACGGTAACATTATATCCATATCTTGATAGTCCTTCTGCAATATTAATCACAGCAATTTCAGTACCACCTAAACCGGTTGTGGTATTACCATCCCATGTATAAGATGTATAACCTATCCAAAATAGTACCTTCATATATTATCTGTAATGTGAACCACCTACCCAAAGAACTAAAGATCTTCTAGTACCTTTAGTAACTGGTGTAACTCTATGCATCATATAGCTTGGAAATATAACTGTAATTCCCTTTCCACGTGGACAAACATGTGATGTTTCAAAAACACCATTTCCACTACCACCTCCAGTAATCTCAAGATCTCCACCTACGTACTCATCATCTTCAGATAGTTGTAGTGTAATTGATACCTTTCTCTTAGAGGCTAAATCACCAGGACCTACGTCTTGGTGCCAGTCATAATGCCCGTTTTCGTTTGCATAATACTCAGTATATTGAATATTTTCATCTGCAGAAATTAAGTCAAAATTCCAAGTTTCATCATTAGCTTCTTTTGCAAGTTCCATCATTCTTACATATAACCAATTCCAATCATCTGATTGTGGAATCCATTTTACCATTGATGATCTAGCTCCGTTAGGATCAGTTTGCTCCATAAGCTCACCGTCATCTCCAAGAGTCGTTGCTCTTTCTATAGGTAACTCAGATGCTAATTTGATTACTTGATTAACCTCTTCTTTTGATAGGCCTTCTTGAAACCAATACCATTGTTGTGGATCGTTTTCTTTTTGTTCAAATAGGAAACTTTTGTTCATTAAAATTAATGTTTAAATATTATATGAATAACTAGTAAATTGTTTATAGATTATTTATCTAAATTTATCTAGCGTAGCTTGAAACCTTTTCTAGCAGGATGCATATAAGTTATGTCTTTAACCTCAAAGCCAGATTAGGGTCTGGTTGGGACAAACAACTTATCACTCCAAGCTTCCGCATGTATTTCCCAGGGACGTTCGCTCCAAGGCATAGACCAGTAATAAATTTCGCCTTTCCAAAGTACAGCACCGGCTGGTAAATCATTAAGCAAATTATAGTGAAATTGATAGACATGTATTAACTCATGCATTAAAACTCTTTGAGTTTGTTCTAACGTAAGCCCGCGATTGAGTTGTATAAAATACACATCATCGGTAACTTTGGTAGTTAGACCAAGTATTGCTGGATGCAAAGGTCCCCATTTTATTTCTAACTCTACAGTTTTATATGGGGGTTTTAATAAAGAATCTTTTACGAAACTTAAAATACTTTCATTTTGAATTACGCGTTGTATGGTAAGATGTGGGTTTCGATCTAAATAATTAACTTTCGCAGGCTGGTTTTCTTTATGTATATGTATAAAGAAAAGTAATAAGGCTACTAATATAGTTAAAAGTTTTCGCAAGATATGTTAGTGTGATTATTAATATATGTATCACACTAATAATTAACTATCTGTAATAGTGGCTGTCGTACTTAGTTCACCGGTAGCAACTCCAAAACTATCCTCTGACATAAGAGTCATAATAATAGTTTCATCACCTTCAACTAAATCGTCCTTTATATATTTCATAGTAACGCTAGCGTTTCCTGTTGCATCTACTGCAAACACTCCAAATGCGTCACCATATTTAGACTTTTCACTTAAAGGTATTTTAGTATCATCGTTTGGCCAAAGTGTTAAACCAGATAAATCGTCTGCACTTGTACTAACATGGCTAATATCTAGATAATTAAAAGTACCTGTTAATTTAAAAAACACACGCAGGCCTTCCGGTAAAGAATTTCCTGTTAAATTCCATGTTACTGTAGTTCCCTCTGCTGCATTAACAGGATTTACATTAATCCCTGTTATTGAATAATTAGTACTAGGCAGTTGAGGCATTGGTCCAGAATATATTTCCGGATAAGTTTCTACTGGCATGCCTAATTGGGTTTTAATATTATCAGCCTTTTCATTTAATTCATTAAGAGCATCTAAACATAATACTTGTAAAGCTTCATAGTCTACCCAATAATAGTCTTCAACGTAATAATCAGACCAATCTTCATCCATTACTTTTACTAAAGAAGGTTCTATAGCCATAAGTTCTTGTGCTATTAAACCTACTTGTCTAATAGGGCTTCCGCCTTCTTCTACTTGGCCGTATCCAAACGATTGTCCTAATTCATTGAAATAGAAATAATAAGCCTCTAACTGTCTTACTTTAGCTAAAGCAGATCCAGTAGGTCCGATATGATTAGTAAATCTAGGATCTCCTGCCCATTTTCTATTTATTAAATAACTAAATGCCATTATTATATTTCTTTTTTGTTTATATTCTATGTATTAGTATATGCCTTCATTTCCGCCTCCGCCTGGACCATCTTCTCTAATTGTAAGACATGATCTGCTACCATCAAACGGCCCTCTAACCTCTCCATAACCGCTTTGGAACACCGGTCTAACATCAGAACAAACATCTACTGTTCGGTAAGTGGCTACGTATATGTACTGTTGTCTACCCCCGGAATAATAGAGAACATTCCCGGCACTATACGCCGTTATATTCCATATACTTTCACTTCCTCCACCTCCAGATGGTCCTGGAGCTCCTGTTGATCCAGTATAACCTTTTGCGCCTCTTGGGCCCGTTCCACCACCGGAACCAACTGGTGCAATTGATCCAGCAGGTCCTTGTTTACCAGCAGGTCCTTTAGGGCCGGCGGCACCTGAGTAACTAGTTCCCGGAGGTCCTGGAGGTCCTCCCGAACCACCTGGTCCAGTCGATGCAGTTCCCGGAGGTCCCGGAGGTCCTGCCGAACCACCTGGTCCAGTATTTGCAGTTCCCGGAGGTCCTTGAGGTCCTTTATCTCCCGCTAATGCAGGTAAACTTGTACCGGCATCACCAGGGGCACCAGTTGCTCCTTTTTGCCCGTCTGCTGCACCCGTCGGTGTGTAACCATAACCACCAACAGGTCCTTTATCTCCTACTCCACCTTTTGTTTGAGTTCCAGGAGCACCCTTTTGTCCTTTCTCTCCTGCAGCTCCATAATATTGTACACCTTTATTACCAATATTACCTTTATCACCAGCGGCACCACGATCACCAGTAGGTTGTGTACCCTTTGCACCACCTTCACCTACACCACCGCCGGAACCTGTAGCACCTTTAGCACCTTTAGGGCTTGCGCCAACGTCTCCGATTACACCTTTAACACCCTTGTTACCTTTATCTCCTGCAGGCCTAGGTCCATTATCTCCCCTAAGTCCTTTATCACCAGTACCACCACGGTCACCAGTTGGTCTAGGACCTGTTAATCCGTAATTACCTTTAGAACCTTTAAGTCCTTTATCACCAGTTGGCTGATAACCTTTATCTCCTTGACCACCCTGAGAGCCGCCTCCACCTATATTACCTTTATCACCAGTTGGCTGATAACCTTTAAGACCAGGTCCACCTTTATCACCAGTACCACCACGGTCACCAGTTGGTCTAGGGCCTGATCCACCTATTTCACCTTTTTGTCCTTTTTGTCCTACAGCACCTGTTGGTTGGAATCCTTTTTTACCTGGAGGTCCTTGTGCTCCAACCGGTCCTCTAAGACCTACATCACCTACAGGCTGTCGACCTTTAATACCTTTAATACCTTTATCACCAGTTACACCTTTTGCACCCTTTGGTTGGTTACCTTTATCACCACCGCCACCAACTGCACCTTGTGGTCCTTTATCTCCTACAACTTGAGAATCGAAATTACCATAACCTACAGCACCACGATCTCCAGTATTACCCTTTGTACCTTTAACACCGATTGGGCTATCTCCAATAATTCCGTAATTACCTTTTTGACCTTTTTGACCTCGGTCTCCTGTTGGTTGTAAACCTTTTTGTCCTTGAGGTCCTTTAGCACCTTTAGCACCAGTAATACCTTTAGTTCCAACTGGAGAATCTCCAACTAAACCATAAACACCTTTTTGACCAATAGCTCCTTTGCTACCTTTAGGGCTATCTCCGATAATTCCGTAATTACCTTTAACACCCTTGACGCCTTTTTGTCCAGCAGGATTACCTCCTTTAACACCTTTTTGTCCACCGTCTCCTATGCCACCTTTATCGCCTTTAAGTCCAACTGGAGAATCTCCAACTAAGCCATAAACACCTTTATCACCGGTCACACCTTTAGCACCTTTAGGACTAGGACCAACATCACCTGGAAGTCCTTTAATACCTGTAATACCCTTTCTACCTTTTGGCTGAGTACCTTTTTCACCAGTATCACCTGTTCCTCCTTTTTGTCCTATCGGAGAATCACCGATTCCACCGTCTCTGGCAGGAGCTCCTGGTAAACCGGTAATACCTTTAATACCTTTAACACCCTTTCGGCCTTTAACACCTTTTTGGCCACCGTCTCCGATACCACCTTTAGTGCCTTTTGGACTAGCACCAATATCACCTTTACTACCTTTAGGGCTATTTCCAATAACACCTTTTTGGCCAATAACCTCTGCAGAAACAAATCTACCTTTAATACCTTTATCACCACCATCACCAGCAATACCCTTGTTACCTTTATCACCTGCAACACCAAGATAACCAGTATCTCCTTTAGGTCCTTGTGCTCCTTTTACACCAACTCTCGTTGCACTAAATTTAATATTTTCAGCTTCACTATTATTTTTATAGAAAGAAGAATCAAAATAAAGGGTTTTACCAGTTCCAACGTTTATTGATCTAGTAATCGCACCATCCATCATGTAATTAATTACACCACCAACATATTCAATTACAAATACTGTCGTGTTTGTATAAATACCATTACCATTTTGAACACCTTTATTAGAACCATTCTCGTAGATTCTAGCAGTATCTCTCATATACCAACAATAATCTATGCTATTATATGAATTATTGCTAGTAGGATCTTCAGTAAGACCCACCATTATATACTTATGAGTTGCAGTTACGTTAAATGATAAGTGGCAATCACCAGTAATACCAGTATCGCCGCGTCCAGATCCATTCCAGCTATTTTCAGTACCTTCTGCACTTTTTGTAACAGACCATACCACGTTAGTTAAAGATCCCGTAGAAGTACTTACTGACATACCAGGGCCGGATGCTTTCATTAAGTGTTCACCATAAGTTGAACCCTTATTTCCAGTTTCACCCTTTGTACCTAATAGGCCTTTGATACCCTTTAAACCCTTATCTCCTATTCCGCCTTTAATGCCTTTAACACCTTTAACACCTTTAGTACCTTTTTGGCCTTTTTCGCCAATAGGTTCCGCAGAACCTTTTTGACCTTTTTGTGCCACGTCACCTTCATGTCCCTTTTCACCTCGTAAGTAATCGAAGTGATCAGGGTGCATGTTGTCGGTAGTAAAAGCAGGGTTACCTGCGATCAGAATTTTCTTATAGTCAGCCATTTATTGCTCTTTTCTATTATTAACTACCTAATTGGTTTTCAATTGCGGTTATTTTATTATCTAAATCTTTTATCGCTTCAACTAAGATCGGCGATATTCTTGAGTAATCTACACCTAACAGAGTATCAAATCCATTTACCTGTTCTGGTAATGGGAATACTAAGTCTGGGAATTGAGCCTGAACTTCTTGTGCAATTAAACCGTATTGTGGCGCATTTGCAGGTAAGCCGATTGACTGTCCTAATTCATTTGCATCCCATATAACACCTCTCATAGCTTTTATCTTATTAAGAGTATTACCAATTGGTCCTTCAATAGTTTTAATTCTACTATCTGAAGCTCCTGGAGGTCCTGTAGGTCCAGTGTTACCTTTATATCCTCTTGGTCCCGGAGATCCTGGAGGTCCTGGCGAACTTATTCCTGGAGGTCCACCCGGTCCCGGAGGTCCTGGAGGTCCTGGAGGTCCTGCACTTCCAGTTGCATTACTACCTTTAGGTCCCGGAGGTCCTGTAGGCCCTTTAATACCTGTGGCATTGCTACCTTTAGGTCCCGGAGGTCCTGTAGGCCCTTTAATACCTGTGGCATTACTACCTTTAGGTCCTGGAGCACCTTTTTGTCCTTTAACACCTGGGGCATTTGCACCCGCAGGTCCCTTTGCACCAGTTGCACCTTTTTGTCCTTGCGCCGTTCCACCCGGTGCACCTTGAGGTCCTTTAGCACCTGTATTACCTTTAACACCTGTGGCATTACTACCTTTAGGTCCAGTTGCACCTTTTTGTCCTTTAGTTCCAGCACTACCAGCACCACCTTGAGAACCTTGAGCTCCCTTTGGTCCTTTAGCACCTTGAGGTCCTTTAGCACCACCGCCACCTTGAGCACCTTTTTGGCCCTTTGCACCAGTTGCACCTTTTTGTCCTCCACCACCTTGTGGTCCAGTTGCACCCTTTTGTCCTTTTGGTCCAATATCACCAGTACCACCTTTAGGTCCTTTAGAACCCTGAGATCCTTTATCACCTTTTGGTCCTGTAGGTCCTTTAGTACCTTGAGGTCCTTTAGTACCTTGCGCACCTTTTTGACCTTGATCTCCTTTAGGCCCTTGTGGACCAGTTGGTCCTTTAGCACCAGTAGCACCACGATCACCCTTAGGTCCCATAGCACCTTTTTGACCAGTACCACCTTTAGGTCCTTTAGCACCAGTACTACCACGATCACCTTGAGGCCCTGTATATCCTTTTATACCTTGAGGTCCTTTAGAACCCTGAGATCCTTTTTGACCAATATCGCCTTTAGGTCCTTTAATACCTTGAGGTCCTTTAGCACCTGCACCACCTTGAGAACCTACAGCACCAGTAGTACCTTTTTGTCCTTTACCACCTTGTGGTCCTTTAGCTCCTTCAATACCCTGTGGTCCTTGTGGTCCAATTTGTCCCTTTTGACCACCAGGCCCTTGAGCTCCAGTAGTACCTTTAGGTCCTTTTAAACCTTGAGGTCCTTTTAAACCAGTTCCACCTTTAGAACCAGCAGAACCCTTTGCACCAGTTGCACCCTTTTGTCCTTTAGGTCCGATTCCACCTTGTGGTCCAGTTGCACCTTTTTGTCCTCTATCTCCATAAGTACCTTTAGCACCTTGAGGTCCCTTTGCACCTGTTACACCTATTTCACCTTTTTGACCTTTGCCACCTTGTTGGCCACCGCCACCTTGAGAACCTTGAGGTCCAGTTGCACCTTTTTGTCCTTGAGGTCCGAGCTGTCCTTTTTGACCTCCATCGCCTTTAGGTCCAATTGCACCTTTTTGACCTTGATCGCCTTTAGGTCCAATTGCACCTTTTTGACCTTTAGCACCTACATCACCAACACCACCTTGGCCACCTTTCTGACCTTTTTGACCAGCACCACCTTTAGAACCCTGTCCTCCAGTTGCACCCTTTTGACCTTTAGGTCCAAGTTGTCCTTTTTGACCTCCGCCACCTTGTGGTCCCTGAGCTCCTTTTTGTCCTTTAGTACCTTGTAAACCTCTATCTCCTTGTCCACCTTGTGAACCAGTTCCACCTTGAGGTCCTTTATCTCCTTTAGGTCCTTTAACACCTTGTGGTCCAGTAGGTCCCTTTGCACCATCAGCACCTGGATTTCCTTTTGGTCCAACATCTCCTTTTGGTCCAACATCACCAGTACCTCCACCGCCACCTTGTGCGCCTTTTTGTCCTTTTTGACCTTCTATACCTTGTAGGCCAACTTCACCTTTTTGACCTTTAGTACCCTGTGGTCCTGTATCACCCTTTGGTCCAATTACACCTTTTTGTCCTTGTGGTCCTTCAGGTCCTTGTCCACCTTTTTGTCCCTTTTGGCCCTGGCCTCCTTTAGGTCCTTTAAGCCCTTGGTTACCATGAGTTCCTTTTTGTCCTTTGCCACCTGTAGCACCTTGGGGTCCAGTATTACCTATTGGCCCTTTGTCACCTTTAGGTCCAAGTTGTCCTTTTTGACCAATAGGTCCCTGTGGTCCAAGCTGTCCTTTTTGGCCTTGATCTCCTTTAGGTCCAATATCGCCTTTAGGTCCAAAAGTACCCTTTTGTCCCTTTTGGCCTTTATCACCATAAGTTCCCTTTTGACCTTTTTGACCTTTATCACCTTTCATGGCACTATATGCAGTAGGGTCAAAATTACCCGCATGCAATATTATGTGTCCTTGAATAGTGGCTCCTGCCTTTAAATTCGCCATGTGTTAGTTTCTTGTTTTTGTACTTATTTTATATATCAGTTTCATTATGCTTCAGTAAAATCCCAGAAGTGTGCATCACCACCGGATGTTAAATTCATTGGGTCTATTTCAGTTAAAAAAGGAAATAACATTTCATGCCATATATCCTGGCCTCCATAAACCTCTGTTCTAATTTCAGGATTTACTTCAGTAACTCCTTCTGTCATTTGAGCTAGTCTTGCATCTACCCCTTGAGTAATTCCACTTCTAACATCTACAATCTGTCTTCCAGGATTAAATCCACCGCCAAATTCATATTCACCAGCCCATTGACCAAAATACTTATTATGCCAGTCAGTTACTTGTTCGGTGTCCATCCAATGTGGTAAATAGAATATAGTAAACAATCTCCATTGTCCATGATCACCGTCATACGACTCAAATGGATAATCGGAAATACTAGGACCAGTTATTTTAGTTCCTGCAGCATATTGAGTTCCATTATATCCTCTTAATATATTATTAGCAGATGTTACTAAAGATATTCTACCTGGAGCTTGAGCTGAACCTAATGTAGTAAAGTCTCTTACTCTAAGCCAACATCCTGCAACATATAATTTATTAGAATCTACTGATATTGATTTACCAGGCTCCCAACCAAGAGGTTGGTCAAATGATTGATTCGATTTTGATTCTCTAACTTCTGTTATACATACTCCAGCTGTTTGTTGAGTTTGTTTAACCCCGGTTTCTGCAAATCTAATTTCATTATGAGCACCTAAACCAGTTGAATTTATACTACCATTATTGTAAAAATGATTTAGCCATTGAGTGTTTCCACTATTAGGCATATTTAATGGGTATGTATATGTTTGATCAGCTAAATTTCTTTCGCTTTCCCAAAAGGTTTCAAATACTTCTCCTTTAGCAATATCAAAATCTACAGGGCCTTCAGTTACGTTTAATGCATTGATGTGCCATTTATGTACTGCAACATCTCTTTCTTGATCTGGATTAAAACCAGCTTTATATACTTCTAAATTTCTACCATGCACATTATCATAAGGAGCACCTGCACCAGCACCGCTACCAGCACTTGCAAACACTTCTATCTCTAAATCACCAGCACCTAAAGCACTTTGTCTTGTATGTAAGAACTCATATTTTTTAAATACATCAACTGATTCCATATCATAAGTGTATTGAGTACCTCCATCAAATAATTTAACCGACATGTAACCACCCCAATGTGCAGCTCCACCATCTACCTTATTAAACACAGTAATACGTAGTTTTTCACCCGGTAAAACTTTATCTTTTCCAGCAGTGTCCCATGGAATATTCTTTGAAGCTATAGTATCGTTAGTTAAACCAGTATATGAAAACGCTCCAGCACCAGTACCTGATGAAAGATCTTCGCCATAACCAGCATGTCCTATCGTAGTCCTATCATGTTCTATTACTAATTGAACATTTGCATTAGCAGCAGTACCGCCAATTCCCTGGAGAGCTTCCGATATTTGACCTAGGTCATTAACGTTAGTAATTACTCCAGCATAACTATAGTTTTTATTAACACCTGCGACATTTTTAGTCATTCTCCAAGATCTAAACTCAGTAAACTGAGAAATCCATACAGGGCTAGCGTGGATATTACCAACATTAACAATTACAATAACACAGTCCTGGCTTCCACTATACCATCCATTTAATACTTCAGCACCTTGTGTTAAATCTTGCAACTCAGCTCTTACGAATCTAAAATCAGCTAAACGAATACCTGGTGATGAGTTACCACCATTGTATGCATTACTATTACTATAATAATTAAACTTTAAACAATAGTAACCACTTGCAAAGCCATGTGCTGTAGTATGTGATTTTGCATTAAATTCTAAGTAACCACCAGATGCTAGATTGCTAGCGTCAATGGATACGCCGTTTCCAGCGTAATATCCACTACCACTTTTATTATTTGGCACCCATCTAATATATGCATCGTTTACTTTAGAGGTATTACCCATACCTTGTGCAGTAATCATAGAGTCAGTATAACTTCCTCCTACTGATATATTATCGTGTGTTGCCTTTCTATCTCTTGTTAAATCTAAGCTCATATTGTGTCCTATTATCTTTGATTAAAATGTAAACCTCATTGTTGAACCATCACTAGTTATTTCACCACCACTTCTAAATAAGTATTCTGGCGAGTTAACTAGACTTCCAACATATAATTTTCCATCAGTAGTCAAAGACATAGCACCTGAACCAGCAGCTTGATTTTCGTATTGCCATTTCCAACCTCGGCTTGCTTGGTTATTCATTTGGAATACCATTGCATAGTCATTCAAATAACCTAATGTTTGACCACTTACCATACCGATAGCATACGTTGCAGAGTTACCCCACATTCTATATTTAGCAGGGTTATTTCCACTAGCAGTAGCAAATTGAGTTGGCCCTACTAAAGAAGATCCATCAAACGTTGCATTAGCCTCACCATTAAATGGAGTAGCGGAGTTACCTGTCATAGTAACTATTCTATTATTAGCATTCCCACCGGAAATACTAACTGCGGCAGATGTACCTGAAGAACCAGATGTACCTGAAGAACCTGAAGTTCCTGAGTTACCTGAAGAACCAGAAGTTCCACTTGAGCCTGAAGTTCCAGAAGAACCAGAAGTTCCAGAAGAACCAGATGTTCCACTTGAGCCTGAAGTTCCTGAGTTACCTGAAGAACCAGAAGTTCCAGATGAACCAGAAGTTCCAGATGAACCGTCTAAGTCTCTTACTTCTTTCCAATCTTCTCCGTCCCATTGATATACTTTACCGTTTGAGGTATAACCTAATTGACCTGTAAATTCACCTCTACCTAAAGCAGCTAAGTTAGTTCCTGATTTAGCACCAGAATAACCTGAACTACCTGAAGTTCCAGAAGAACCAGATGTTCCACTTGAACCAGATGTTCCTGAAGAACCAGAAGTTCCTGAGTTACCTGAAGAACCAGATGTTCCACTTGAACCAGATGTTCCTGAAGAACCAGAAGTTCCTGAACTACCAGATGTACCATCAGCTCCATCTTTACCTGAACTACCTGATGTTCCAGAAGAACCAGATGTTCCACTTGAGCCTGAAGTTCCTGAGTTACCTGAAGAACCAGAAGTTCCAGAAGAACCAGATGTTCCACTTGAACCAGATGTTCCTGAACTACCTGAAGTACCATCAGCACCTTTTTCACCTCTATCACCTTTATCACCGGTCGCAACTAACGATATAACAATATCATCTCCATTTGCAAATGGGCTAGCAGCAGAACCACCAGTATTTGATATATCTAATAGTCTCCACCATCTACCTTGATCTGTTAAATCTCCTACTGCAAATAATAAGTAAGTATCTGCATCGAATTTTTTAGAAAGTCTAATATGTGCTTTTACTCCTGAAGTAACAGCATCCATTGTTTCCATAATAGATTGAATAGACCCACCTGAATCATCAGTCTCAGCTATATAAATTGCTGTTGCTGTATTTTGTACAGAATTGTTTAATCTTATTCTACCATTATCTGGTTGAGCATTTGAAGTTGCTGTTGCAAATGTATAATCAAATGATGCTCCACCAAAGTTACCATCAGCACCAGATGTTCCTGAGCTACCTGAAGTTCCTGAGCTACCAGATGTACCTGAAGAACCAGAAGTTCCACTTGAACCTGAAGTTCCAGAAGAACCAGATGTTCCACTTGAACCTGAAGTTCCGTCTGAACCAGAAGAACCAGATGTACCTGAACTACCAGATGTACCATCCGAACCTGAACTACCTGAAGTACCAGACGAACCAGATGTTCCTGAGCTACCAGATGTACCATCCGAACCTGAACTACCTGAAGTTCCAGAAGAACCAGATGTACCTGAAGAACCAGATGTTCCTGAGCTACCTGAAGTACCATTTAAATCGTTCTCCTTTTCCCATGCTTCACCCGTCCATATATAAACTAGACCATCAGCAGTAAAACCTACTTGACCTATAAATTCACCATTACGCAATCTTTCTTTATCTGGACCTGATATAGCACCAGAATAACCTGAAGAACCAGATGTACCTGAAGAACCAGAAGTTCCACTTGAACCTGAAGTTCCAGAAGAACCAGATGTTCCACTTGAACCTGAAGTTCCGTCTGAACCAGAAGAACCAGATGTACCTGAACTACCAGATGTTCCTGAAGAACCAGATGTACCTGAACTACCAGATGTACCATCGGCTCCATCTTTACCTGAACTACCTGAAGTTCCACTTGAACCAGATGTACCTGAACTACCAGATGTACCATCGGCTCCATCAACACCTGAAGAACCAGATGTTCCACTTGAACCAGATGTTCCTGAACTACCTGAAGTTCCAGAAGAACCAGATGTACCATCGACACCTTTTTCACCAGGAGGTCCTAATTCACCATCTTTACCTGAACTACCTGAAGTTCCGCTTGAACCGGATGTTCCTGAGCTACCTGAAGTACCATCGGCTCCATCAACACCTGAAGAACCAGATGTTCCTGAAGAACCAGATGTTCCTGAAGAACCAGATGTTCCATCTATTCCTGAAGAACCAGATGTTCCTGAACTACCCGAAGTTCCATCAGCACCATCAAGCGGCGCTGCAGTGTTTTCCCATTTACCGGTTGAAGAGTTATATGCTAAATAATCACCGTTTTGAGCGGATGTTAGCAGTATCTCTTGTATTTGTTTTAATTTAAGTCTAGACATTTAATACGTTTGTATTTTTTTAGCGTTATATTATATATCTTTTTAGTATTCTACTAAGGTAGAATTTAAAGAGAAGTTAATATTATTTTTTTGCTAATGTAATTAATGTTTCTACATTTTCGTTTGCAACTAGCAAACAATAGTCCCCAGCAACATCTGGGACATTGACAAATTGTATCTTTGGTAATTCACCTGCATGAAATTTTGATTTATTAAAAGCAGCATGAGTAGACTGCTGCCATGCATGTATATGTAAATCCAACGATGTTATTTTATTACCAGCACACCAAACATCTAAGCTACCTTGTTGTAAAGATAATGGTGGAATTGCGTGATTTATTGCAATATCATGTGCATACAAAGCTGAAACGCCTTTATACCAGCCTGGCCAACTACCATCACCATCTGGAAATCCGTGATTTAATAACCATTTAGTAACAGTTACTTGTAAATTAGAAATTCCAGCAACGGTTGATGTGCTTCCTATTAAGCTTGCACCAATATGTGAGTGTCCCCAATAATTAAGACCTAAGCCTTTAGATATTACTTTAAGTTTTTCTTGGATTAAACTATTGGTATCTATGTGATTAGCATACATTCCAATTCCAACATAGACTTTATCTTTCCATGGTTGGAAACCTGCAAAATGCTTTGTTAAAAAAGTATCACAATCAGTCTTAAATAAAAAGTCATATTCATTTACAATTTCTAAATTAGCTTCATCTTGAAACATTCCATAAGAATTAATGAAACCATATCCGGTATCGGTTGGTTCCATTTCAATAAACTTGATATTCTCATGGCTAAATTCAGATTGTACTCTTTTTATTATAGATGGATTAGTAAAGACTAATATATCCCAAGTATTATTTATAGACCACATTAACCATGATTTATATAGCCATCCAAATTCTACTAGATTATTTTCAGAATCATCGATGTAAACTACTATTGCGTTCTTATTCATTATTTATATACGTTTGTTTTCCAATCATATTCTAGGCTAAGATTGTGTTTATTTTCGCCGGCATGTAGGTTCTCTAAGAGCTTCTTGTATGTGTCCACTAGATCCTCGTTGTAAACTGTATATCTTGTTAGGACTTCTTCGTTCTTTTCGTTATACGCGTCTATGTTGCTATCATGATTATCTATAACCCACTTTAATAACTCGGCTCCTTTTTCTGCTTCAAAGTCAGGGTAAAAGTAACCAGCATCTTTAATCATATCAGCATTATGTATTAAGGGGAATTGCAAATACATTACATCTAGGTAAGCGTAATTAAGTGGATTTTCCCATTGGTGAGACAAAACAATATCTGTCATCTTTGATAATATGTAATGAATTGGAAATCTATGCTGTACTGCTAATAAAGTTCCACCATCTTTATTTTTCATTTGAGTTAGACTGAGCTTATTTACAAACTTGTTCCAGAAAGAATTTTTATATAAACCAGATGCGCTAATAATATTTAGTCTTTTAAATAAATCACCACCGTTATTTAAATATTGTTCAGCAATTAACATAGGTATCATACTGAATTTTACTACGTTTAAATTTGGTTCAAATATAGTTAATTCTAGTTCTTCAGTCTTTTTACCAGGCTGATAGACAGGAATATCATCTGTCTTTTGCATTTCATTACCGTTTTCATCTACTATCATTCCACCGTAGTTAGCTTCAATCTCGTCAATAAACATTGGATCCCAAACAAATGGAACTGCAAATACTTTTTCTTTTGGCAACTTATGCGTAATAGAATAATAGTCTTGATTTTGGTAACCTTGTTGAGGCACATACCATACCTCATCTATATTTTGATTAAAAGTAACTCCTATCTTATCTACCTCTTCACCTTTTTTGTGAATCATATTTTCCATGTCGATAACATAGTTATTTCCGCATGCGTATTTAATTACTTTTTTATTAGGTCCGGTTAATCTAAACTTGTCAACATCTTTCGGGCCGATCGCAACTCCTAGTAAAATTAAAACATCGCAACTCTTTGCCGTTTGAAAATAATCATAGATTGGGAATTTCTTAGTGTCCCATATAATTTCATCATCATTTAACTTACCGGATTTTGATCTACTAACAACTTTATTAGTATCTAATAAGACCACTTTATTTCCTGTTTTTTGTAGAGCATTCATTAAAAAAATGGCATTAAGTTTAATACCGTTAATCCACATACTTTCATTAGGTTTTTTAAGTCCTAGTGTTATTCCTATTTTCATAAATTTATGTATAATTTTAGCTATATCATATATATCTTGCAAACAAAAAAAGGTCCCCGAAGGGACCTTTTAAAATTTACTTAAATTAGATAACTAATTACGCTCTAATACCAGTCACATAAATGTGATCTGTTGCATCAATTTCGTAACCAATGTTTACTAAGTCAAATGTTTGTCCATCAGCACTCTGGTAACCATCGCCACCTTCTCTTTCGCCTTCGCCTTCGAAAGCTTTGAGTGGGTGAATGTTATGTCCATTAATGAATACTAATAGATCCTTTGTTGATCTAACATCTAGAACGTTGCTAATTGTGAACTGAGTTTTACTAACAACAGTACCGAAGTCATGTACGTACGTTATTCCTGATGCAACTGCATCAATTGCAAGTTCATCTACAGAAAGTCTTACATCAATACTGTTAACATCAGAGTTAGTGTTAGAAATCTCTGCACTTAAAGCATCAGATATATTTCCAATTGTTTCAGATGTTCCCATCGTTCCTAATACAGTCTCTAAGCTTAATACATCAGAGTTAGTGTTAGAAATCTCTACACTTAAAGCATCAGATACATCTCCAACTTCTTCCGAAAGAACAACGTCTAACGAACTGTTAGTAGAAATTATTACTCCTAAAGATGCAATTTGAGATGTTAATGCTCCACCGTCAGCAGTATCTAAACTGTCAACGTAAGAAATAACTTCAGCAAACTGATCTAAATCAGTAGTAGAACCGGTTAAAATAGCCGATACAGCGTTACTTACCGCTTTTACCTCTAAAGATCTAGTTACCTCTTCACCAGAAATTCTAGTGTCGATAGATGCAACTTCTGAAGATAATTCTCCGTCAGTAGCAACTGAGGCTAATAAGCCATCAATTCTGGTTACGTCTGAATTAGTAGCAGCAATCTCAACGCTTAATGCGTCAGAAACTGCAGTTACGTCACCGTTACCAGCTTTACCAGCTAATATTAGGTCAATAGAAGATACTTCGTTAATTAACTCAGTAGAGACAGCACCTGCTACTACTCCTGCAGATACACCTGCAGAAAGAGCAGATGATATACTTGCAGCATTCTGATCCACATCAATATCGATAAGGTTCTGAACAGCACTTGTAAAGTCACTAATTTGTTTTACTTTTAATCTTGCCATGTTTTATGTTTGTTTATTTAGGCCTAAAGGAAATGTTATTATTCCCCTTTCATACTTATTTATCCCCGCTTAGTAGAATTAAAGGTAGAAACTCGCTTTAAATGTACATTTAATTTTATTTATTTTTATCGCATAAAAAAAGCCGCATTAAAGCGGCTTTAGTATTATTTAGTAGTAATAATTAATCGTTAGAAGATTTTTGATATGTAATATCTAGATCATCACTAGTTTCTAATTGATAACCAGCAACCGATCCATTCCAATATAAAGAATCTCCAGCAGCAATGGTTTCAACTGTTTTTGCAGTTGCGCCTCCGTCTGATGAGAAATATATAACACCAGTCTTATCACTTGATATATCAACTGCTAATCCGTTTACTTTAACTGTTACAGTACTATCCGAGAATGGAGTATATGTAATACTTCCACCTACTGCGTCACCGTCATTAATTGTATCATTACATGTAATCTCTTCTTTAATAGATACTCCAGTTTCAGCAACACCACCAGTTCCTTCTTCATCTTCGATCATTACTAATAATGCCGGAGTTCCAGAAGAAGATGATACCATACCGTTAGAGTTAACGAATGTACCAGATCCAGTTAATGCAATATCGCCACCGTCTGCTCTTGTTAATATTAATGTTGAATCAGAAGATGCAGTTGCAGTTAATGGCATTGCAGTTGCTTGTTGAAAAGTCTGTCCTGCAGCATCACCCGCTATTTCAGTAATTGTAATACTTGAACCTGTATTACCTAGAGTTAAAACTAACTTAGGATATATTGCATTGTTATTACCATTTGTATTTTCTTTAGTAGATGCTACAATATCAACGTTAGCTGAATTAAATCCTTCATTTAATTGTAAAGCCATTTGTGTAGCAGATACTGTTAAGTATGCGCCACCTGTATTAGGGAATGTTCCATCTGAAATATTGAATTCAACATCGGTATTATTGTTACCATCCGATACATTAATTTTCATTGCAGCATTATTTGCTCCTCCATCTGCAGAAGAAACTATTACAACATCACCATTCGTTGGGTTTAAATCACCGTCATAAGATTCTAATACCGTTGGTAATAATGGGTTTGTCGCTACCACATTATGCGTTGCAGTGTTCTGATTAATTAAGGCAACGATTCCTGCTGTATCTAAATTTTCAAATACATTTGCCGCGTATGTAACAGTGCCTATATCAAGTGAATCTCCAGTAGTCGTTGCTATATTAGCAACACTTGCTGTAACCACTGTAGGGATTGCATCTCTAAATTGGAAATAAACTTTCTCACCACCATCGTTTACGTTGTTTGTAATATCTCCAGCTTTTACATTTGATGTATACCAAAAATCACCTGCAGATCCTGCAGCTAATCTAGATGGATCATTAAAATTATCAATAATCGTATTAAATGGTTTTATGTGAAGTATAGTTCCACCATAGTTTTTAGAAACTACTAAACCTAATTTAAAATCAAAAGCACCATTTTCTCCATAAGGCAATAAGTTACCATTATCACCGATACTAACTATTTGTCCTACAGTAACTGCTTGTGCTGTACTAAACTCCATTCTAAATCTTTCATCCTCTTCTTGGATTGCAAATCTAGACTGTAATAAATCTACCGCTACTTTATCACCAAAGAAGCTAGCAGCGTCTTCACCTGCGATTAACGGTTTACCAGAATCAGATACTTCAAAGAAAGCTACTTCTGTAATTCCAGCAGCAAAACCATTTGCTCTATAATTTTTATATGAAAATGCGTCAACGTCTTTTGCAATAAATGAAACTTCTGTTTCAGACTTTGAACTCATTTTAATTATCTGTAAACAAGTTTTACCCTCGTTGTTTACTAACCAATCACCGGTTTTAATATCTAGTCCAGTATAAGCTCTAGTCGAACCTGATCTAGTTTCACTAGAACCGATTGATTGAGAATCAATACCACTTACAGTTATATTAAATTCAATACCAATATTAGAACCGTTAGGGCCTAATCCGGTGTCATCGTCATGCTCATATCTTTTTTCGATTTGAGTTGATGCTACTGTTCCTTTTAAGAATAGAATCGGGTTGTCTATGTTATATTCAGCCATTTACCTTTTTGTTATTATTTAAAGGGTGGCCGAAGCCACCCTATCTTTTATATTGCTTATTAGAATGAAATTATTAAGTATGCATGAGGTAACTTAGATGGTTGCCCAAATGCTCCATTAACTGCATTACCATAAGTTAACGCTGATTGGTCAACATCTAATGTAATGTTATATGAACCTGCGCCCGAGAATGGAGTTCCAGACCATTGTCCGTCTTGACCAGAACCACCGTCTTGTGTAGATCCATTAGTAAATGCAGCAATACCTACTTCGTATTGTACTTGTTTAGTATCTCTATCATATTGAGCAGCTGTATAATTTCCAGTTGCAGGATTCCAACCATAACCGATAATCGATGTTGGAGGATTCGTGTCTGTGAAATTAAGAGTTACAGTATGTCCACTATTTCCACCAGTTGATGTTTGAGAAATAATGTTTGCGCCTGCAGTTTCAAATCCGCTTGCAGTAACAAATGTAGTATTACCATCAATTAAAGACTCATTAATATCATATTCTAATCTTAATAAGTATTTGACTCCGCCGCCACCGCCGCCACCTGCGCCAGTATCACCTTTTTGACCTTGTGGTCCTTCCGGTCCAGTTGAACCTTGAAGTCCTTGTAGCCCTTCTGGTCCCTCGGGTCCTTCGATACCCTGTTGACCTTGAAGTCCTTGTAAACCTCTATCTCCTTTTTCACCAGGATTACCTTGTGCTCCGGTAGCTCCATCAGCTCCATCAGCTCCATCAGCACCTGTAGCACCTTGAATACCTTGAAGTCCTTGTGGCCCTTGAATAGATCCACCTGAAATCCATTGTGTTCCGTTCCAGATCCATAATGAATCGTCTGTTTGATTTATATAAGCATCACCTTGTGCGTTTCCATTATTAGGTAGATTACCTACAGCTGCAACAGAACCTTTCATTGTAATTCCAGTTCCAGTTGAACCTTGTGGTCCAGCTACACCTTGATCTCCTTTATCACCTTTAGTACCAGCAGCACCTTGAGCTCCATCGGCTCCAGCAGCACCATCATTACCAGTAACACCCTGGATACCCTGGATACCTTGATCTCCTTGATCTCCTTTTGCTCCGGCAGCTCCAGCAGCACCATCAGCACCATCAGCTCCAGCAGGACCAGCAACAGTAGAATCTGCACCAGCAGCTCCTGTATCACCTTGATCTCCTTTATCACCTTTAGTTCCTGAAGAACCAGATGTTCCAGCTAAACCAGCAGCACCTTGCGCTCCAGGCTCACCTTTAGCTCCAGCAGGACCAGCAACAGTAGAATCTGCACCAGCAGCTCCCGCATCACCTTGATCTCCTTTTGCTCCATCATTACCATCATTACCATCAGCACCTACATCACCAGTTGCACCCTTTTCACCAGGAATACCCTGAGCTCCAGCAGCACCATCAGCACCAGTATCACCTTTTTGACCAGCATCACCTTTTGCTCCAGCAGGACCGGCAACAGTAGAATCTGCACCAGTATCACCTTTTGCACCTGGATTACCTTGTGCTCCAGCATCACCTTTAGCTCCATCAGCTCCAGCAGCACCGTCAGCTCCAGCAGGACCAGCAACAGTAGAATCTGCACCAGTATCACCTTTATCACCTTGTGGTCCAGTATTACCCTGTACACCTTGAATACCTTGAGCTCCATCAGCTCCGGCAACACCGTCAGCTCCAATAGCTCCTTGAGCTCCTTCAGCACCAGTATTACCTTTTTGACCAGCATCACCTTTTGCTCCAGCTACACCAGGTGTACCTTGAGCTCCATCGGCACCCGCAGCTCCATCAGCTCCTTGAGCTCCATCAGCTCCTTGTGGTCCGACCGGTCCAATTGGACCTGGATTGCCTTTATCACCTGTAACACCAGGAATACCCTGTGCTCCATCAGCACCTTGATCTCCTTTATCACCTTGAGGACCAGCAACAGTAGAATCTGCACCGGCAGCACCTTGATCTCCTTGATCTCCTTTTGCACCATCGTGACCAGGAATACCCTGTACACCTTGAGCTCCATCGTGACCAGGAATACCCTGTACACCAACTTCTCCTCTATCACCTTTTTCACCAGCTGCACCATCTGCACCAGTATTACCTTTTTGACCAGGCTCTCCTTTAAAACCTTGGTTACCTTGGTTACCTTCTTCACCTTGAATACCTTGAATACCTTGATCTCCTTTTGCACCATCGACACCATCAGCTCCTCTATCACCTTGAGCACCTTGGCCTCCATCAGCACCATCGATACCATCAGCACCATCAGCACCATTAGTTCCGTCAGCACCTGGAGCACCATCGTGACCAGGAATACCGGTTTCACCTTTTAAAGAGGCTAGCCAATCTGTTTTATTAAGAGGATTACTTTCTCCATTTGCATATACTCTATATGCAGAGTCTCCATTTTCACCCTTATCTCCTTTATCACCAGTAGCTCCTGTAACACCTTGAACACCTTGTGCACCATCCTGGCCTACAGCACCTTTTTCACCAACTTCTCCTCTATCTCCTTTATCTCCTGAAGAACCAGAAGAACCAGAAGTTCCAGATGAAGTATGATCTTCGGCATAAGCTAAATCAATTTGGTTCGGCGCGCCGTCTTTATTGTAACTAGCTACAACACCACCGGTCATAGTTATTCTTCTAATATCGTTATACTCTGTACCATTAACATTTACAATAACGTTAGAAGGTGCAGATATATTATATGTCTCATAGAATAAACCAAAATCATCTCCAGCTTGGAATTTGTATACTTCGCCAGGTATGGTTGAGTTTGAATCAAATGATACGTGTAATTCAATTGCATCATCATCCTCTTCTGAGTTTGGATTATTAACATCTAAGTCAGATATGTTTATCCAGTTCCAAGAAGATATTGTATATACAGCATATTCACTGTTGTTTCTAGTATTAGTAAAGAATATGTTAGTTCTGTTTCCGTCAACTGTAATTCTTTTTTCTAATAAGTTTTCTAAATATTCGTTTCTAAAACCTTTATCATCTTTAACAGCTAGTTTAATTTTACTAACCTGAGAAGGTATTTCAGAATTAAAGAATATTTGACCTCCAGCTGGATTGCCATTAGAATAATCTGCTCCTAAATCTTTTATCTGATATACTGTACTTGGCATAGCATATCTAGATGCAACAGTATCTCCGATTTCTTGTCCTGGATTGTAAACATTACCGTACTTTAAAAGTGGTAAAACCACTGGGCTAATTCCCTCAGTAATAGTTACTCTAATCCAAACTTCACCGTTGATATTATTATCATCTAATGTTAACGCTAAAGATTCATCACCAGTCAATGAAACGCTTATTGCATTTCTTGTTTCACCAGATCCGTATGTCATTTTAGAATCAGACTTAGATTCAGTTTTAAATACTGTTAAGTCGTTGTTTAAATACTCTACTTTTACGTCAGTAATAGCTCCAATATTAATAGAGTTACCTACATAATTTTTATGTAAAGTAATTGTTGCGGCACTTTGTTGACCTCTAATTACATTGCTGTACTGAGGTATAACCGCGATTAATTGTTGTTTGTTTACACTTGGCATAATTATGGTATAATTTTTATTGCTTGTATTATATATCAACGTTAAAACGCATAGTCTCTATGTAACATATTAAATATTACACTATTCACCACAGTAATAGCGTGGCCGGGCACATTGGTATGTGTTTTTAAATTAACTTTAATTAAAATACGGTCAGATTTAGCTTCAGATAACTCTTCTAAAGTTTTAAAATATTCTTCTTCATTGTATTCTTTTGTAGTGATATGTTCCATTTTAAAATCTTTCCAAGATTGTTTAAAATTCTTAGAAGGTTTATTAAAGAAATATACATGCAGTTTATTATCAGGTGTAGAAATAAAAACAAATCCACCTGAAAGAAAATGTTTTCTATCCCCTAAGTAAGAACATTCTAAGCCCTTTTCTATAGACCTCCACTCATTTCTACATTTACTATGCAGTGCTTCAAACTTATCAATACCATCCTCGTAGATAGAATCTACTATTTCATTAGTTTCTAACTCCTCTTCAGTTGTAAAGACTAGTTCTAAGTTATCCATTGGAAATCCCATGAATTCTATACTAGGCACTAAATCAGTTTGTTTAATGGCATCATAACGGTACAGATAATCTAATGTATCATCAATCTCCCATAGGGCAGACATAAGATTTGTATCAATTAGTTTATCTAATTCCGAAACACGTTGTAAAAACTTATATGTTTTATACTCTAGGTCTAGAGGACCGTCCTCTATCCATTTAGGTGTGGTTAACTTACTCATGTATTATTTATTAATATTTCGTAAGCTAGTTACTAGAATTACGACATGAATATTTTTTCGTAATCTTGAATTAATTTAAAAGCTACTTCTTCTGCGGCATCAAGGCTAGATCTAACCCTGCTATATTTTGGAATATCTGAAGATGACATCCTAGCCCATCGATCTTTCTTATGTAGAATAAAGAATCTTGGGCGACCTCGATAATCGTTTTTTTGAAGTATTACTATCTTCTTTGTGTATTTTGGATTTAAAGATTCCTTTTCAGATCTAGTCACTTGAACCTGATTTAATAACTCTATTAACTTCGGTCTTTAGTGCAGCATGTGATTGTGATGTTGTTAATCCCCATTGTAAAATAAACCAGCTCATTTCTTGCTCAGCTAGCTTCTTACTCATTTTTAGTTTTTTGCGTAGTATTTCTATACCAGCCTTTTGAAAATTAATCTCATCTTCTCTAGTAGTCTTATATCTCATATACCACTCTGGATCACCTACTACATCATCGTATGTTTTACCATGTGGTACTAATTGTAAATTTACTAGCTCTTTAAAAACTTCTCTGGTTGTTGTTCTCTTGTTGCTCATTATTTTTTAGGTTTAATAATTTCGTCTATTATTCCATATTTCTTTGCCTCTTCAGCGTTTAGCCAGAAATCTCTGGTTGCGTCCTTCTTTACTTTATCTGCAGTTTTACCACAGTATGAACCTAGAAGTACAAATAGCTCATCGTTAATTTTTTGCCATTCAGCCCAATCAACTTCCGCATCTTGTATATTTCCACTGAAACCACCTGACGATTGGTGGAGCATTGTAGTAGAGTGTCGTAATGACGATCTCTTACCTTTTGTTCCAGCTCCTAAAAGGACTGATCCCATAGATGCTGCCATTCCTGTATTGATAGTTTTAATATCGTTTGGAATGTATTCCATTACATCGACCATAGATAACCCAGATTTAACAGAACCTCCAGGTGAATCAATATGCATTGTAATGTCTTCATTACTTGTAGACGATAAGAACATTAATTGTGCCTGAACTATTGTAGACATATTGTCATTAACTGGACCTGCAACCCATAATAATCTATCGACCATTAATCTTGAGAATATATCCATTTGGGTCATTCTCATTTCTCTCTCTTCTAAAATATATGGAGTAAGAGAGCTCTCCTTTGTATAAAGATCTAAAGTATTTGAACTTACATTATGTTCAGACTTTGCGTATCTTTGAAATTCTTTATCTTTTGGGTAGTAATTCATATTTGTTTTTTAAGTTGTTTGATGAGGTCGCATGTTTCGAACTCTTCAATTTTTTCAAAATATTGGTTTGCCTTAGTTAAACTTTTTTTGTAACCTTCCTTTGGAAGTGTCATTTCATATTCTTCTCCATCATCATCTACTAAGATCGCTAACAACCCCGATTTTTCATTGCCTTCTACTATATCTAAAACGTATTCCACAATACGCCTAAAGAAAATATCGTATTTTGACATCAATAACATATCGAAATCTGATTCTAATGTTTTTGGATCTATGTGTATCTTTGGAATCTTATTCTCCATTAGTTACAAAGTATTTATCAAGAATATCTTTGTAATCTTGTTTCGTCGTTATGGAGTCATCATCTACACTTGCATCAATTTCATTTACGAATGTTTGAGCTAGGTTTGAAAGAGTTACATTTTTACCATCATATTCTAAGAATGGTTGCTTTAACATGAATGTAGACTCTTTAGTAATATCAATATCTTCAGCTTTAATTTGATCTGCTAATTCAAAGTGTCTTTCATAGAAGTGTAGGTTATCAGCAAAGTGATAGTACATACCTAATTCTAATTCTGGATAAGTTTCTTTTAGTTTTAAATAAACCGATTGTTGTAAGAATGCAAAGAATGGTGCATCGAACGTAAGACCATAGAATATATCATTAGATCTCATTTGAACTTTCATGTGTAAAATGTTATGTCTAATAAAAAAGTTAGCATACATTGTACATACAAAATCTTTGTTACCTTCAAACTGAAATTTAGGTGAATTAAAAAACATAATAGCTTGTCGGCTATTCTTGTCTTGTTCTAATGAGTCGATAACCCAACCGAATTGTTCTTTATTAAAAACTAAAGAACCGTAGTTAGAATTAATTTCATTAGTATCTGGGTTAGTAATTCTAGACCAGAAGTTAGAGAAGTTACCAATATAATCTACATCGCGATCTTGTTTTAGATACCATGCCATTTCACCTGCAAGATATTTCCAATTAAAATTTCTTTGTGGGAAATCCGCAATAGGTTGCTTTGGATTAATTATGAAGTTAGATAAAATTGACTCTTTAACTTTTAAGTCTCTTGGTTGAGAGACATCACCATCGGTATCGATGTGTTGAATAATATTCTTAAATGTATTTGAAAAACTCATGTATTTATTTTTAATAACTATACTAGTTATATGATTAATCGCAAAAAGGTTTACTTAATAATCAGCTTATTCGCAGACTTGTCTTTTGATACAGTATAAGATTTGCCCTCTTTTAAAGCGCCATCTAATATTGAGTCTGCAACTGCATCTTCAACATATCTTTGAATTGCTCTTTTAATTGGCCTAGCACCGTATGCTGGATCATAACCCTCTTTTGCTAAAAACTCTTTTGTAGTCTTGTTAAATTTAAATGTATAACCTTGACGTTCCATTCGTTCGATGAATTTATTAAGTTCAATATCGACAATCTTAATTACATCTTCAGAACCTAATTGATCGAATACAATAATATCATCTAATCTATTTAAAAACTCAGGGCTAAATTTATTCTTTAACTCTTTCTTAATAATCCCATCCATCTTAGCCTGTTCTTCTAGCATTGAAGATGAGGTAGAGAATCCAATCCCTGTTCCGAAGTCTGCTAACTTTCTTGCACCAACATTAGAAGTTAATACAATAATAGTATTTGTAAAGTCAACGATACGTCCACTTGAATCTGTTAATCTACCTTCGTCAAGAACTTGAAGTAAAGTGTTAAAAATATCTGGGTGTGCTTTTTCAACCTCATCAAATAAAACTACCGAATAAGGTTTACGTCTTACTGCTTCAGTTAATTGACCACCATCTTCGTGGCCTACATATCCTGGAGGAGATCCAATCAATCTAGATACGTTAAACTTTTCTTGGTATTCTGACATGTCAATTCTAATCATTGCATCGGTATCACCAAACATATATTCTGCTAGTGCTTTTACAGTTTCTGTTTTACCAACTCCAGTTGGACCTAAAAACATGAATGAACCTGTTGGCTGCTTTGAAGTTGCAACTCCAGTTCTAGATCTTTTAATTACTTTTGATAACGCTTCAACCGCACTGTCTTGACCGATAATAGACTCCTTAATATAAGTTGCCATATTCTTAATCATCTTCATGTCATCAGCTCCCAAGCGAGTTACAGGTATTCCAGTTTGCATAGATACAGTCTCTGCAATGTCATCAATAGTAACTTGTCTCTTCTTAGTCTTAAGTGTAGATTCCCATTTTTGAATCTCTTGTTGAACCTTAGCTTCTAGATTAATTTGCTCATCACGCTTAGTTGCAGCAATTTCATAATCTTGTTTTTCAACTGCAGCCTTCTTTTCTTCTTTTGCGTTTTCAGCTAATAATTCTAATTTCTTAATTGCCGCCGGAACTTTAACTTCTAGTAAATGCGTTCTCGCTCCTGCTTCATCTAGTAAGTCAATAGCCTTGTCCGGCAATTCTCTTGATTTAATATATCTTTCCGACATTCTTACACAGGCTTCAATTGCTTCTGCAGAATATTCAACTGAGTGATGTTCTTCGTATTTGTCTTTTATTCTAGTTAGAATTTCTATAGACTCTTCAACACTTGGCGCATCCACAAATACCTCTTGGAATCGTCTGGTTAAAGCTCCATCTTCTTCTATACTTTCTCTATATTCATCTAGAGTAGTAGCACCAATACATTGTACTGAGCCTCTAGCTAAAGCTGGCTTAAGAATATTTGAAGCATCTAATGCTCCGCTAACTCCACCTGCTCCAACGATCGTGTGAATCTCATCAATAAAGACAATTACATCAGTAGCCATTTTAAGCTCCTCAACAATATTCTTCATTCTCTCTTCAAATTCACCACGATACTTTGTACCAGCAACGATGGTTGTCATGTTTAAAGATATAAGTCTTTTGTTAAGTAGAACTCTAGCAACTTTTTTATTTACAATTCTCTGAGCAATAGCTTCAACGATTGCAGTTTTACCTACACCAGGATCTCCTAAAATAATAGGATTGTTTTTCTTACGTCTTGCAAGTATCTGGCAAATTCTATAAATTTCACGATCTCTTCCAATGATAGGATCTAACTTACCTTCGCTCGCTGCTTTAGTTAAGTCTTCTCCAAATTCATCTAGGAACGGAGTTGCTTTTCTTTTCTTTCCAAAGTTCTTTCCTTTTTCGCTATCGTATCCGTCTGCTATGGGCATATTCTTAATGTTTTATTAATACAACTATTATACGTTGTTTTGTCTCTTTGTTTATACTTTATTAGTTTGCAATATTATCTGCAGCGTAAACACCTGGCAGTAAATCAGGTTTATATCTAGCCCTAAATCCAAATCCGCTTACATAACCTACAGCAGCTTTAACTAATCTATTAGATTTTTTAGTTGGATCTATATTGTAATCTAAATCTATAGTATCTATCTCAATGCCGTGGTCGCGGAGATACAATGCAACCTCAACAGATTTTTCACATTCTTTCCAAAGCCTAGTCCACATATCTTTAATCTGAGGCATCACTTCTTTTTGGTATATAACATGACATCCAGTAGAAGATACGTGAAATACGAGAGTCGTAGCATACGTGGTCTTGCCATTTCTAGTTTGACTATCACAGCCCATATACATTTTCACATCGTGGTATTTATGATTGTCTAGATATTCTTTTACATAAGGAGCTAATTCAAATGATTGTCTTCCTGTAAGTTTCTTAAATTGCATTACGCTATATTTAAAGATTAGTAATCGTAATCGTCGTCGTTATATGTTGTTGTTCTAGGAGTAGATACACCATCATATTCAGTGTTTTCTATATCGTCGTACTCGTCTTCGGGATCAATTTGAAAGAGGTGCTTTAATTCTGGCATGTGATTGATATTTTTTTATATAAAAGT
>ERZ1046740.540-NODE-540-length-31186-cov-20.829077_pt1 | contig 31186 bp, 29 predicted proteins | sample MGYA00383093_ERZ1046740 | MGnify/ENA primary metagenome ERZ1046740 (study PRJEB29581, sample SAMEA5548363) | metagenome | biome: marine; feature: coastal; material: water | depth 25 m | study: Short-term variability in the microbial, nano- and picoplankton... | reverse complement strand
GGCTTGCAAAAGAAGCAACAAAAAAATTTAGCACGCCAGAAAAACCTAGGTTTGTCGCAGGCGCAATTGGGCCAACGCCTAAAACAGCATCAATATCGCCTGACGTTAATGATCCAGGTGCACGAAATGTCGATTTTGATCAACTAGTCACATCTTATAAAGAGCAAACAAAATCTCTTATAGAGGGTGGTGTTGATATTATTTTAGTTGAAACAGTCTTTGATACTTTAAATTGTAAAGCTGCCTTATTTGCCATAGACCAAGTATTTGAAGAAAATACTCAAAAATTACCTCTTATGATTTCTGGAACTGTGACTGATGCTTCGGGCAGAATATTATCTGGACAAACGGTTAGTGCATTTTGGAACTCTATCAGACATGCAAAACCATTAACGATTGGTTTAAATTGTGCATTAGGGGCAGCTCTTATGCGACCTTATGCTGAGGAACTATCAAGGATTGCAGATACCAATATATGTATCTATCCAAATGCAGGGCTTCCAAACCCAATGTCAGATACAGGTTTTGATGAAAAGCCACATGACACCTCAGAACTTCTAAAAGAATTTGCTGATAGTGGATTTGTGAATATTGCTGGTGGTTGTTGTGGAACAACACCGGATCACATTAAAGCAATCGCTAATCAGTTAGAAAATGTCCAACCTAGAAAACTTCCAACACAAGAAGTATTCACCAGGCTTGCTGGACTTGAGCCATTGAGTATAAAAGAAGATACCCTGTTTATTAATGTTGGTGAAAGAACAAACGTTACAGGCTCTAAAGCTTTTGCTCGACTAATTATCGAAGAAAAATTTGAGGAAGCAGTCTCCGTGGCAAGGCAACAAGTTGAAAATGGTGCTCAAGTTATAGACATTAATATGGATGAAGGCATGCTTGACTCACTTAATGCCATGAAATATTTCTTGAATTTAATTGCTTCTGAACCCGATATTGCTCGTATCCCCATCATGATTGATTCGTCAAAATGGGAGGTCATTGAAGCTGGTTTGAAGTGTGTTCAAGGGAAAGCTATCGTCAACTCAATCTCCATTAAAGAAGGGGAGGAAGAGTTTTTAAAACACGCACAATTATGTAGAAGTTTTGGTGCTGCAATTATAGTTATGGCCTTTGATGAGAAAGGTCAAGCTGACACCTATGAACGTAAAACTGAAATATGTAAGCGAGCTTACGATATCCTCACCCAAAAATTAGACTTTCCGCCTGAAGATATTATTTTTGATCCGAATATCTTTGCTGTGGCAACTGGCATTGAGGAACACAATAATTATGCTGTAGATTTTATTAACGCCACTAAATGGATCAAGGAAAATCTTCCATACGCTAAAATTTCAGGCGGTGTATCAAATGTCAGTTTTAGCTTTCGTGGAAATGATCAGGCAAGAGAAGCCATACACACCGTTTTTTTGCATCATGCAATCAAAGCAGGTTTAACGATGGGAATTGTAAATGCCGGGATGATTGGTCTTTATGATGATCTTAGTGAAGAACTCAAAGAAGCTGTTGAAGACGTCATTTTAAATCGTAGGCCAGATGCTACAGAAAGAATGATTGATATGGCCGGCACACTTAAAGGAAGTAAAAAAGAGGAATTAAAACTTAATTGGAGAGGGGATGATGAAAATCCACTGCCCATTGAGAAAAAAATTGAGTATGCATTAGTACATGGCGTGACAGACTTTATAGTCGAGGACACTGAAGAAGCCCGACTTAAAATTATGAATAGTGAAGGTGGTAGACCCATCAATGTCATTGAAGGTCCCCTTATGGATGGAATGAATGTTGTTGGTGATCTATTTGGCCAAGGAAAAATGTTCCTGCCTCAAGTTGTAAAATCAGCAAGAGTAATGAAACAGGCAGTTGCCCATCTTGTTCCATTTATTGAGAAAGAAAAAGAAGAGGATGAAAAAAGAACAGGTATTAAAGCAAAACCTAAAGGAAAAATGCTAATTGCCACCGTAAAAGGTGATGTCCATGATATCGGGAAAAATATCGTCTCAGTCGTATTGCAATGTAATAACTTTGAAGTGGTTAACATGGGTGTGATGGTTCCCGCTGCTGAAATACTTGCCAAAGCAAAAGAGGAAAACGTAGACATTATTGGGTTATCCGGCTTAATTACACCTTCTTTGGAAGAAATGTCTAATGTAGCCAGTGAGATGCAACGTGATTCGTATTTCAAAGAAAATAATATCCCTTTACTCATTGGTGGGGCAACGACATCCCGTGCCCATACAGCCGTAAAAATATCTGAACATTATGATGGTCCTGTTGTGCATGTTTCTGATGCATCTCGATCAGTGTCCGTAATGCAATCTTTGATGGATCCAAAACAAAAAATGGAATACATCGTCAATTTATCTAAGGATTATGAAAACGTTCGACAATTGCACTCAAAGAAAAAGGGAGCAACATTCATATCTATTGATGATGCACGAAAAAATAAATTAGACCTTGAATTTAATCCGAAGAAACCAAAATTTGTCGGTAGAAGAGTCTTTAAAAACATTGATCTTAATTTAATAAAAGAATATATAGATTGGTCTCCTTTTTTCCAAACCTGGGACCTTCATGGAAAATATCCTGATATTCTCACAGACAAAGTAGTCGGTAAAAGTGCCTCTGATCTGTTTAAAGAAGCACAAAAAATGTTAAATAAACTTATTAACGAAAAAAAATTAAAAGCAAACGGTGTTGTTGGTTTTTACCCTGCCAATTCTATCAATGATGATGATATTGAAATATTTAAAGATGAATCCATGGAATTGGCTTTCACCTATTATTGCTTAAGGCAGCAAACAGAAAAACCTGTAATTAAAGGTACTCAAAAACCCAATTTATGTTTAGCAGATTTTATATCACCAAAAGAAAATAAAGTCACAGATTACATAGGTCTCTTTGCTGTTACTTCAGGAATAAATGCTGATATCTATGAGGATATGTTTATGAAGGCTGAGGATGATTACAGCAGCATCATGGTCAAAGCCATCACAGATAGATTGGCTGAAGCTTTTGCAGAGTATATGCATGATAGAGTTCGCCAAGATCTATGGGGATATCAAACAGAAAAACTTAGCAACGAGGCAATGATAAAAGAAAAATATCAAGGAATAAGACCAGCTCCAGGCTATCCAGCTTGTCCTGAACATACAGTTAAGAATGACATATTTGCATTGCTTCAAGCAAAAGAAATAGGCATGGAACTAACAGAAGGTATGTCAATGATGCCGGCTTCCTCGGTTAGTGGTTTTTACTTTGCACACCCAGAAGCGAAATATTTCAGTGTTGATAAGATTGATGAAGATCAAATTAATGATATGGCTAAAAGAAGATCTATATCTAAAGAACAATTAAAAAAGTGGCTTGCATCGAGTCTTAGATAAATATGCACATTCATATATTAGGTATATGTGGAACATTTATGGCGGGGATAGCATCTCTCGCAAAATCAAAAGGTTTTAAAGTTACTGGGTGTGATCAAAACGTATATCCACCCATGTCAACGCAACTAGAGGAGCAGGGAATTGAAATCATTGAAGGATTTAATCCCTCTCAAGTGGAGCTTAACCCAGATATTTATATAGTCGGTAATATTGTCAAAAGAGGTAACCCTCTTATGGAAACTATATTAAATGAGGGCCTTGCATTCCAATCAGGTCCCCAATGGCTATATGAAAATATTCTTCATGAAAAATGGGTCATAGCTGTCGCCGGAACACACGGCAAAACAACTACAACAGCTATGCTCACATGGATTTTTGAATATGCTGGGCTCAGCCCGAGTTACTTAATTGGTGGGATTCCAACAAACTTAAAATCTTCATCTAGATTTATAGAAAATAAAGAGTCTAATTTTTTTATAATCGAAGCAGATGAATATGACACAGCTTTCTTTGATAAACGTTCCAAGTTTATTCATTATCATCCTCGTACACTTGTTATGAACAATTTAGAATTTGATCACGCAGATATTTTTGATGATCTAGATCATATAAAGAAGCATTTTCATCATCTGGTTAGAATAATTCCTGAAAAGGGTCGTGTAATTTCAAATGCACAGAGTAAGGCGCTTGATTCAGTCATTAAATTGGGTATCTGGTCTGAGTTAGAATTTTTTAATGATGATAAGGGATGGTCATATCAATGGGTTGAAGATAGGAATTCTATAGATATTTCATATAAAAATAAAAAACAAGGATTGCTCGATTGGGAATTAATTGGTGACCATAATGCTTCAAATGCATTAGCTGCAATTGCAGCAGCTAATCATATAGGCATCCCTATTTCCAAATCTATTGAGGCTTTAAAAACATTTAAAGGCGTTAAAAGGAGAATGGAAAAAATAGGTGAATATAAGAATAATATTAAAGTTTATGATGATTTTGCGCATCATCCATCTGCTATCAAAAGCACATTGGATGGAATGAAAAAAATGAAAAAAAAAGGTCGAATTATTGCCGTAATTGAGCCAAGATCAAATACCATGAAGCTAGGAAGTATGAAGAAAGATTTGCAAGACAGCCTTAGTTCTGCCGATATAATTTATTGCTATAAAAATAATTTAGATTGGGATCCGTCCGAGTTGTTTAAAAATGATCAAAAAGTAAGAGTTTCAAATAGTACGCAATGGATTTTAGATAGTATCATTGAAGAAAAAAAAGCAAATGATCAAATTGTATTCATGAGCAATGGTGGATTTTCAGGAATTCAAAACAAATGTTTAAATTTATTTGAAAATGAAGAATGACAGTAGCATAAAATTTACGCCCCTTAAAATAACAGTAGCCGTCATTATTTCGTTGATTCTTCACCTTGTATTTTTTACAAATTTTAATTTTAAACAGCTTTTTTTATCCAAAAATAATAATCAATCAGATGAATTAGAAATTTTCGTAACCCGAAAAATAGAAAAGCCTATAAACCAGACTAAAGTGCAAAAACAAATAAAAACGGATGACTCTGAAAAAAAATTATTAAACAATACGCTCATGAAAAAAGAGAAAAAAGTCAAACAGGTAATCAAGGATGATTTATTTACAAATTCAAAGGCTATACAAAATGAAGAGGTAGTAGCTCCAAAAAAACCGATTGATAAAAAAAAGATTTTATCTAATTTGAGTCAATTAGATTTCAATGTTAAACCACAAACGCAAAATGAAAATTTAAGAATTAAAAATATATCCGCTAAGTCTCCAGAATATATTTATCGTTTATATTTTGAAGCTTGGAAAAAGAAAGTCGAGCGAATGGGATCTATGAACTACCCTGAGGCTGCAAAAATAAATAATAGCTTTAGTAACTTGGTAATGAAGGTCACTATTAATTCGAATGGTTTAGTTCATAATATTGCCATCATAAAAAGTTCTGGAAATGAAGATTTAGATATCGCGGCGGTAGATATAGTGAAAAATGGTTCACCTTATGCTCCTTTCAGTGAGCAAATGAAAAGAGAAGTTGATCAGGTTAATATCACAAGAATCTGGAAGTTTATTGAAGATCAAAATTTTTCTACGGCTCAATAATGTCTTATTATAAATATCACATCTTCTTTTGCCTGAATCAAAGAGATGATGGGGAACAATGTTGCAATAATTATGGTGCTAGCGACTGTTTTAATTATATGAAGCATAAACTTAAATCGTTAGATCTATACGGGATCAATCTATCGAGAGTCAACCGAGCTGGCTGTTTAAACAGATGTAAGGAAGGTCCACTGTTAGTAATATATCCTGAAGAAACATGGTATCGATATGTTGATAATGAAGATATTGACGAAATCATCAATGAGCATATTACTCATGGGAGAAAAGTGAAACGTCTATTAATTTAGTTTTTTTATGATAAAGCTATTTATTTTTTTTCTTACCTGATCTGATATCTTCGTTTTTTTAAATTTTTTTTGCTCCGACCAAATAGAGCCTGGAAAATGATTATCATCGTAAAATCTTGGGATTACGTGCCAATGAACATGTGGTGTTAAATTTCCAAGAGAAGCTAAATTAATTTTATCAGGCTTATAGTAAATTTTAATTGCTGACTCCACAATAAATACGACCTTCATTAATTCATCTCTTTCGCTCTCATCGAGATCAGTCATTTCCTTGATATGCTGAATATGCTCAACCCGATAATATGCAGAGTATGATGAATCATCTATTTCAATGATCCTGAATTTACTATTTTTCCAAACAATTGGATAAACTGGCGGTTGGCACAGTTCACATTTATCCAATTATGAAACCTCGAGCATTTTATCAAGGGTAAGCCTTGCTAAATCAGCCTCTTTTTGGGGAACCTTAATTATATTGACAGGATTTTCTTCGATAAGACTTTCTAACGTCCATGCGAGATGTTGAGGATCAATTCTTGCCATAGTTGAACACTCACAAATGACATGTGACATAAACTTCACAAGCTTACCTTCAGCCTTCATTTCTTTTGCAAGGCGATTGACTAAATTAAGCTCTGTTCCAACTAACCACTCAGTTCCGGGGTCTGCATTTTCTATAGTACGAAGAATAAATTCAGTCGAACCTACTAAATCTGAATTTTTACACACATCAAATGGAGCCTCTGGATGTGAAATAACATTTCCATTGGGATAGTTTTTTTTAAAATCTTCAATACTCTCCACTCTGAACATTTGATGGACAGCGCAATGACCTTTCCACAATAAAATTTTAGATTCTATAATTTGTTTTTCTGTAAGTCCTCCTAATGGAAGATCTGGATCCCAAACTGGCATCTTATCAAGAGGTATACCCATCTTATATCCCGTCCATCTGCCTAAATTTTGATCTGGAAAGAAGAGTGCTTTCTCTTTTTGCTTAAAAGCCCAATTTAAAATTTTAGGTGCATTTGTTGACGTACAAACAATGCCCTGATGTTCACCACAAAAGGCTTTAAGATCCGCTGCTGAATTAATATATGTCACAGGCGTAATTTTTTCATCAAAGTCTAATACCTTTGAAATCTCTCTATACGTCCTTTCAACCTTAGCTAGGTTGGCCATATCAGCCATCGAACATCCGGCTGATAAATCTGGCAGTATAGTGATTTGATTGTCCCTTGATAAAATATCTGAGACTTCTGCCATAAAATGGACGCCTAAAAATACAATGTATTTTGCTTCCACATTTTGAACATGCTGTGCTAATTTTAAGGAGTCCCCTGCAAAGTCAGCGTGTCGGTATACTGCTTCGTTTTGATAATGGTGGCCAAGGATAAGTAGATCCTTACCTAATATTTTTTTTGCCTTAATAATTCTTTCCTGGCAATCTTCATCTTTTAATTTTTGAAAAGAATCGAAATTAATAGTAGATATTTTCATTGGATAAATTTTAACTTACAATTGATTTGATTTCGCATAATTTTTCTAATGCTTTACGGTTCGTCCAAGAAAACACTTTGGACTTAGCTTCTTCAATACCAACCCATTTATATTCCAGATGCTCTCTTGGTGCTATTGTGATAGCCATCTTTCTTGGAAGTTCCATACCAAAAATATGCTCCGTATTCTTAGAAACATTGGGTGGGTAACGGTGTCTCCAATGAGTGAAAATTTCATACTCATGGTTAAGATTCCAGTCTTGTATATCATATTGATTTGGGTTTATTCCAGTCTCTTCAAAAACTTCTCTTCGTGCAGCTTCATAAGGAGATTCCTCAGGTTCAAGGCTTCCTGTCACAGACTGCCAGTAATCTTTTTTGTCAGCTCGACTTAGTAGCAAAATATCATTCTTTTTTGTATAAATTACAATTAAGGACGATACAGGTATTTTATATTTACGAGTTTTCAAATATTAGGTAATTTAAATATAATGTTTTCTTCGATCCCATTCATTTCATCAATCAAAACATCGTAGTTACTTTTTATCTTTTTTATAAGATTTTTAACTAAAATTTCTGGTGCCGAAGCTCCTGCAGTAATTCCAATCTTTTTTTTATTCAATAAAATAGATAAATCAAAGCTCTCTATATTACCAACAAGTACTGATTCAACACCTTCTTGTTTTGCAAGTTCAGCTAATCTAGAAGAATTTGAGCTATTTGAAGATCCCACAACAATAATCAGCTCTTTATCTTTTATTAATGATTTAATTGCATCTTGACGATTTTGGGTGGCGTAACAGATATCACTTTTATTTGGCTCTGAAATATTAGGATATTTTGTCTTTAATTTATTTATTATCTCTTTTGTTTCATCAATTGATAAGGTTGTTTGTGTTACATAGCTAATTTTTTCTGTATTTTTAATCCTTAGTCTATCTATATCTCCAAGGTTTTGTACTAAGAAGGTTTTGTCATTATCATCAACTTGCCCCATTGTTCCATCAACTTCCGGGTGGCCTTCGTGACCTATCATAATAATGATATGACCCTTTTTATTTTGTTGAATAACTTCTTTATGGACTTTTGTTACCAATGGGCATGTTGCATCAATAGGAACGAGACTAAAATCGCTTGCCTTTTTTCTAACTAATTTCGATACACCATGGGCACTATAAATTACATGGCTTCCCTTTGGGATATCTTCCATATCCTCAACAAAAATGGCGCCCTTTCTTTTTAAATTCTCAATGACAAACTCGTTATGGACAACCTCATGTCTCACATAAATAGGTGCGCCATATGTTTCAAGCGCTTTTTCAACAATTGCAATTGCTCTATCAACGCCAGCACAAAAACCTCTAGGCTCCGCTAATGTAATATGTATTTCTTTCTTCATTCAGCAATTAGGATTCTGGTAGAACCTTTTCCCCTTTAATAAGGTGATCAAAAGTCTCTTTCTCTCTGATAATATGAGTTTTGGCTTTATCAACCATCAGTTCGTATAGCCGTGGCCTCGTATTATAGTTTGAGCTCATTGACATTGCATAAGCTCCGGTATCCATGATTACTAGAATATTATTAGGCTCTATACTAATAACTCTATCTTTTCCAATGAAATCACCTGTTTCACAAATGGGTCCCACAATATCAAAAACAGATTCCTTATCAGTTGTCTCTGAGGTATTGAAAATCTTATGGAATGCACCATATAAGGATGGTCGCATAAGATCATTCATTGCAGCATCTATAATTGCAAAGTTTTTATCTTGGGTCTTTTTTACATATTCTACTTTAGTCAAAATAGCACCTGCATCTGCCATAATTACTCTTCCAGGTTCTAATAGAATTTTGAAATCTCTTCCTTTAGTTAATGTGGTAACTGCTTTTGCATAGTCATCAAAGGGGATTGCTTTTTCATTCTCGTAACTTATTCCGATGCCTCCACCAATGTCCAGATGTTGAATCTTTATACCTTCTTCTTCTAATTTATCGATTAACGTAATTAACTTTTTTACAGAATCCTCAAATGGTTTTAGATCCGTTATTTGTGAACCAATATGACAATCAATACCTTTTATTAAAATTGAATCCATTGTTTTCGCCTTTTTATATAAATTCAAGGCAGATTCTTCACTTACGCCAAATTTGTTCTCTTTAAGCCCTGTTGATATATATGGGTGGGTATTGGCATTAACATCAGGGTTAACCCTAATGGAAATAGATGCTTGTTTACTTAATGATTTTGCTATTTCTTGAATTCTTGTCAGCTCATCCTCTGATTCAATATTAAAAGCAAGAATATTATTTTCGATAGCTAATTTTATCTCTTCAGAAGTTTTTCCTACGCCAGAAAAAACAATTTTTTTAGGGTCACCATCAGCAGCAATGACTCTTCTCAGTTCACCCCCTGAAACGATATCAAAACCTGCTCCATTTTTTGCAAGTAACTGTAATATTGCAAGATTAGAATTTGCTTTAACAGCAAAACAAATTAGGTGATCTACATTTTTAAATGCAGATTCTAGGTTCTTAAAGTTATCTACTATTCTTTTTTTAGAATAAATATAAGTTGGGGTAGCAAACTTTTCTATAATTGAATCGATACAAACATCTTCGACAAAAAATTTATCTTTTTTCTTAATTAAAATTGAAGATTTCATTTAAGCTAGCTGTTTTTGATCAGTAAAAATTTCATCTTTATATTTGTAAAGCTGAGATTGAGGATATTTCTCCTCAGGGATATAAAGCTCTCCTTTAGTACCACAGCCAACTAGTAAAAGAAAATAAAAACAAATTAAAAAAGAATATTTTTTCATACGCGTATTTTATCATTAATAAATAGTAATTTTTTTCTCATCTATTTTATCTTCCCATACAATAATCTTATTAAGCTCCTCACTAATTAAAATCTTGTTATTTTCTAAGACTATCAAATAATGACTAACGCCTAATTCATTGGCGATTTCAATTTTTTTGGAGATCTCTTCAATAAATATTGGGTTAGAATAAACATCCGATTTTTCTCCAGAATTATCTCCAGGTGGAATTAATACTGTGACTGACATTGTGTTAGAGACAGGATAACCTGAATGAGGATTGATAATATGTGAATATCTTTTTTTATTTACAGCAAAATATTTTTGATAATCACCAGATGTTCCAATTGACCAACCTGGCTTTAATGGCAAGCTTGCCATTAAATTTGGATTTCTAGGGTCCTGAATACCTACTATCCATTCTTTTTTACCCTGCATACCTAATGCTAAAATATTTCCTCCGATATTGATGAGTGCATTGTTTATATTATATTGCTCCAATATATTTTTAGCTTGGTCTAGTGCATAACCTTTGGCGTATCCTCCCATATCAACTTGAACAAACTTATTAGTACTACTGAGTATATTATTAACGATTTTTATATTTTCCATAGAAGGTTTGGCTTTAACCAACTTTGAAATAGATCTAGCATCTGGCATTACCTTACGAGGAACTTCGGAATGAAATCCCCATAAACTCACAAGTTTTCCAATTGCAGGATTGAAGTAGCCATTGGTTTGGTTTTCATATTCCTGACCTCTTCGAATCAAAGATATTACCTCTTCATCCTCTATAAAAAAGGGTATTTCATTTTGAATTGCTTCGTTGATTTCAAAAACTAACCCTTCCCGCCAAGGATGGAGCATATGATGAAGTTTATTGAAGTTTGATAAAATTTCTTTTGAGGCATTTGAAGCTAATTTTTTAGATTCTCCATATATTTTGATATCTACAATCGTACCAAAGACATAATCTTTTTTTTGAAATAGTAAGTTTTCATACATGCTTATAGTAAATATAAGGATAAATACTAAAATTAATAATAAAAACTTTACGTATCTTTGCATTAGATATTCTTAAAGTGCATCAATGATAAATTCAGCGCCATTAAAATTGGTTTGATTTTCTATTTCAACTAAGCATGTTGGACTTGTCACATTTATTTCTGTTAAGTATTTTCCAATCACATCAATTCCGACGAAATCTAGTTTACTTTTTACTAAATACTTTTTGATTACATTAACAATTTTAATATCATCGGCTGTTAATTTTTTTGCGATACCAGTCCCACCTTTTGCCAAATTTGCTCTGAAATCTTTTCCATCTGGGATTCTTGCTAGACAAAAAGGAAGTGGCTCACCTTTTATAATAATAATTCGCTTATCCCCCTCAGTGATATCTGGAATATACTTTTGAGCCATCATAACTTTAGTGTCATTAACAGTGCTAGTTTCAAGAATACTGTTTATATTTTTATCTAATTCATCAATCACAAAAATTCCATTACCTGCCATGCCATTAATAGGCTTAAGAACAATCTTTTCATGTAGCTTAAGAAAATTGATTACATCACTAGCATTTGAGGTAACGATTGTGGGTGGAATAATTTCTTGGAAATTAAGAATAGACAGTTTTTCATTATGATTTCTGATTGATGACGGATTATTGATGACATCTGTTCTTTCTTTAACTGCGTGATCTAATAAATAAGTAAGATTTAAATAGTCATCGTTAAATGGTGGATCTTTTCTAATAAAAATTTTTTTAAAAAAAGAACTTAAATTCAATTCAGTATCCTGATACTTTATTCCTTTCTCTAAACTTATAATCTTCTGACTATGAATATTTACATTTCCTTCATATATTGAAAATTGATTAATTTCAGAGAAATGTACCTCAATATCCCTCCTGAGGCACTCTTTCATTAATAATAGAGAGGAATCCTTAATTTTATTAAGAGACTCAATAGGATCGATGATAAAAAGATAAGCCATCATTTTCTTTCTGCTAGTTCTTTAGACGCTGCTAGCATTGATAATCTTGCAATAACGCCATAAGCATAAAATCTGTTGGCCTTATCATGACAGGGCCTTCCTTGATCAGGCATGAGGCATGAGGTTTCAAAAGCGACAGGTTCAAAATGCATTCCTGGAGAATTCAAATTTTCATCCTTACCCTTACTTGTATGAACGCGATAAAAACCTCCCACAACAAAATGGTCAATCATATATACAACGGGTTCAGCCACTGCTGTATTAATAGTTTCTTCAGTGTGAATACCCTCTTGCACAAGCACCTCAGATACTGACATCCCCTCCTTTATCACCGACATTTTCTTTCTCATCTTTCTATTTAGGTTGATAGCCTCTGAACTGGATTTAACAGTCATCACACCCATGCCATATGTGCCTGCATTTGCTTTGACAACTATGTATGGATCTTGAGAAATATTATATTCACTATATTTTTTTTGTATCTGAACTAACAGGCTATCAATAGTCTCTTCAAGTCTATCTTCTCCTTCACCAGCTGAAAAATCTAAATTATCTAATTTCTCTGATAATGGATTAATTAACCATGGGTCACTGTTGGTTAATATTGAAAACTCTTTTGCTACTTGACTATAAAAATGAAAATGGGACGATTTTTTTCTTGTGGGCCAGCCAGCATTAATTGGTGGAATAATTTGCTGTCCAAGGTTTTTAATTATTTCAGGTACGCCACCAGACAAATCATTATTCAAAATAATTGAACAGGGTATAAATTCAGTGCCATCTTTATTTTTTAAAAATAAAAAGTCCTCCCTTCTGCTAATAGGCTCAATAGTAATAAACTGATTTTCGTCTATATCAATATTCGTTGATTCTAAAATACTTGTATCTACGGAGCCAATCCTAACCTCAAGTCCAGAATTTTTTAGAATCTCTTTGAGTTGGTATAGATTTTTCAGATAAAACAAATTTCTTGTGTGTTTTTCGGGGATTATGAGAACCCTCTTTGCTTCTGGACAAACTTTTTCTATGGCAACAGATGATGCCTGGATTGCGAGCGGCGAAAAATCTGGATTTAAATTGTTAAACCCTCCAGGAAATAAATTCATATCAACAGGCGCTAGTTTAAAACCTGAATTTCTAAGATCAACTGATCCGTAGAAGGGCGCTTGATTTTCTAGCCACTGAGTTCTAAACCATTGCTCTATGTCACAGCTGCGATGTATTATAAAATTTTCTAATTCTAATAACTCTTCTGTTAAATTAATTTTAAGAGGCTGGTTCATTCAATGTCCTTACCTTGCGCTTGCAGATCTGCATGGTAACTACTCCTTACCATAGGGCCACTTGCGACAGAATTAAAACCTAAATTTTCAGCTATGGTTTTTAAACTTTCAAATTCTTCTGGGGGGACATATCTTTCAACAGGTAGGTGAAATTCTGTTGGTTGGAGATATTGCCCTATCGTGATCATGTCTACCTTATGACTTCTCAAGTCTCGCATAACTTCTATAATTTCATCATTTGTTTCACCCAGGCCTAGCATTAAACCCGATTTTGTAGAAACATCTGGATATTTACTTTTATATGTTGATAATAATTTTAAAGAGTGCGAATAATCAGAGCCAGGCCTTGCTTGCTTGTAGAGTCTTGGAATTGTCTCAAGATTATGATTAAAAACGTTCGGAGGAGACTCATATAAAATATCTATTGCTTTGTCTAAACGCCCTCTGAAATCTGGTACAAGAATTTCAATGCCAATGTTAGGATTTAAACTTCTTATTTGATCTATACACCTAACAAAATGTGAAGCGCCTCCATCTCTTAAATCATCTCTATCAACACTTGTAATCACAACATATTTCAATTTTAGGGATGAAATTGTTTTTGCCAAATGTAATGGCTCTAAATCATCTGGTGGTTTAGGTTTACCATGTGTTACGTCGCAAAAAGGGCATCTTCTTGTGCACAAATCTCCTAAGATCATAAATGTTGCTGTGCCATGGCTATAACATTCTGCAATATTAGGACAGCTTGCCTCCTCACAAACGCTGCGTAATTCTTGCTCACTAAGTAAATTTTTTACCCTCATGTACTCCGCTGTTTTTGGAAGCTTCATTTTTATCCACGAAGGTTTTTTTAGGGGCTCCATTGGTACAATTTTAATAGGGATTCTTGATGTTTTCTCCCTGCCTAATTCCTTATTGTTTCTCATTCAATGACCTAAAAAAAAATTTAAATTGCTCCAAAACTTCCTTCTCAACTTCACTTTGACTAATCTTTGGCAAATAATCCTCTAATTGTGACATTTTTAAGCCTTTATAACCACAGGGGTCAATATCAAGGAAGGGATCTAAATTCATATTTACGTTTAAACTTAAGCCGTGGTATGTGTATCCTTTTTTTAATCTCAAACCAATGGAAGCAATTTTTTTTTCATCAACATAAATACCAGGTGCATTTTTTTTTAGTTTTCCAATTATTTTTTTATTTTTAAGATACATTACAATACAATTCTCAATACCAGATACTAGCCGTCTTATTGAAAGCTTATTTTTATTTAAGTTAATTAAAAAGTAAAAAATAATCTGCCCTGGTCCATGGAACGTTATTTTTCCACCGCGATCAACAAAAAGATGGGGTATTGAGCTATTCGGTAATTTTAAATCTTTCTTATTTAGGCCAGTCGTATATATGGGATTGTGCTCAGTAACCCAAATCTCATCTGATTTAGGGTTATTCTCAATATGAGCCTTCATAGCCAACCAGCAAGTTTTATAATCTGTTAAGCCTAAATATTTAATATTCAAAGCCATTTATAAAACAAACTTAGTAACTTTTAATCCTGAAAGTTCTATATAAATATTGTCTAACTGTTTTTGTGATAAGACAAAAACATTGCAAGTCAAACTAATGTATTTTCCTGCGCTGCTACCTTTCATTTCAATACATGAGCTGTCAAAACGGGCATCAAATTTAGCTATTGATTTGAGCACAATATCAGAAAAGTCTTCAACGGCATCACCTATTACTTTTATTGCAAAATGACAAGGGAAGTTAATCAGAGGTTCTTTGATTGGGTCATCCATTTTTTAATTTTATCTTTTTACAATAAAACCATTTATAAAAAAATTTTCAGATAGCTCATCTTTCTTAATTTTAGCTTTTTGATTATTTTTGAAAGGCCCTATTAATACTTGAAATTGATCTTCATTCTTAATTTTTTTAATGTTTTCATTTTTAACTGTACCTAATTTTTTAATCTTATTTATGAGATTGTTTGCATTTTTCTCATCCGAAAATAAGCCTGCTTGTATGTATATTTGTTTATTTATTTTGCTTACTTTAACTTTTTTATCAAGGTCTATTAATTCTACTTTTACAAGCTCACTCCCTTTTTCAATAATTTCTAATCTATTCGCTGCTGCATAAGATAAATCAATAATACGATCTTTAACAAATGGGCCTCTATCGTTGACGCGTACAATCACTGTTTTGTCATTTTTTAAATTTGTAACTTTCACATAGCAAGGAAGTGGGAGGGTTTTATGAGCTGCTGTCATCTTATACATGTCATATACCTCACCGATTGATGTTTTATTACCATGATATTTTTTTCCATACCAAGTAGCATAACCCGTTGCCGTATATGGCTTTAAAGTCGTCATTGGATAATATGTTTTACCAAAAACCTTATAAGGTCGATTTGAGAACTTATTTAAAGGTTCTTTTTTGGGTGTTGCATTAGGAATACTCCACAGGTTTTCCGGAATGACTTCTTCAGGACCATCGTCGAGATAGTAAGCCCCTTTTGATTTTGAGTCTGTTACCGGATCTTCATTATTGTTATCAACGTTATTTGTTTGACAACCGGCAAGACATAGGGCTATTAATAAAAATATAGTACCTTTTATATTATTCATCCATTTCCAAGTTTATATTTGAATCAAGTTGCTCAACATTTTTTTTGTATTCAACCATTTCAATTTGATTGTTATTTGCTTTAGCAATTTTATACAAATATAAATAAGATAGTGTATGTTTTTTATTTTGACTGACAACTTTTTTGAATAATTTATAAGCATCGTCCTGATTTTCTTGGTGATAATTTGCTAAGCCTAAATGAAAATTCGACTCGTCTGCTTCTGGTTCACTCTTAACCCAGTCCTTCGATATAATTTTAAGCTTGTTCCAGTCTTTTTTATTTAAAGCACTTACGACCCTCATAAAGTACGGTTGATCTTTTTCAGGTTGATCCCAAAATGCTCTTTCCGGAGCAGTTGTAATTGAAACCTCTTTACCATTTATCAACATTTCCTCAATAATTTCTACTGGCATACTATAATAAAAAGCTGACCTTCCTGGAGTCTTAAATGTCGTAATTCCTAACAACTCGCCTTGGTAATTAAAAATACCTCCTCCACTAGCGCCTAAAGAAAAAGAAGCTGATGACTGAATAATCTGATGTCCTTCATAATCGAATTTAGCTTTCACTGTTCCAAATGACGATCCTGGTTTTGCCGAGTTTCCCCCATAGCTTTTTGTAAAGACATCCGTTTCGTATTCAACATCTGCCGTCTTTGTCATTTTGACTGGCTTGAGTTCTAGGAATTTAAATTTCAAAATGCAAAGGTCACTCTTCCAATCTGCTATTAACGCATCTGGCGAATAGCTTATGCCATATTTGGTTACATGTATTCCTTGTGAGTTTGCAATTACATGACAATTAGTCACGATATAATTTTTTGCAACTACTACACCAGAACCTACGCCGTGATTTCCTTTATCATTAGCAACATGGACTTTTACGACAGATGGGTTGGTACTAAATAGTATTTCAACACTTGGTGTTGAAAAACTCGTTACTGGAAATAAAATACCTAACAGAAATAATTTTTTGATCATGGCTTTTGAATAACTGATTATTTAATAGGCAGTAGACAAAATCAACTGCCTAAGTTCATGTTATTTTAGCCGCACTTACTTTCACCACAGTTTAAACAAGTAAGGCATCCATCCATCATGATAGCTGCTTTTGTTTGACACTTATTGCATAACTGTGCATCTTTTGGAAAACCAGATTCATCTAACTTATCAGGATTTTTTTTTAAATATTCTGCTTTCTTATCATCGATTAATTGTTGCTGATGCTCTTCTGGTTCTGTAACTTTTAGCATACCAATATTTTTAAGATGCTCTTCTAGAACTTGGCCTAATTCGGCAACTAAACTTGGGACATATTTACCGCCTTTTTTATAATAACCTCCGTTGGGATCGAAAACACTTTCTAACTCTTCAATTAAAAATGTCAAATCACCACCTTTTCGAAATACAGCCGACATTACTCTTGTAAGCCCAACTATCCATTGAAAGTGCTCCATATTTTTTGAATTAACAAATATTTCAAAAGGCCTTCTATGTTCTTGGTCAGAGCCTTCATTCATAATGACATCGTTAATAGTTATATATAAGGCATGTTCTGTTACGGGGGTTTTAACTTTATAAGTTGAGCCTGTTATTTTATCTGGCCTTGCTAATGGCTCGCCAATTTGAACTACTTCAGCGGGTATTTCCTTTTTTTCATCTTTTTGCTCATCTATTTTATCAACAACAGAATAGCCTACGATTTTCTTTTCAATCTTAATTGACATCTACTAACTCCTAAAATTTACCGTAATAGCCCTCTTTTAAGGCGTCATACAAATTGGCTGCAGAATGAACTTCTCCATCATACTCAATTTCTTCATTTCCCTTTACCTCAACTTCCTGTCCATCATCAAGAGTAAATTTATAACTAGTATTTTCTAAATCCTTTTCAGTTACCAATACACCTTGAAAAGCTTCTGGGTTAAATCTAAAGGTTGTACACCCCTTTAATCCTTTTTCATACGCATACAAATATATTTCCTTAAAATCTTCATAATCGTAATCTGTTGGAACGTTGATTGTTTTGGATATCGAGCTATCAATCCATTTTTGGGCTGCAGCTTGAATATCTACATGAGCTTTTGCCTTTATGGTTGACGAATCAATAAAGTAATCTGGTAATTTCTCGTCGGCATTTTCTGAAAATGGCATCGCCTTAGGATTCACCAATGCTCTATAAGCAAGCAGTTCATATGAGAAAACATCGACTTTTTCTTTTGATTTTTTACCTTCCCTGATGACATTACGGCTATAGTGATGTGCAAAAGAAGGTTCAATTCCATTACTCGCATTATTTGCTAATGACAGTGAAATAGTTCCTGTTGGTGCAATAGAGCTATGGTGAGTAAATCGACAACCGTCCTTTGCAATCTGCGCTTGAATGGAAGCAGGAAATTGTTGCATATACCTGCTATATTTTCCAAGTAAAACTTTCCCCTTTAATTTATCGCCAACTTTAATTCCATCTTTTTTCATTTCAGGCCTCATTAAAAGCATTGATGCTGTGACCTCAAACTCTTCGTCCATGATTGGTGCTGGCCCTTTCTCTTTAGCAAGATCTATGCCCACCTGCCATCCAATTTCAGCTAAAATTCGGCTTACCTCTTCGGTAAATTTTAATGATTCTTCGTCGCCATAAACGAGGCCCATCATTGATAGTGTTGATCCAAGACCAAGGTAACCCATTCCATGACGTCTTTTTCTTGCAATCTCATCTCTTTGCTTACCTAATGGCAACCCATTAATCTCAACAACATTATCAAGCATTCTTGTAAATATACTGACGACTTCTTTATACTTGTCCCAATCAAACTGTGCTTCTTCTGTGAAAGGTTTTTTGACAAACTTGGTTAAATTTACAGATCCAAGTAAACACGCTCCGTAGGGAGGAAGTGGCTGCTCTCCACAAGGGTTTGTTGCCCTAATATTTTCACAAAACCAGTTATTATTCATCTCATTAACACGATCAATTAGGATAAATCCAGGTTCTGCGTAATCGTATGTTGATGACATGATTATGTCCCACAACCTCTTCGCCGGAATAACTTTATAAACGCGACATGCAACCTTTCCGGTATGTTTGCCTTGAGTTTTAGATAAATATTTACCAGGTACTGGCCAGTTTCTCCATACTACTTGATCTTCATTTTCTAAATCTAAGCCTTCATCTTTAGCTTCTTTTGCCGTTATAGGAAATGCAACTTTCCAATTTTGATCCTTCTTAACGGCTTCCATAAAATCTTTAGTAATCAAACAAGACAAATTAAACTGCCTTAACCTTCCATCTTCTCTTTTTGCTTTAATAAAATCAGTAACGTCAGGATGAGCAATATCAAATGTAGCCATTTGTGCCCCACGCCTACCGCCAGCGCTTGAAACGGTAAAACACATACGGTCATAAATATCCATAAATGAGAGAGGGCCACTCGTGTAAGCACCAGCACCTGCAACAAATGCACCTTTTGGTCTCAATGTTGAGTACTCGTAACCAATTCCACAACCTGCCTTTAAAGTCAGGCCTGCTTCATGAACTTTATCTAAAATATCAGTCATGCTGTCTTCAATTATTCCTGATACCGTACAGTTAATTGTACTTGTGGCAGGTTTGTGTTCTAAGGCGCCAGCATTTGAAGTAATTCTTCCAGCAGGTATTGCTCCATTTTGTAAAGCCCAAACAAATTTTTCACTCCATTGCTCTTGAATCTCTTTTTCTTCAACATCGGAAAGCGCTTTAGCAACTCTTAGGTAGGTATCATCAACATCCTTATCAACAAAGTCACCTTTCTTGGACTTAAGTCGATATTTTTTATCCCATATATCAAGTGATACTGGTTGGACTGGAATCGAACCTTCTTCAGGATGATCCTCATTATTTGATACCGCTTTAAGCATTACAAACCCCCTAATTTAAGTACTAAATTGCTTTTTTATTGAAAATTATTGATTTTTTTAAAACCACTACATCTTGTGCTTACATAAAAAATAATATCACTTGATTGTGTCTGGTCAAGTAATATTTATTAAAAGAACAATAAAAAAATGACCTCTTAAAAAATTATCATTTAAAACAATAACTTTCATAAAAATTAATTTTATTTATAGATAATTTATGTGAGAAAATAAAAAAGATGCGTCTTATTATTTACAATATCATTGTTTATCTTATTCTTCCCCTGACTATAATCAAATTAGTTTATCGAGGGATAAAAAATAAAGATTATTTAAGAGGTTGGTCTGAGCGTTTCGCCATTTACCCCGATGCTGAAAAAAATAAGTGGTTAAAGAGAAAAACCTTATGGATGCACTGTGTTTCAGTTGGGGAAACAAAGGCAATTTATAGGCTTTTAGAACAATTACAAAAAAATTATCCAAGAGCGCATTTCTTAATCACCCATGGTACTCCGACAGGCAAAAAAGTTGCCCTTCCAAAAAATAAAAACATTCACAGAGCCTATCTACCTTATGATGCTTTTGGCCTAGTCAATAGGTTTCTCAAATTTTATAGACCAACTGTCGGAATATTACTTGAAAAGGAAATTTGGCCAAATTTAATAAACCAATGTAACCATAAAAAAATTCCCCTACTCCTCATAAACGGAAGGCTTTCTAATGAATCTATTAAAAACTATAAAAAATTTAGAAATTTTTATACGCCTTTGTTAAATAAACTATCAAATATTTATGTGCAGGGTGAATCTGATAAGAAAAATTTCGAGCAATTAACTGTTCATAAAGTTCAAGTGATGGGTAACTTAAAATTTGACCAAATACCCCCTAGAGAAACGGTGCAAAACTCAAAAAAAATGAAGAACGATTTAATGATTAAGGATCAAATTATTATAGTTGCTGGAAGTACACGAGAGGGTGAAGAAGAAATTATCCTTAATCAAATATTAAAAATGAATAAGAAAAATATAACATTAATTCTGACTCCAAGACACCCCGAAAGGTTTAGTAAAGTCGAAAATCTTTTTAAATCAAAAAATATAAAATTTGCTAAACGAAGTCAAGCCTCTTCAATCAGATTAACACCAAATTTTATACTTGGTGATTCTATGGATGAGATGTATATATATTACGGATTGGCAAATGTCGTTATTCTTGGAGGCAGTTTCTTCAATTATGGAAGTCAAAACCCAATTGAACCACTAAAAATGAAAAAGCCCACTATTATTGGGCCATCGATTTTTAACTTTAAGGACATTATTCTTGAAGCTATAAAATCAAAAGCCGCTATTCAAATAGGCCATATTCATGAATTACCCAAAACTATTACAAAATTAAGTAATTTAAAAACACGAAATTCAATGATTAAAAAGTCAAAGGAGTTTATTTCAAGGTCAGAGGGAAGTTCTAGAAAAGCTCTAAAGATTATTAGTCAATATTTTTAATTAGAGGCGCAATTTCTTTAAAAATTGGATTTTCAGATGAGCCTAACCATTCAAATACGACTGATTCAACATTTGTAATAATACATCCTGCACTTTTTAGTCTTCCTAGTGCATTTTGCTTATTTAATATATTCCTTGAAACTACTGCATCCTCAATCACAAAAACTTCTTTACCTGCTTTGATAAGTCCCAGAGCTGTTTGGAGAATACAAATATGCGCTTCCATACCAATTAAAAAAACTTGCGGTTTGGTGCGGATTAAATACCGATTAAAAATAGCATCGTCAGTACATGCAAAGACCTTTTTTTCTATATAACTCGCCTCATTAACAAAAGCCTTAATAGAAGGCAAAGTTGGCCCTAAACCTTGTGGATATTGCTCAGTAATAATTGAAGGAATTTCTAATTTCTGGGCTACCGTAAATAAAAGCTCACATCTCTTAATAATTTTATTAATAACTTCTTTTGGCATAACAGAAGCTAATTTTTCCTGCATATCTACTAAAACCAATTGGCTTTTATTTTTTGATGCAATCATTACTGTTCCAGTATTAGATATTTATTTATTTCAATTATGTCTTGTTTTGTGAGCATACCAACAGAAAATTTTAAATTAATTAAATTCATTAGGTAATCATATTTGTTATCAAGTATATCTTTTTCAGCATCAAAATAAACTTGTTGAGCTCTTAAAACATCTATACTATCTCTTAAACCAGCCTTAAAACCTAAATTGGTCGAATCAAGCGTTAATTTAGCACTTTTTAATGCTACGTCGTAAGCAACTATTTCCGCAAAATTTGTTTGAAGATGCAAAAAATTTTCTCTTACTTCTAACTTAACTTGCCTTTCTAAATATTCTTCATCTTCTTGTAATTTGAGTTTAAGTAACTTGCCTTCACGTACCCTTGAACTTCTGAATCCACCTTCATAAATTGGAATATTAATTTCAACACCAATTGCATCAGAAAAATCTTTACCTCCTTGGTTTTTAGTTGTGCCATAAGGATACCCTCCACTATTCCAATTTCTTGAACGCGAGGCAAATGCATCAATTGTTGGGTACCTATCGCCTGTACGAATTTCTATTTCTCTGTCTGCAATTTTGACTTCGTCTCTTCTTATTTGAAGATCTAAATTATTCTCTATTGCAATATCGATCCATTCTTCTGCTTTATTTTCAACCTCTGTAAATGTAATCACTGGATTTAATTTATTAAGCTTTCCTGGAAGTGACCCCGTAATAGTTTCAAATTCTCTTTTTTTAATTTTAAAAAGTTGTACAGCATTTAATTGTTCAACCTCTATCAATGCAGCTTTTGTTTTTGTTTCATTAACATCTGTAATGGAAACTAGCCCAGCTTTGAACATCGCTTCCGCCTCAGCAAGCTGTGCAAGTATTTCTTTGCGCTGGGCTTGAAGTAAATCAATCTCATCTGATGCCTGTAGTGTTTCGAAATATAATTTTACAACTCGATAAATCAAGTCTTGTCGTGACCAAAGAAGCTGTTTGTCACTTAGACTCGTTTGAACTAAATTTTGTTTGTAGCGATTATAAGATGCATAATTAAAAATTGGTTGCCTCACTACAACACCATATTCATAGTTTTGATAATCTGCTTTCGTTCCAGCCAATAAGACATTACTAATTGGCGTATTAAATTTTCTTGAATTATCAAGATCAGAATAGCTTCCCGATGCAGATATATTTGGTAATAAAAGAGATAAGCCTTGATCTATTAATTCCTGAGTTGCTTGGTTTTGTATAGTCGCAGCAGATAGAAGGGCATCATGCCTCAGTGCTTCATTGTATAGTGATAATAAGTCACTCGTTTTTTCAGCACTAATAAATGAAGAAAAACTCATACAAAACAAAAATACCAATAATCTGATCTTTAAATAAAGAATCGACATAAAATTTAAATATTGTTTTCCCACATTTAAAAAATAAACTTAGATGCTTCACTTTTCATAATTAAAAAAGGAATAACATCTTCAAACATAGACTTGGATTCATACTCATTTTGACCAACTTTCTCAATAAGGTTCGCTTGCATAAGCGTTTTAGTACCTTCGAACAAAAATAATTTACCGCCTAATTTAAGCTGTTCTCTCAGCCCTAAGGGCTCTTTAAGAACGCCCCCCGTAAATACAATCACATCATAAGGAGCAAAGTCTAAGTTACCTTGTACACCATCATCATTTATATATGATAAATTTAAGAGATTATCTTTTTGATGAATTTTTTTTGCTTTATCTAAGAAATTGTCAAATAAATCCATCGTAACGACATGCTTTGAAAGAGATGCTAGCAAAGCTGCAAAAAAACCTGTCCCGGTTCCAATATGCAAAATATGGTCTGTTGGTTTTAACTTAAGAGATTGCAAAACTCTTGCCTCTTGTTTTGGGGCAAGCATATATTGTTTATGTTGAAGTGGAATCTGTACGTCTGTGAAAGCAATTTTTTTATATGTTTCTGGGACATATGCTTCCCTTTTAATTTTGTCATACAAATCTAATATCGACGCATCAAACACATCCCACGTTCTAATTTGTTGCTCAATCATATTAAAGCGTTTGACATCGGTAAGGGTTTTCATTTATTTGTAAGCTCTGAAAAAATTTAGAATTAATTTAAATCAATTATAGCTGAGACGGTCACAAACGCCTTGGGTATTTTCATTAAAAATATCATGCTTACCTTGCTATAAGCTTGATAATCAAGTAATTTATACCTAGTGCTAGGGGTCCGCTTTTAGTGGTGAGAAAAACTCTTTGAACCTGATGTGAATTAAATATCGCCGTAGGGAATGCATCTATAAACTGCTCCCTACTATATGTAAAATTAATAAAGGAGTCAGCAGTGAACGCTTCAGATAAACAGATTAAAATGAATGTCGACAAATTCGTTAGTAAAGACGCAGGTCTTGACAAAGCAGCTCTTGAATCTTTTGAAAACTCAAAAAAAGTATACATAGAAGGATCGACGCCCGATATTCAAGTGCCTTTTAGAGAAATTTCTATTTCAGATACACCCTCTGAATTTGGTGCTGAAAAAAATGCCCCTGTTTTAACTTATGATACCTCTGGGCCTTACACTGACCCCAAAAGTAAAATTGATATTAAAAATGGTTTAATTCCCTTACGTAATAAATGGATTGAGGATAGAAAAGATACTGAACAACTTCAGGGTCCTTCATCAACTTTTGGTAAAAAAAGAAAGACAGACCCATCATTAGAGGATATGCGATTTAACCTAAGGCGTAATCCAAAGAAAGCCTTGGCAGGTAAAAATGTATCTCAAATGCACTATGCCAAAAAAGGAATTATTACCCCCGAAATGGAGTTTATAGCCATTAGGGAAAACCAAAGGCGTGAAGGCATTTCAGATGTCCTCCAAACACAACACCCTGGTGAAAATCATGGCGCCAAGATTCCTCAAAAAATAACCGCAGAATTTGTAAGAGATGAGGTTGCCAAAGGGCGAGCTATCATTCCAGCAAATATTAATCATCCAGAAACAGAACCGATGATTATCGGAAGAAATTTTTTAGTTAAGATCAATGCCAATATTGGTAACTCAGCCCTAGGATCGAGCATTAGTGAAGAGGTTGAAAAGATGGTTTGGGGCACCCGTTGGGGTGGTGACACTGTAATGGATTTATCTACTGGAAAAAATATTCATGAAACAAGAGAGTGGATCATTAGAAATAGTCCTGTTCCTATAGGGACCGTTCCAATTTACCAGGCACTAGAAAAAGTAAATGGTAAGGCTGAGGATTTAACTTGGGAAATTTTTAAGGACACCCTCATTGAACAAGCAGAGCAAGGGGTGGATTACTTTACAATTCATGCAGGCGTGAGATTGGCTTATATTCCAATGACTGCTAAAAGAATGACGGGTATTGTGAGTCGAGGGGGTTCTATTATGGCGAGTTGGTGTCTCGCTCATCACAAAGAATCATTTTTATATACTCACTTTGAAGAAATCTGCGAAATAATGAAAGCCTATGATGTTAGTTTTAGTTTAGGTGATGGTTTAAGACCAGGATCAATATACGACGCAAATGACGAGGCACAATTTGCTGAATTAAAAACATTGGGTGAGCTAACTAAAATCGCTTGGAAACATGATGTCCAAGTAATGATTGAAGGCCCGGGTCATGTGCCTATGCATATGATTAAAGAAAATATGGATCTGCAGTTAGAGCATTGTGACGAAGCCCCTTTTTACACTCTCGGACCGTTGACTACCGATATTGCACCTGGCTATGATCATATTACTTCAGGAATTGGTGCTGCTATGATTGGTTGGTATGGCTGTGCCATGCTTTGCTATGTCACGCCCAAAGAACATTTAGGTTTACCTGAAAAAGAGGACGTGAGAACAGGGATTATTACTTACAAAATTGCTGCCCATGCGGCAGATCTCGCAAAAGGTCACCCGGGTGCTCAAATCCGTGATAATGCTCTATCGAAAGCAAGATTTGAATTTAGATGGAATGATCAGTTTAATTTAGGCCTTGATCCTGAAAAAGCAAAAGAATTTCATGATGAAACGCTTCCGCAAGAGGGAGCAAAACAAGCCCATTTTTGTTCAATGTGTGGCCCCCATTTCTGTTCAATGAAAATATCCCAAGATGTTAGAGACTATGCATCTAAAAAAGGAATATCTGATACAGAGGCTCTAGAAAAAGGCATGGAAGAAAAATCAATTGAATTTGTAAAAAAAGGTGCTGAAGTTTACCAAAAAATTTAACGAAGCATTTTAAGGAATATTGATGGATTTATATCTTTTATGGGTAGCCTTTATTCTCGGCATTGTTGAAGGAATCACTGAATTTATACCCGTCAGCTCTACTGGCCATTTGATTTTAGCAGCCGAGCTTTTACAATTTAACGACAACTCAAGTAAAGTTTTTGAAATTTTTATACAGCTCGGCGCCATCCTCGCCGTTATCGTTCAATACAAAAACAAGTTAATATTGACCTTTAAAGGGGCTTTGCATGAAAAAGTCGCCCAAAACTTTATTCTCCATCTATTCATTGCCTTCCTCCCAGCTGCGATAATGGGGCTTTTATTTCATAAAATGATTAAGTTTTATCTCTTTAACCCAATAATCGTAGGTATCAGTCTGATAATTGGTGGTTTTATAATGATTTTCATTGAAAAACAATTAACTATTAAAACAAAAACAAATGTTGATCAGATTACAAAAAAGCAAGCTTTAGTAGTAGGGTTAGCACAATGTTTCGCTTTAATTCCAGGGGTTTCAAGGTCTGCGTCTACTATCATGGGAGGTTTAATCTCGGGGCTGGATCGAAAGACGGCAACTGAATTTTCGTTTTTCTTAGCTATCCCCATTATATTCGCCGCTTCGTTATTTGATTTAGCAACCAACTTTTCTGTACTCAATATGCATCATATCCCCATCTTCTCAATTGGCTTTATCACGGCATTTATGAGTGCTTTATTAATTATAAAAATTTTTATCAAGTATGTAGCTAACCATGACTTTGTCATATTTGGTTGGTATAGAATTCTTATTGGAATAATTGCTGTTATTTATTTTTTCTAGTAAAAATTGATTATGAGTTTTATTTCAGACCAACTAATTCAATGGCATAAGACGTCAGGGCGACACAACTTGCCATGGCAAAATACAGATAATCCTTATCTTATTTGGTTGTCTGAGATCATGCTTCAACAGACGCAAGTTAGTACTGTTTTAACTTATTTTGAAAAATTTATTAAGCGTTTTCCGAGTATAGATGCCCTTGCTAATGCAGAAGAAGAAAAGGTTCTTGAATTGTGGAGTGGCCTTGGTTATTACGCTCGAGCAAGGAACTTACACAAAACAGCTATAGAAATTTCAAAAAATTATGATGGTAAATTCCCATCATCATTCGATACACTTTTAACTTTGCCAGGGATTGGTCGCTCAACAGCGGGAGCAATTTCTGCATTCGCTTTTAAAAAAAAGAAGCCTATTTTAGATGGAAATGTTAAACGCGTATTTACAAGATACTTCGGCATCATGGAGTGGGCTGGAAAACTTTCAGTAGAAAAAAAATTATGGGAAATAGCTTCTGACAATTTACCGAAAACCAATAAATATATTCAAACCTATACCCAAGCACTGATGGATTTAGGGGCCACAATCTGCAAAAGAAGTCAGCCGATTTGTAATAACTGTCCCTTACAAAGCAATTGTGTTAGTTTTAAGAGAAATTTAACGAAAGACATTCCCGTCTCTAAACCTAAAAAAACTTTACTGACAAAAGAGATTTTTTTATTAGTACTTGATTCTAATAATTCCTATTTATTTAAAAAAAAACCATCAAAAGGTATTTGGGCAGGCCTATGGTCAATGCCTGATTTAGAAAATTTTGGGAATACTCCAAATTGGATAAAAGAAAATTTATGTGAGAGTAATTTTAAAATTTTAAAAAGTGGTCAACACAAGACTTCATTTACACACTATAAACTCAATATTAATTTTCAATATATATCGCTGGATACAATGGAGCTTCCTAAAATTGATAATTATAAATGGATTGAGAAAAATAATTTGAAAAATGCTGCTTTGCCAAGCCCTATTAAAAAAATTTTAAACTCACTTGAGGGTGTTTAAAACTTGCAGAGTTTTCTATAAAAAGGCATTATTCATTAAAATATTTAAATTAATAATCAAGGAAAATTAACTGTGTGTAAATTTTTAGGTGTTATCTCTCGAGTGTTAATGGCACTCATATTTTTTGTATCTGTTCTTTTTATCATCAACAATATCTACAACACGCCTAACGGATATACTTTATATCAAGATTTATTAGGTGCCAGAGGCATTCCAGGAATTTTTGCGCCTATCAGTATACTTGTTCAGCTCATTGCAGGGTTTACTCTAATTATTGGTTACAAAATCAAAATTACTGCTTATGTTCTTTCAGTTTATTCATTTGTATGGGCAATAATTTACTTTATGAATGCTTTGGGAGGGCAACCGCTATTATTAATGTCACTTCAATATCTCGCAATTTGTGGAGGTCTTCTGCACTTAGCGTTAAACCCAGAAACTGGCTACAGCATTGATGGTTGTAAGAAAGGCAAATAAATTAGAATCCAGACATAGGCACGTAATGCTTATGTCTGGAGTTACTCCCACTCCATCATAGGAAATATTTTATTTATATTTCTACCGTTTTGGATATCAAATAATTCCCATTTTTCTGACTCCGATTGGCCTGCTGTATCAATTGTTAATTGAAGGTCCTGATCGTTATCAATCGCCAACCTAACTTCGTCTCTTAATAATTTAAAATAATTTTGTTCCTTTAAAAAAGCTTCTTTCCATTTTTTTGTAGGAGTCCCATGACCAGGGACGACTAGATCAATATCCAACATTAAAATTTTGTCGATAACATTTATGAACCCGTGAATATCACCATCAATGACTGGAGTTCTCTCTGTGAATAATAAATCTCCTGCCCAAAGCGTCTTAGTTTTTAAATCTTCGATGGTAACATCGGTTTTTGTATGGGCTATCGAATAGGCCGTAACCTTTATTTTTCTATTGCCCAAATCAAAAATTTTACTTTCATTTGGTTTAATTAGTATGTTAGGTGCAATTTGAATTGATTGATCATTTGGTACGTCAAGGAATTCAAGGTTTATACGTTCATAAAACTCTTTTCTGAGAGCCATAGCTTTAGGTAACTCAACATGGCCTATAAAATCTACATTTTCTCCAACAAAGGAAGCATTTCCATAAATATGATCAAGATGGACATGGGTATTGATTAAATATCGAACGGGTAATTTGGAAAATTTTCTAATTGCCGCTTTAAGTTCGTTACCAATTTTAAGAGAACCCCCCGAATCAATTACGGCAATTGATTCTTCACCAACAATAAAGCCAATGTTTGCAATGTCTCCGTGGTATGTCTCGTCTACATCCAAATGCTCACCTTGATGAACAAAAATGCCTGGAGCAACTTCCTCAAAGTCAATCGAAGGTCCTGAGGCATAAATAAACATACTAAAAGTCAGTAAAAAAATTAAAAATGAAATATATTTCAAAAGAAAATTTTTCCTATATCTAATCATATAATTTTATTATAATCTGATTATTAAATTTAACTAGCAAACTAACCGGATGAATAATAATACTAAATACACAAACGTAGCCATTGCCTTACACTGGTTGATTGGAATTGCTATCTTGTTCATGTTTGTTCTTGGATGGTTCATGACAGAGCTACCAAAAGAATCAGCAAAGACGACAAGTTTTGATTTATTTAATCTTGGTCTTATGACTTGGGAAGTTGCCAAAGAAGAATCTTCCAGAGCTTTTTATTTTAATTTACACAAATCCATTGGCTTAACTATTCTAATGCTCATTGTATTAAGAATGTACTGGAGGTTCACACATCGACCGCCTACTTTTCTAAATTCAATGAAGCTTTGGGAAAAACGTTTAGCAAAAGCCACTCACCACGCACTTTATCTGCTTATGTTTCTCATCCCTCTATCAGGGATCATAATGTCCGCTGGCAGTAAATATGGAATAAAATGGTTTGGTATTAAAGTAATTCCTGGTTTTGATGACAAGGCGATCAGGGAATTATTTCATGAATTCCATGAAATTTTTGGCTTACTCCTTTTGTTGCTTCTTATATTCCATACACTCGGTGCAATAAAGCATTCCATTATTGATAAAGACGGTACACTGAGAAGGATGTGGTTCAGCAAATAGAATTTAGACAGCTAATCTACTTAGACTTGATCCAATCAAGAACACCTTTGCCTAATAAAAAAACATGAAAAAAGAATTACTCACAATTTTTAATCATGATCGTAATATTTTTAATAGTAAATATATTTATCCTGTTATCTCAAGACGATCCATGGGGCTGTCTTTAGGAATTAATTTAAATACAAATAATGCGTGCAATTGGCAATGTATCTACTGCCAAGTATCAGACCTAACCCGAGGCAAACCAGAAAAAATTGATCTAAAACTTCTTGAAAGTGAGCTTGATAAATGGCTTGAAGAGATTGTTAATGGCTCCTTCCTTGATGAATGTGCTTCTCATAGAGTTGACTTTAAAGATATAGCCTTCTCTGGTAATGGTGAGCCCACTGCCACACCAGAATTCGAACCTATAGTAAAAATTGTTCTAGAAAAAATAGATAAATTCCGACTATCAAATACTATTAAGCTAAGATTAATTACTAATGGAAGTTATTTGAATAAAAAAAATATTCAGCATAGCTTAGAACATATGAAATCAGTTGATCATGAAGTTTGGTTCAAGGTTGACCATGTAAACCCAAAGGAAACTTTAAAAATAAATCGTATTAATTTATCAATCGCAAGCTTGAGGAAAAACTTAAACAATGCTTTGTCTATTTCTCCTACAATAGTACAGACATGCTTACTTAAAATAAATAATAAACTACCTTCAAACGAATTTATAAATGAGTACATTCAGTTTTTAAAACCTTATGCCCACAAACTTAAAGCTATTCACCTTTATAGTATGGTGCGTCCCTCACAACAAAAAACTGATTTACAAATAGAGGCTTTAGATAAAAGCGAGTTACAAATAATTACTGATAAAATGACTGTCTTAAAAACAAAAATAGAATGTTATTAAATTTTATGATTTTACGAAATTTTTTTATCACTGCTTTTATTGTCATATTCTTAG
>ERZ1046740.539-NODE-539-length-31193-cov-21.720117_pt1 | contig 31193 bp, 26 predicted proteins | sample MGYA00383093_ERZ1046740 | MGnify/ENA primary metagenome ERZ1046740 (study PRJEB29581, sample SAMEA5548363) | metagenome | biome: marine; feature: coastal; material: water | depth 25 m | study: Short-term variability in the microbial, nano- and picoplankton... | reverse complement strand
TACAAGCCGCATATATTGCAAGCTCATCTGCAACAGTAGTTGAATTCGCAACACCTGAAGAAACTGTAGCTGCAGTTAGAAATGGTGAAGCTGATGCAGTATTGGCAGATGACGCTTATTTAGCTGATATTGTTAATGCTTCAAATGGAGAATTGGCTTTTGTAGGTTCACCTGTTGCTATTGGTGGTGGTATTGGAATGGGTATCAGAGAAAGCGATACGGAACTTAAGGCTACAATGAACACTGCAATAGCATCAATGAAAGCTGATGGAACATTAACAAAACTAATTGCAAAGTGGTTTGATGGTCGCTCTGTAGAATATTAATTTTTACAACATGAATTCCTTAAGGCATTGTTTATATGCCTTAAGGAAATTTAAGGTAATAATATGTTTGATTATTGTGTAGATCCACAAAGTCTAGATGGATTTTATTGGTGGTCTTGTTACCTAACAACAGTAAAGCATATAAGTTTTTACAAAAGTTTTTTAGTAGTTTTTGCATTACTAATAGTAACTGTTCCTTTGATTTTAATTTTTGGCTTCTTGGGTGCAGTTGCTAGGCAATCTAAGTTATACCCCATAAGATTATTTGGGATAACATACACATCTATTGTTCGTGGAGTGCCTGATATTATATTTTTCCTATTTGTTCCAATTGCCTTAGATCAAGGTATTGAATATTTTAGGCATATAATCAAATGTCCAGATTGGACTGACCCAATTAGACAAGGAAATGATTTTGTAGTCTGTCAATTAGCAAAAATGCCTATGGGATCAACAGAACAATGGATTCATGAAACCTATGGGTTTTTTTTAGCAGCGTTTGCATTCTCGATAGTTTTTGGAGCATTTGCGGCAAATACAATAAATGGTGCAATAAACGCTATTCCTCAAGCTCAAATTGAAACTGGAGTTGCTTATGGAATGTCAAGAAAACAAATATTCATGCGTATTCAATTTCCACAAATGTGGGCATATGCCTTACCAGGATTATCAAATCTTTGGATGATACTGATTAAAGCTACACCGTTATTATTTTTATTAGGAGTACAAGATATCGTATATTGGGCAAGGGAGCTCGGTGGTACTAAAACCGCTAGATTTACCTATCCTCACGAAGATTGGAGATTGGGTTATTTTATTGTATTGCTAGTATTTTATCTACTTTTGTCTTGGTTGAGTGAAATATTTTTCAATAAACTGACTTTAAAAGTTACGAGAGGGCAGGCGACAATAAGCGGAATTAACAATAAAAATAGTGGAACCCGGTCATCATGAGCTGCTTTCAAACATTAACTGATTATGGACTAAGGTCGATAGGACTTGGGGTAAGAGGATTACCAAAAGCGGATATATCGTTATGTGACCAGATTGTTTTAATCGGTTCAGGAATGATCTGGAATATTTATTTTGCTGTAATTGCACTATTTCTTGGATTTTTTGCTGCAACAACAATTGCTTTTGCCAAGAATAGTTCAGTTGCGTTGTTTAGAATACCATCTTCAATATTCATTTTTTTACTGAGGGGATCTCCATTATTCATTCAATTTTTTATTGTTTATGAAACATTTGTTTTATTACCAAAAGTTGGAATTGATTTAAATTTATTAATTACTGAAATCACTATTGAAACAAGATGGTTAACCCGAGCATGGTTAGGAGCATTGATTGTCTTATTCTTAAATACAACTGCTTACAGTGCACAAATATTTTATGGAGCGATTCAATCAATTCCAATTGGTGATATTGAAGCTGCTCAATCACTTGGCCTTACCAATAAGCAAATAAACAAACGAATTATTTTACCAACAATGCTTAGATTGGCCTGGTCATCGTATACTAATGAAGCAATTTTTTTGTTTCATGCAACAGCACTCGTTTTCTTTTCAAGTTTTCCAGCTTGGCAACAAAAAGGAGATTCATTGTATTACGCAAGTTATTTTGCTGATAAAACATTCAATCCTTTTGTTCCGTATCCTATTATTGCAATATTTTTTATTATTTTCACATTAATTATAATTTATATTTTTAATTCAATAGATAAAAGATTAAATAAACATATCTAATTCGTAATAAATTTTGTGCTTTCCCGAGCTTTTACTTCTACGCTAACTTTTATTCTGATTGGCTCGGCCTCTCTGTCTCCGTTTATTCGCTCTAAAAGAACGTTAGCAGCTTTCACGCCAACTTTATTTGGACGCATTCTAACAGTTGTAATGCTTGGAAAAGAGGATTCTGAGCTTGAAAAATCACCTATACCTGTAATTGATATATCATCAGGCACATTTAACCCATTTGCTTGTGCTGCGTAAATTATACCTTTTGCGATAACATCATTGCCAGCAATTATTGCTGTTGGAAGAGGATGATTTTTGAATAATTCTTCAGCACAATTTCTAGCATCATTAACGGAATATTCAGTCTTTATGTTCCAATATTCAGGAATACTTATATTTTTTGAATTTAAATACTCAATGACACCAATTTGTCTGTCTCTTGCCCTGTCATTTTCTTTAACGTTAGGAAATGCTATGGCAATTTTTTTATGACCCAAGCCAATGATATGTTTAGCAATTTCGATGCCAGCTTCTTTATTTTCCCCACCAATGCAAGAAATCTTTGATTTTTCTTTGTAATTCCACATTGATACAACTGGGACATTTCTAATATCGAGAAGATTGTAAGTTTCCTCAGAATGATCGTGGCCTATTAACGCGACACCCTCAACTCTATGTTCAAGCAAACTTCTTAATAATGTATATTCGTCATTCAAATCATAACCATTTGTTGCAACTAACATTGTAAATCCATGTTTTCTCATTTCTACTGAAAAAGCTTGGATTAAATTTGAGAATATTGCGTTATCTAATGTAGGAACGATTAACCCTACTGTCCCGCTGCGTTTACCTTGTATAGCTTGCGCTGCTCTATTTCTTATATAGCCTGTTTGAAAAATTGCTTTTTCTATTTTTTTTCGAGTACTTTTGAGAACTTTGTTTGGGTGATTAAATGAACGTGATACAGTTGCAGGTGAGACACCTGCTTTTATAGCTACATCTATAATATCAACATTTGTATTTTTTTTCATAGTTTCGTTATATACGAAATGAAAACGTTTGCATAACTATTTTCATTAAATATACATAGAATCATTATATGGAGAATAGTTTATGGATTTCATTTTTTATTTTGGTGAAGTTTTTACATTTACATCAATGCTGTTGCTAATTGGTGGAACAATTGGTGGATTAATAATGGGAGCCACACCAGGCTTATCTCCTACTATGACTGTTGCACTGTTAATACCATTTACATTTAATATGACGCCAGTTCATGGATTGATATTGTTGGGAGCTGCATATACATCAACTGTTGCTGGAGGTGCCGTTAGTGCAATACTATTGAAAATCCCAGGTGCCCCCGCGAATATAGCTACCACACTTGATGGTAATGCAATGGCTCGAAAGGGTGAGGGAGCAAAAGCTTTACAATTATCATTTATTGCGTCGCTAATAGGTGGGATATTTGGCGTTTTTTTATTAATTTTCTTAACGCCAGTTTTGGCAAAAATGGCTAATTCTTTCGGCTATTCACATACATTTTGGTTGGCAATCATTGGTGTAACAGTAATTGGTTCTCTTGAAGCTGGTTCCGTGGTTAAAGGTTTATTGTCTGGTTGTATTGGAATGTGGCTCGCTACAATTGGTTTTGATGACATTCAGGGTGTAAAGAGATTTGTATTTCATCCAGCAATTGCTGGAGGTGTAAATATTATTCCAGCGTTAATCGGTTTGTTTGCAATTCCACAAGTTATAACAATGTTTGCTAAGGGTCGCTATCAAAATGATGTTGAGCAAATTCAAGTTAAAAAACATCCAATAGCAAAAGCTTTTCAGGAAGTATTTTCTCGTAAAAGAGCATTAATAATTGGCACAAGTATTGGATCCCTAATAGGATTAATACCTGGTGTAGGTGGTCAAATTGCAGGATTATTAGCTTACGACCAGGCAAAAAAATTCTCTCCTGAAAAAAAGAAGTTTGGAACTGGACATTCTGAAGGCGTTATAGCTGCTGAGTCTGCAAACAATGCAATGGTAGGTCCATCTTTGGTGCCACTACTGACACTTTCAATTCCTGGTAGTCCAACTGCTGCAGTTTTATTAGGCGGATTAATTATACATGGAATTTTTCCTGGTCCTACATTATTCCAGCAATATCCTGAGGTTATTTGGCCTTTCATTAATTCTATGCTTATTGGTCAAATTTTAATGTGTATATTTGGTATTTATATAGCTTCTTTAGCAGCCCGTGTTGCACAAGTTCCTCAGTTTATTATGGCAGCTATAGTTTTAGGTCTCGCTGCTTTTGGCTCTTTCGCAGTGCAACAATCCATGGGCGATGTTTATGTAATGGTAGTTTTGGGTACTATGATGTACTTTCTTGAACGTTTTGGATTTTCAGCGGCTCCTTTGGTATTGGGACTAATATTAGGACCCATCGCAGAAAGTAATTTTGTAACAGGATCCTTGATTTCAACTGCACAAAATGGACCTTTTGTTTATTTCTTTACAGGTGGATTAAATATTTTGCTCGTATCGATTGTTATACTTTCAGTAGGATTTTCTATTTGGTCAGAAATTAATACTAAAAGGCAATCATAATGAATATTTTCCAACATAAATTATCATCAGGATTTGTTGCAGGTGTAGCATTTATTGTTTGCTATATTAGTTTTACCAGACAACCATCAGATGCCTATTTATTTCCTCGTGTCATTTCAGTGTTTTTCTTAACATTGTCTTTGTGGACATTTATTAAAGCCTTGTTGGGCTTATCGAAGGCTGGAAACGGGCTTACATTAAATATGTTTAGAAACATGTTACCAGGAATGTTAATCTCTTCGATTTATCTTTTTTTTGCTGCAAAATTCTTAGGATTTTATACAGCAACTGCCATCGCATTCTTTTTACTTTTAACAGCTTATGACCCTGAGTCATATTCAAGCGTTAACTCATGGGTGAAAAGAATAATAATAACGGCATGCTTTATTGCCATTATGTACACACTCTTTGCGAAGATCTTAGTGGTCTATACACCGCGAGGAATGTTCATTTAGCTGTATAATACAGCATAAATCTCTAGGGAGGAGAAAAACATGAAAAAGATTATAGCAGCATTAGCAGTTTCGCTAATTGGAATATCAGGAGTTGCGAAAGCAGAATATCCTGAAAGGCCAGTTTTATTGATGATACCTTATGGGGCAGGTGGAGCAACTGACTTTCAGGCTAGAATAGCAACAATCCCTGCAGGTAATGATGATATGCTTGGAATGCCTGTAGCTATCATAAACAAGCCGGGTGCAGGTGGTAGAGTAGGGTGGAATTGGTTTGCAAACGATGCAGAAAAAGATGGATACACAATGGGTGGTTATAACGTTCCACACTTCATTGCTCAATCTATAAAAGGCGGAGTTGATTATTCTACAGATAGCTTTGAACCGATTGCAAATTGGGGTTCTGATCCTGCGGTTTTTGTAGTTGGAAAAAATAGTAACTTTAACTCAATGTCAGATGTAGTCACTTTTGCTAAAGCTAATCCAGGTAAACTAACATTCTCAGGTGCAGGTTTGTTTGTAGGACATCATATTGCTGCTTTACAAATTGAAAAAGCTGCTGGAGTTAAAATGTTGTACATACCAAATAAATCTGGTGGTGCAGGAGCAATGAAAGCCGTAATTAGTGGAGAAGTGCTCGCTGGTGTTAATAATCTATCAGATGCGTTCCGTGCACAAAAAGCTGGTACAATAAAGATACTTGGGGTTGCTGATCTTGAGCGAAATGCATTTTTACCAGATGTACCTACTATGATGGAACAAGGTTTAGACGTTGATAATACATCAGTAAACTTCAGGGGTGTAATGGTACCAAAAGGAACTCCACAAGCAGTTATTGACAAATTAGCATCTGTTGTTCCTGAAATGTTTAAGCATAAACGTGTTGCGCAAAAAATGAAAGCTGGTGGTTCACCAATGAAAATTATGAATCGTGCTGAAGTATTAGATATGTGGGCTAAGCGTCAAACAACATTAGAAGAACTACTTAAAGGTTTATAATTTAATCTTGTAATTATAGAGGCAAAATTGATTTTTGCCTCTATTCAACAAATAGGTAATAAATGCCAAATCAATCCGAAATTAGAGAAGTAAACCAAATCATTGCTAGAGCAAGAATTGCTCAGAATGAATTTGAAAATTCTGGTTCACAAGAAAAATATGATAATGCGGCTCAAGCTGTTGGCTGGGCAATTATGGAACCAAAAAGAAATAAAGAATTAGCTGAATTGGCAGTTTCAACTACTGGTTTGGGAAATGTTAACGACAAAATAACAAAAAATTACCGTAAAACATTAGGTTTATTACGCGACATTTCAGATGTTAAAACTTATGGAATTATTGATGAAAATATTGATAGAGGTATTACAAAGATTGCACGTGCAATTGGTGTAATTGGTGCTGTTGTTCCATCAACCAATCCAATAGCGACGCCAGCAAATAATATAATAAATTCTTTAAAATGCGGAAATGCTATCGTTATTTCACCTTCACCAAAAGGTATAATTGGTTGTGAACGATTGATTCATTATATCCACTTAGAGTTTGAAAAAATTGGTCTGAATAAAGATCTTGTTCAAATGATACCTGCACCAGGAACAAAAGTTAAAACACAGCAAATGTTAGAAGAAACAGATTTAGTAATAGTAACTGGATCACAAAATAACGTTCGAAGGGCTTATACTTCAGGAACTCCAGCAATAGGAGTTGGTGCTGGAAATGTGACTGTTATTATTGATGAAACTGCAGATTTAAAAGACGCAGCAGAAAAGATTGCAGCATCAAAAACATTTGATAACGCAACTTCTTGTTCCTCAGAAAATTCAATTATTATTCTTGATGAAGTTTATGATAATTTTATTAAAGAATTATCTTTAGTAGGATGTGCAACTCTTCCTAACTTGATGGAAAATAATATAATTGAACGCTTGTGGAAAAAAGGTCAATTAAACAGAGAAGCAATAGCTCAAGACGCAGATAAACTTATAAATGCCTTGAATTTAGATGATCAAGTTCCAGAAGGTACAAAATTTATTGGTATTGAAACAAATGGCATAGGTGCAAATTACCCACTTTCAGGTGAGAAACTATCACGTGTAATTTCAATTTACAGGGCAAAAGACTTTTCGGACTCTGTTTTAACAGCCAAAAAGATGTTAATGCATTATGGAGCAGGGCATTCAATTGGTATTCACACCAATGATAAATTGAGAGCAACTAAGTTGGGTATGACCCTTCCAACTTGCCGAGTAATAGTTAATCAACCACATTGCTTCGCTACGGGCGGGTCGTTTAATAATGGCATGCCGTTTTCATTGTCAATGGGTTGTGGCAGTTGGGGCGGTAATTCTATCGACGAAAACTTACATTGGAAACACTTTCTAAATGTAACAAAAATAGTTAACGAAATTCCAAATGAAGAACCATTACTTGAAGATATTTTTGATGAATATTGGAGTAAAGCAGGAAAATGATTTACTCTCCCACAACTAAACCAGAAGGAACAATACGAGACTGGTTGAATTATCACGCAGAAACAACGCCAAATAAGACATCATATCAATTTTCAGATGATGGTTCAGAACTTTCTTGGTTGGATTTATTAAACAGAGTTAAGTCCATTGCGAATTATCTTGTTCGATTAAATATAAAAAAAGGTGAAAGTGTAGCTATCTGTATGTCGAATGGGTGTAGCGCACTAGAAATCTTTTATGCTATTATTTATTGTGGTTTTCGCGTAACTCCACTTAATCTTGCAGCTGGTCCAGCGGCACTAGGGCATGCTATTTCACACAGTAAATGTAATTTTGTATTTTTTGATGAAAGTCAATTTGAAGTATTATCAAATGCACTCAATGAAACAGATGCAGAACCTACAGTTATCAATGTAAAAAATGACACATTCAACGATAATGAAGATAATCTTCTGTTAGATGATATATTACCTGAAGATCATGCATTATTAATGTATACTTCTGGCACTACTGGAGTTCCAAAAGGGGTAGTTCATACACATTCTAGTCTCTTAGCTGGCGGTTGGACAACTTCAATTGCTCACGAATTAAAATCAACTGATAGAGCGCTTTGCGTGCTTCCACTTTATCATATAAACGGCCTTTGTGTTACTGTGATTGCACCATTAATCTCTGGTGGCTCAAGTGTTATTTGCCCAAAATTTTCAAGTTCGAAATTCTGGCAAGACTGTGAAAAATATTCAATTACTTGGTTTTCAGTAGTTCCAACAATAATTTCTCATCTTTTACATGGGGAAAATGATCCTAGTAAGTCTGTTTGTAACAATCTCAGGTTTGGAAGATCGGCATCTGCACCATTAGCGGTTGATACACAATCAAATTTTGAAAATAGATTTGGTGTTCCTATTATCGAAACAATGGGATTGACAGAGACCGCTGCCCAAATTTTATCAAATCCTTTACCGCCTAAACAACGCAAAATAGGATCACCTGGCATAGCATTTGGAAATGATGTTAAAATTTTGAAAGATGATGGTTCGGAACAAAAAGAAAATCTAATCGGTGAAATAGCTGTAAGGGGACCAAATATAATGTTTGAGTACCTTGATAATAGTGAAGCTACAAAATCTACAATTGTTGAAGATGGATGGTTACTAACTGGTGATCTAGGGTATATGGATAATGAAGGTTATGTATTTGTTTCAGGTAGATTAAAAGAACTAATTATTAAGGGTGGAGAAAATATTTCCCCCAGAGAAATAGATGATGCATTATATGCGCACAAAGATGTTATTGAAGCAGCTGCATTTGCAATTCCTTGCGATGTCTATGGCCAAAGAATTGAAGCGGCAATAAGGCTATCTAATAATAGTATAGCTTCTGAAGATGAATTTATTGAGCTTTGCCGTTCCAAACTTGGTAAATTCAAAGCTCCAGATCGAATATATTTTCTTGATGAGCTGCCAAAAGGGCCTTCTGGGAAAATACAGCGTATTAAATTACTCGAAATTACAAATTAGTCATTCTGTGTATATTATTACTTAAAGAAATAATTCCCGATTCTATTCATAATTTATTTATATTATTAATTTTTTTAAATTCAAAATTATCTGAAAATCCGTTAAATTTAAAATATTATGTCAAGATTTACTAAATTTTCTCAAAACTAAATATAATTCTTAGTTGTTTTTAAAATTTCTACTAGACACTCAGCGTAAACTGTTCAACATTAGTATACTTAGAATTATAGTTATGTATTTTATAAACATACAAAATATTCAAAAAATCTTTTTGGGAGAAAGAAATGAAAAAATTACTTTTAGCGACTGTAGCTTCTGCAGCTATGGCAACTGCAGTTTCTGCAGACGATGTTAAAATTGGAGTATTCCTTGGCTTTACAGGGCCAATTGAAAGCTTAGTAGCTCAAATGGGACCTGGTGCTGAAGCAGCTATAGCTGAAGTATCTGCATCTGGTTCATTCATGAATGGTTCAACAGTAACTGCAATTCGTGCTGATACTACTTGCGTGGATGCTGGTGCAGCAACTGCAGCAGCAGAACGTTTAATCACTTCAGATAAAGTTTCAGGTATTGTTGGTGGCGATTGTTCTGGTGTAACTACAGCAACTTTGACAAATGTTGCTATGCCAAATGGAATGGTAATGATATCACCTTCAGCGACATCACCAGCTCTATCAACAATTGAAGACAATGGTTTATTCTTCCGTACGGCGCCTTCTGATGCTCGCCAGGGAGTTGTTATGAGTGATATAATTATGGAGCGAGGATATAATTCTGTTGCACTTACTTATACTAATAATGACTATGGTAAAGGTTTAGCTGACGCATTTGCTGCTGCTTTTGAAGCTGCTGGTGGTGAAGTTACTATAAATGCATCACACGAAGATGGAAAAGCAGATTATTCAGCTGAGGTTGGTGCTTTAGCTGCTGCGGGTGGTGAAATATTAGTTGTTGCTGGTTATTTGGATCAAGGTGGTAAAGGAATTATTCAAGCATCACTAGATACAGGTGCTTTTGATACATTCGTACTTCCAGATGGTATGGTTGGTGACTCATTACCAGAAGCAATTGGTACAGACTTAGATGGATCTTTTGGTCAAGCTCCTGGCACTGACAGTGAAGGCGCTGCTACATTAGTTTCAATCGCGGGAGACTCATTTGATGCCACTTCTCCATTCGCAGCTGAAAGCTATGATGCTGCAGCACTTATTTTATTAGCTATGCAGGCAGCGGGTTCGAAAAATCCAGCAGACTACAAAGGTAAAGTATTTGATGTTGCTAACGCACCTGGTGAACAAATACTTCCTGGTGAATTAGCAAAAGGTATGGAAATACTAGCTTCTGGTGGTGAAATTGATTATGTTGGCGCATCTAACGTTGAATTAATCGGTGCCGGTGAAAGTGCTGGTAATTATCGTGAAATAACAATCAAAGATGCTAAAATTTCTGTTGATCGTTATAGATAATTAAATTAATGAAACAAAAAATTGGCCCCATTTATGGGGCCTCTTTTATTTCTGGAACAGCAATATGATAACAGTAAAAAATCTTACAAAGAAATTCGGTGGTTTTACCGCTGTAAACGATGCTTCTTTAACTATTGAAGAAGGATCTATCACGGGTTTAGTCGGTCCTAATGGTGCGGGCAAAACGACACTGTTTAATGTTATCGCAGGAGTTTATAAGCCTTCAAAAGGTTCAGTATATCTAGACGGTAAAGATATAACTGGCCTTGAACCCCACCAATTATTTCATAAAGGGTTGTTACGTACTTTCCAAATTGCTCATGAGTTTAGCACTATGTCTGTTCGTGAAAATCTAATGATGGTTCCTGGGGAGCAATCAGGAGAGAAACTTCTAGACGTTTGGCTCAAACCATCAAAAATTCGTGCAGAAGAAGTTTTGTTACGAAAAAAGGCAGATGAAGTTATAGAGTTTTTAGAAATTTCACATGTTGCTGATGAATTAGCTGGTAATTTGTCTGGAGGTCAAAAAAAGTTATTAGAACTTGGCAGAACTATGATGGTTGATGCTAAAATTGTTTTTCTTGATGAAGTTGGAGCTGGTGTGAACCGCACATTATTAAACACAATTGGTGATGCAATAATACGACTTAACAAAGAGCGAGGGTACACTTTTTGTGTTATTGAGCATGACATGGAGTTTATTGGACGACTTTGTGATCCTGTTATCGTAATGGCTGAAGGTGGAGTTCTTGCAAAAGGAACTATAGATGAAATTAAATCTAATGAACAAGTCATCGAAGCTTACCTTGGAACTGGATTAAAAAATAAGGCTGCATCATGAGCTATTTAGTTGGAGAAAATATGACCGGTGGATATGGTGCCGCAGATATTCTACATGGATGTAATATAATTGCAGAAAAAGGTGAAATAGCAGTTATAGTTGGACCGAATGGAGCAGGTAAATCAACGGCTATGAAAGCAATCTTTGGTATGCTTAACATTCACACTGGTTCTATACTTTTAGATGGAGAAGATATAACAACTTTATCCCCACAAGCACGTGTTGCGAAAGGTATGGCATTTGTTCCTCAAACATCAAACGTTTTTCCAACTATGAGTGTAGAAGAAAATCTAGAAATGGGAGCCTTTTTAAGACGTGACGATATAAGTAAAACTATGGATGAAGTTTTTGATTTATTTCCAATTCTTAAGGATAAAAGAAGTCAAAATGCTGGTGAATTGTCTGGGGGCCAAAGACAACAAGTGGCAGTTGGGCGCGCGTTAATGACACAACCAAAAGTATTAATGCTCGATGAACCTACTGCAGGAGTTTCACCAATAGTCATGGATGAATTATTTGATAATATTATAGAGGTTGCCAGGACAGGTATCACAATTTTAATGGTAGAACAAAATGCACGACAAGCCTTAAATATTGCGGATAAAGGTTACGTAATGGTACAAGGCCGAAATAAATTTACTGATACTGGCCAGGTTTTACTTAACAATCCTGAAGTTAGAAAAAGCTTTCTTGGAGGATAATGTGTTTATAACTTATTTTATAAAAAATGATCAATTTAAAGGAATGTATTTAACTTTAAATATAATCAAAGGCGGAGAATTTTAATGGAAGATCTACTCAACGCGTTCTTTCTAATGTCTAATTTTGTATTTGTGCCAGCAATTGCCTACGGATCTCAATTAGCCTTAGGCGCAGTAGGTGTTACTTTGGTTTATGGCATATTACGTTTTTCTAACTTTGCACATGGTGATATAATGGCATTTGGTACAATGGTCGTTATATTATTTACTTGGCTGTTCCAATCATATGGAATTAATCTTGGTCCACTCCCAACAGCAATTCTTGCACTACCCTTTGGTATTATAGCTACTGCTATATTTCTCCTTGGATCAGATAAATTCGTATATAAATTTTACAGAGAAAAAAAAGCTGTTCCAGTAACATATCTTATTGCCTCAGTTGGAATTATGTTTGTTCTGAATGGTATAGTACGTTTTATAATTGGGCCAAATGATCAGAGATTTGCTGATGGTGAAAGATTTATAATAAAAGCTAAAGCCATGAAACAATATTTAGGCACAGCAGAAGGTGTTTCCATAAAAGTTTCTCAAGGATTGACCGTTATTACTGCTGTAATTGTTGTCATGGCATTGTTTTGGTTTTTAAATAAAACTCGTACAGGTAAATCAATGAGAGCTTTTTCAGATAATGAAGATTTGGCATTATTATCTGGTATAAGCCCAGATAAAGTAGTCTCAGTTACTTGGATATTGGTTGCTATATTAGCTACAATTGCAGGAACCTTATATGGTTTAGACAAATCCTTTAAGCCTTTCACTTATTTTATGCTGTTGCTTCCAATATTTGCATCTGCAATTGTTGGTGGCTTAGGAAATCCTCTAGGGGCTATAGCAGGTGGATTTGTCATAGCGTTTTCAGAGATTATGATTACTTATCCATACAAAAAGTTTGTTGCTTATATTGTGCCAGGCGATTGGAAGCCAGATGGTCTAGTGCAGTTATTAGCAACGGATTATAAATTTGCTGTAAGTTTTATAATACTAGTTTTGGTATTACTTTTTAAACCAACCGGAATTTTTGCAGGAAAGTCAGTTTAATGACGCTTAATCGAAACACTCTATATTTCACAATCATGGCATTGCTATTACTAGGAGTGGGACTTTTTCAAAGCTGGAATGTTTCATTATCTATTCTAAACCTATGCCTAATAAGTGCAATAATGGCTTTAGGAGTTAACATTCAATGGGGATACGCTGGCTTATTTAATGTTGGAATTATGGGTTTCGCAGCATTAGGTGGCCTTGCTGCAGTTTTGGTTGCAATGCCACCAATTGAGGGGGCCTGGGACAAAGGTGGATGGGGAGCGATTGGTGGGTTATTACTTGCCGTTATCTCAATAGCTATAGCTGTCTTTACATATAAAAAAATGAAGATTGGTAAATATAGAACAATTTCTATAGTAGCTATTTGTATTATTGGTTTCTTTTTATCTAGATATATCTTCGGACCAGCAACTCATGCAATTGAAAGTATAAATCCTGCAAAATCAGGTTATTTAGGCGGACTAGGGCTACCTATTGTTATATCTTGGCCAGTTGGTGGTCTATTTGCAGGTATTGCAGCATGGGTGATCGGTAAAATTACTTTAGGCTTGAGATCTGATTATCTAGCTATTGCAACTCTTGGTATATCTGAAATTATTATAGCTGTTTTAAAACATGAAGATTGGATGACTAGAGGTGTAAAAAATGTAATTGGGATGCCAAGACCTGTACCATATGAAGTCAACCTTCAGACAACAGATTGGTTTCTTGATATGTGCAATTGGTTAGGTACTGATCCAATTGGATTTTCAAGTATTTTCGTTAAAATCTGTTATGCTGGATTATTTATCATAATGCTTTTAATTGTGTTATGGCTCTCAGAAACTGCATTGAAATCCCCGTGGGGTAGAATGATGCGTGCAATTCGTGACAACGAAGTATCTGCAAATGCTATGGGTAAGAATGTTACTAAGCGGCATTTACAGGTATTCGTATTAGGGTCTGTTGTAGTTGGAATTGCAGGTGCAATGCTTACTACATTAGATGGGCAACTTACACCTACATCATATCAGCCATTAAGATTTACATTTTTAATATGGATCATGGTTATTGTTGGTGGCTCTGGTAATAATTGGGGCGCTATACTTGGTGGGTTCGTTATTTGGTTTTTTTGGATAGAAGCTGAACCACTTGGATTATTGCTTATGAATTTAATAACCTCCGGAATGTCAGAAGATAGTGGACTAAGGTTACACTTAATAAATTCTGCGGCACATATGCGATTAATGACAATGGGTATTATATTATTATTGGTATTAAGGTTCAGTCCACGAGGGCTTTTACCTGAAAAATCATAAACGTATATTGTATGTTTAACTTAAGTATATATTTTAATTTGCGTTGATTAATAAATCAACGTTACCACCAGCTGCTGTTGTGTCGATACAGACATGTCGTTCAATTTTCATATTTTGTAAATTCTTAGCATTCGTTATTAATGGAATAATATTACCATTTCGATCTGCAAGTGCTTTTTTTGCATCTCGTACATTTTCAGTTGTAGACGAAAGTATGACTGCAGAAAAATTTTTTAATTCTCGCAAATTCCTTAGGCTTAACCCTAAAATTATACAAGCTATACTACCATTTTTACGCACGTATTCTGCTTGAATTTCAGCTATATTTTTTGTTGGACCCAAACATAAAATTACTCCTTTTGGGTAAGTAGAAAGAATGTTAGATTCTCCCGTGGGACCTGGAAGAGAGGTACTATTCAATACTTTTCTTTCAACCTGTGAACAATCATCAATTAATAATTGTGCATTTTCCAATGTAGTATTTTTATCATTATATTTATAAGTTTTTACATCATCATCTTTAATAAACTGATAGAGATAAGACGGCCCTCCAGCTTTTGGCCCAGTACCAGATAAACCTTCTCCTCCAAAAGGTTGGGACCCAACGACCGCCCCAATTTGATTTCGGTTTACATAGATATTTCCAATATTTAAATTTTCACACAGATAATGAATTCTTGCGTCTATTCTGGAATGTATACCGAATGTTAATCCATACCCTGTATTATTAATATCATTTACTATTCTTGAAATATCACCAGCCTTAAAAGTTGCTACATGCAAAACAGGTCCAAATATTTCTTTTTTTAAATCTTTTATTGATTTAACTTTAATCACAGTTGGCTTTACAAATGATCCTTGAGTGGGGATTTTTACTTGATGTAAAACTCTATTATTTACGATTGCTAAATCAATATAATTTTTTATGTCTTTGGCAGCGCTACTACTAATAATTGGTCCAATGTCTGTATTAGCAGACCATGGATCATCAATTATTAATTCGTCCATTGCGCCAAAAAGCATTTCTAAAAAATTATTAACTATGTCTTCTTGTATGTATAGCATTCTTAGTGCTGAACAGCGTTGTCCAGCGGACTGAAATGAACTGGCTATGATATCTTTTACTGCTTGTTCTGGTAGAGCTGTACTATCTACTATCATAGCATTAATACCACCAGTCTCAGCAATTAATGATACATAAGGATTTCCTTTAGTTACAGAATTTTTATTTATTAATTTTGCAATTTTCGTTGATCCCGTAAAACATATCCCATCAATAAGTTTGCTAGTCACTAGTGCATTTCCTATGATGGGACCGTCCCCAATTAACAATTGCAATGAACTTTTTGGCACTCCTGCCTCATACATTAGCTCAACCGCTCGAATGGCAATTATTGGTGTTAAATCCGCAGGTTTGGCTAATACAGCATTTCCCACTGATAAAGCCGCAACTATTTGCCCTGTAAAAATAGCTAAAGGAAAATTCCATGGAGAAATACAAACAATTTTTCCACGTGGTTTTGAATTAATTAATTTATTAGCTTCAAATGAGTAATATCGAATAAAATCAACAGCTTCTCTAATTTCTGATATTGAATCACTTATAGTTTTTCCTGCTTCACGACATAATATTGCAAAAAATTCACTGAAGTTTTCTTCATATAGATCAGCAACCTTATTTAATATGATAGATTTTTCTTCATTTGTGATTGTCCAAAGATTTGCATTTTCTATTGATTTATCAACATCTAAGACAGTGGAATTCTTAACCTTGCCGACTATATCATTACTTTTATATGGATTTACAATTGATGTAATAGTACCTGAGGCTCCAGATACTATTTGGGACGATAAAGCCCATTTTTTATGTTTAAATTTTTCACGTTTTTTATTTATTTGATCTAGATCTGTAACATTATTTAGATCATATCCAGATGAATTAATTCTTGATGGTTGATATATTTCATGTGGTTTTATTACTTTGTTTAAATCAGAAATAGATGTTTTCCATTTATGTATAGGGTCTGATACAACTTCAGAAGAATTAATTTTTTTGTCTAATATTTGGTTTACAAAGGATGAATTTGCACCATTTTCCAATAATCTTCTGACTAAATAAGCCAGCAAATCATCATGGACACCAACAGGTGCATATATTCTACATTTTACCTTATGATTTTGAATTATATGACGATATAAAGCTTCTCCCATTCCATGAAGCCGTTGAAATTCATAATTTTTATTATTTTTTGCAATTTTAAGTATTGAAAAAATCGTATGAGCGTTGTGAGTAGCAAATTGTGGAAAGATATTATCTGTCATTTCAAATAGTTTACTCACGCATGCTAGATAAGAAATGTCTGTAGCAGCCTTTGATGTGAAAACTGGGAAATCTGACATGCCTTCAGATTGTGAAAGTTTTATTTCTGTGTCCCAATATGCTCCTTTCACTAGACGAACCATAATCTTTTGGCCATATTTTTTTGATAAAGCATAAAGCCAATCTATTACAACTAAAGTTCTTTTGCTGTATGACTGGACCACCACACCAAAACCATCCCAATCTGATAATTGAGGATTAGAAAACACTTTCTCGATTATATCTAAAGATAAGTCTAACCTTGATGCTTCTTCTGCATCAATATTTAAACCCATATTTGCTTTTTTTGCCATCAAAGCAAGATCAAATAAACGGTCTCCTAATATATCCAAAGCAGCATCTTTATGAACTAATTCGTAGCGAGGAAACAGAGCGGATAATTTTATTGAAATTCCTGGATTGGCTCTAATGTCATTATTTGTGCAATACTTTGATAAATGTGAAATAGTATCAGCATAAGCATTTGTATATGTGATTGCGTCTCTATTCGTTAAGGCGGCTTCTCCTAACATATCATATGAAAATGTATATCCATTATTTTGTTGTGATTTTCCTCTTTTAATAGCATTTTCAATTGATTGACCAAGTACAAATTGGTTGCCCATTTCTTTCATTGCAGCTCTTACTGCTTTTCTTATAAATGGTTCTCCAAACTTTTTAATTAAGGAATGAATACTATTATATATTTTTGGCTCTTTTGTATTCTTTAAGACTTTACCTGTGAGCATCAATGCCCATGTAGATGCGTTGACGAGTGTACTCTCAGAATTCCCAATATGTTCAACCCAACCTCTATCAGTAAGCTTGTCTTTTATTAAGCTATCAATAGTTGCAACATCTGGAACTCTTAAAAGCGCTTCAGCTAAACACATTAAAGAAATACCTTCATCGTTTGAAAGCCCATATTCTGCTAAGAAGACTTCCATAACTCCAGGATTTTTATCTAGCCTTAGTATGTCTACTAATTCAGACGCTTTTAAAGCAATTTCTTTTTTTTCATTGCTTTGTAATCTTACCAAATTAATTAATTCTGGAACTAATATTCCTTCATCAATTAGATGGTGCTGTCGTATTTTTTTCCTAATTTGATTTAATGCATTCATAAAAATAGCCTTTGTTTGCACTTATTCTAATACATATGATATAGATTTAGAGACTAAATATTCTGATTTTGTATTAATATTAGTTTTATTTCAGATAGATATTTAGATATAATGACTAAAATAAAGGAAAATTTAGTTAAATGGATAAAATAGATTTCAGAATATTGAAGATACTGGAAAAAGATGGGCGAATAACTAACTCAGATTTATCAGAAAGGGTTGGTCTTTCAAAAACTCCATGCCAGTTAAGAGTTAAAAGTTTAATAAAAAGTGGCATTATTAAGGGCTTTAAAGCTGTTCTAAATAATAGCAAATTAGATCAAAATCACATTGCTTTCACCGAGGTGAAACTTAACGACACAAGAGATATAGCTCTAAAATCGTTCAACAAAGCAGTACAAGAGATTCCAGAAATTGAACAATGTCATATGATTGCTGGAAAATTTGATTATCTTTTAAAAGTTCGAACAAAAAATATAATGGATTATCGACATGCCTTAGGCGAAAAAATTTCATCTTTGCCTTGTGTATCAAACACATCAACACATGTCGTTATGGAAGCTATTAAAGAATGAGACTTCAATATTAAAATTTCAAAAAAGTTTTAACTGTTTATTAATTGATACTTTTGATTTTTGACTAGTATTCAATTTTCTTTTTGACTTAGATTTTCTACTGCCATGTTTTTCAAATACCAAACGTGACTCATATTTAAACATTTCATTTTTTCTTACATTAGAGATCTTTTGTTTCGCAATTCGTGCCTCATGTTCATGATCCACAATAGGAAATGGATAATCACGTCCAATTTGTACATTGCAATTATCTACCAAATTATTGTGATATTTCCATGGTTCATGTATAAATTTCTCAGGTAGATCCTTTAACTCTGGAACCCATTTTTTAATAAAATGACCATTTATATCATGCTCAATAGATTGTTTTATTGGGTTATAAACTCGCATTGCATTTATACCAGTCACACCGGATTGCATCTGCAGTTGGCTAAAGTGAATACCCGGTTCAAAGTCTGTGAAAAGCTTCGCCAAGTAATTGCCTGATAGACGCCAATCAATCCAAAGTTGATAACTTGCAAAACTTACTAACATTGCCCTCATTCTAAACGTAATCCATCCCTCAGATATTAAGTTTCGCATACATGCATCAACAAAAGGATAACCAGTGTTACCTTTAGACCATGCAAGGAATTTATAGTCATCAGGGTCAATTTTACGCAAATTTTCAAAAGCCGAATGCATGCAATGTGTTTCAATATTTGGTTGAGATTCAATTTTTTGTATAAAATGACAACGCCAAGCTAATCTTGAATTAAAGGCTGACAAATTTCTACCATAAATTTTTTTATCATTATCACAAAACTGTAATCGACGTTTTTTTATCGATTGGACAATTTCTCTTACTGATAAAGATCCCCAAGTTAAGTGTGCTGATAATCGAGAACAATATTTTTCTGATTTTCCAGGTGCCGATATATGATATAAATAATTGCTAGACCTCTCATTTAAAAAACTCTTCAAATCACATATTGCTTTAATTCTTCCACCTCTTTGTACTCTTCCAATGATGGGAGTACCAAATAATTCATCATCTTTATTGGGTATTTTACTGTAAATATTTTTTTTGATTGGATTAATATAATCAGGTTTTGGATAAATTTTTTCTGACATTCTTTTGTTGCGAATTTTAGACCATTCATCTCGTGATAAAAGTTTTCTAACAACTCCGTTTGATGGGTATTCCTTCTGACCTATAGCATTTTTTTTGCACCAAACTTGAACTCTTTTGTCACGCTCGTATGTCCACATATTGCCAGTCTCTTCATGAGAATATATGTTAATTATATCAAATTTTTCACTTATCTGTGTAAAGATATCTACAACATCACCTGTTTGTACAATTAAAGGCTGACCTAAGTCATTTAATTCATTATTTAAATCAACAAGACAGTCATATATGAAGTGCCAATGCTTACGTGAACTGCTCTCAGTTTCCCAATAATCTGGCTCTACTACATAAATCGGTAATATAGGGGTATTCTGCTGTGAAGCATTCAATAAAGGTGCATGGTCGTTAGTTCTGAGATCTCGTTTGAACCAAACAATATTTATAGCATCAAGTGTTCTTTTCACGTTTACATCTTTCAGAACAATATTTTACTTCATTCCATACATTTTTCCATTTTTTACGCCATGTGAATGGACGATCGCATTTTACACAAACTTTAGTGGGTAAGTTAGATTTTTTCATTTTTATCAATATGTTTAAGAAAAATATTACTATCAGATTTAATGGCTTCATACTTATCTGATTTCATTTTATCTAAATTTCTATAAATAAGACCCATTCTAGGATTATTTCTTAGCTTAGTTTCATTCCTTATTAAAAAATCCCAATATAAATAATTAAATGGACATGCATCTTCTCCAGTTTTTGAACTCACTTTGTAATGGCAATTTTTACAATAGTTTGACATTCTATTTATATAAGCACCACTTGCAGCATATGGCTTTGATGCCAGAATGCCGCCATCTGCATATAAAATCATACCAGTTACATTTGGCAACTCAACCCATTCATATGCATCTGAGTAAACTGAAAGATACCATTCATGAACATCATCTGGATTAATACCAGCCAATAATACAAAATTACCAAGCACCATAAGTCTTTGTATATGGTGTGCATAAGAATTTTCTTTTGTTTCATTAATGCATTGTTTCAAACAATTCATATCAGTTTGGCCTGTCCAATAGAATTCAGGTAATTTTCTGTGCGCTTCCAAAAAGTTTTCACTTTTATAAGCTGGCATTTTATACCAATACACACCTCTAATATATTCTCTCCATCCCAAAACTTGCCTTATGAAACCTTCAACAGCATTAAGTGGCGCTCTATTGTCGTAATAAGCTCTTTCTACAGCCTTTATACATTCTAATGGTGTGAGTAGGCCGCAATTTAAATAAAAACTTATATGACTATGAAACATCCAAGGTTCACCCTCAACCATGGCATCTTGAAAATCACCAAACATAGATAATCGCTTATCTATAAATTCATCTAATACAACCAAAGCTTGCTGTCGTGTCACTGCAAAGTTAAATGGTTTTAAATCTCCAAAATGGTCATTGAAAGACTTTTCAACAAGATTAATAACCTCCATTGTAATTTTATCAGGTTGTGTTGAATAACTTTTAGGAACATCCAAACCATTTTTTGGTGGTTTTCGGTTTTCGCTGTCAAAATTCCATTGACCCCCAATAGGTTCATCACCTTCCATCAAAATATCGTATTTCCGTCTCATATTTCGATAAAAATACTCCATCCTGAGCTGTTTTCTGTCACTTGCCCAAGTGTTGAATTCATCAGTAGAGCAAAGAAATCTATCATCATCTCTTATTTCAACAGGAATATTTAACTTATTTTCCCATTCTAGGATTTCTGAGTACAATCTAAATTCGTTTGGTTTTGTGACAACAATTTTTTCATGATTATTAGTGCGAATAGCTCTTTTCACTTCGCCGAAAAGGCTACCACTATTTCCTGAATCATCATATTTTATGTAAGTTAAATTGTAGTTCAAACCTTCAAGAAATTTTGAAAAATGTCGCATAGCAGAGAATAGAAAGGCTATTTTTTTCTTGTGGTGTTTAACATACGTTGCTTCAGATTTTACTTCACAAATTAAAATATTGTCATTTAATTTATCTACGTCTCGTAAACAGGATATAGTTTCACTAAGTTGATCACCTAATATTAGCCTTAATGTCATCGTGTACACCCTTAGAATTAGCTACAACTACACATGACAGTTATATCGATCACATTGAATTGTATTAACTATATATGGCTCAAAAACATTTCTTTTCTACTTATTAAATTATCTGGTTAGGTTGGATAATTGTTTTTATCAAGCAAATCTACTGATAATCCAGTTTCAGCGCTCTTTTGTGCTGCTAATCCCATCGCAACTGCTTTCCACCCATCAAGAAGCGAAACTTCAGGCAACTGTAAGTTACCTCTAACTAATTCAAGGAATTTTTGATGCTGAAAAAAGGTTGATCCATTATGATCACCTGCATTTAGTAACTTTTCATCTACAAATATATCTTCATGTATTGGCCCTTGAGGTTTTCTTGGGCTAATAATTAATTGTGGAATTGGGGCAGGGCCAAGATGCTCAGGCCAAAACCTACCTGGGCCTGGCACTAATGCTTCTATTTTGCCAATTGGCCCAACAGCAGAAATTTCTTCTTGATACCGAGATCCTTCTGCAAACATACATAACTCAAGCATAGCTCTGACATTATTCTTAAATTCAACAATTACATAAGCATTATCAATTATATCTGGAGTTTTGCCATCATATGTTTCATTTAAATGATTAACTGATTGACTTGCACTAGCCATTATCCTTATCGGCTCAGACTTTATAAGTAGCCTCATTAAGTCAAAAAAATGACAACATTTTTCAACTAATGTTCCACCGGAATATTTATTAAATCTATTCCAATCATTTACTTTTTCTAGAAAAGGAAAGCGGTGCTCTTTGATTGTGAGCATATTAATTTTTCCAGTGGATTGTAGAATTTTTTCACTAAGTGCTTGAATTGGAGGCATGTATCGATATTCCATTGCGACCCAAACATGAGATTTATATTCATCTCTAAATTTTTTTAATTTAGCCACATCATTTTCGTCAGTGAAAAGAGGCTTTTCAATTAGAATTGGAATATGTCTTTTATCTAATATCTGCATTAATTGATCAATATGACAAAAGTTTGGACTAACAATCAGTAAACAGTCAATATCATCTATACTTAATAAGTCATTGATAGTATGTGTGAAAATTGCATTTGGAGCAAGTGCGGAAGCTTTTTTTGCCATTTCCACATCTGGCTCATAAATTGCTTTTACGTTAGTATTTTTTAAGAGTGCTATATTTCTTAGGTGTTCTTGTCCCATCATCCCACAGCCTATTATTCCGTAGTGTATTATTTTTGTCATAAAAATTCCTATTTTAATCTTTGCACATAATGTGCGTTATTTGTATCGAACCAAGTCTGAGAATATTCAATCGGTTTTGATTTTTCAGACCAACTAAAACGTTCTATAAAACCTGTAATTGTGCCAGCAGGTAATGAAAAATCATCAGGGGTCCAATCGGGTAGGGGTTTGATACTTACTCTATCCTCCGCATGTGTTATCCAAAAGCCTAAACGTGTCCTGTAATAGTGATACAACGAGTCTGAAACTTGATTTTTTCTCACAGTACCTTCGTCAAAATCCAGCCAAATTTCTTCAAGACCTATAATTGTATTATTTAGATACCGTATTCTTCGCATTCTCGTAGCTTTATTTGATGTTCCAAAAATTGGAATATTTGAAGGTTTGAGTAATTGCTTTATTTCAATGAATTTTGCGCTGGGTAATCCTCCACCATCTAATAGTTCAAGTCTAAACATAGCGTAAACACTGTCATCTTTAGCCCCATGGCATACATAATTACCAGATCCTTGAATTTGTTTTAACATCCCTTTTTCTCTAAGTACTTTCAATGACTTACGTAATGTTGTTACAGTCACATTTAGAGTACTTGCCAATACCCTTTCTGGGGGCAATCTTTCACCATCAATTAATCTTCCAGAACCAATATCGCGTATCAATAATTCTGATATCTGTATATATTTTGGTAGATTTTGAAAATTTTCATTCGGATTAATCATTATAAAACTCAAAAAAAATAAAAATTGATATACCATTGATTTACATAGTTTGAGATGTTAATCAATCCCAAACAATCACTGAAAGCAAATATAATGACAATCGTGCCAGTTAAATCATCAGATCTAAATTCAAGTGAAATCTCATGGTTTTCAGCGCTCTGTTCAGATGATTATCAGTTTCTTGGCGTGCCAGATGGAAAATTAAGATCAAGCTGGGATCATTGCTCCAAAATTGTTAAAGAAGCTGAAAGGCAAAAATTTAATAATATTTTATGCCCTTCTTCATATCAAGTAGGACAAGATACTTTATCATTTGTAGCTGGTTGTGCGCCTCTAACAACTAATATCAATTTGCTTGCCGCAGTTAGATGCGGCGAAATGCAGCCAATCATGCTTGCCAGAACAATTGCAACATTAGATCACATGTTAAATGGTAGACTAACAGTAAATATAATTAGTTCTGATTTTCCTGGGCAAAAAGAAGACAGTATATATAGATATCAGAGATCTCGAGAAGTTGTTGAAATTTTAAAACAGGCTTGGACAAAAGATTTTATAAATCACAAAGGTGAAATATATAACTTTGAAAATGTTGATACTGCTCCTGTAGTACCTTATCAAAAAAATGGTCCATTATTATATTTTGGAGGTTATTCACCTTCAGCATTAGAGCTATGCGGAGAACACTGTGATGTATACTTAATGTGGCCAGAAAAAAAAGAAGATCTAGCAAATCGAATGCGAGCAGTAAATGATGTTGCAAAGAAATATAACAGAACTTTAGATTACGGCCTGAGAGTGCATGTTATAGTACGTGATACTGAGCAGGAAGCGCAAGAATATGCAGATTATATTACATCAAAATTAGATGATGAATATGGAAAAATTATACGTGAAAGAGCATTAGATTCCACATCTCTAGGAGTTTCACATCAATCTAAAAATAGAGAAATCGCAGATAAATATGGTTACATAGAACAAAACTTATGGACAGGCGTTGGGCGTGCTCGCTCTGGTTGTGGTGCTGCATTAGTAGGTTCAACAGATCAAATATTATCTAAAATAGATGAATACGAAAAAATGGGCATACGCGCTTTTATTTTCTCAGGTTATCCGCACATTGATGAAGCGAAACATTTTGGATCAAAAGTATTACCACAACTTAAAACATGTTCATTACCAATTGCTTATGGGCGTGTACCAAATGAAAACCCTTCAACACCACTAGGTACAGGAATTAGAAAATAATGAACCGAGTTAGTATAAATGATACTTTAAATTTTAGTCAAATCATATATGGTATGTGGCGCCTGGCTGATGGTCAAAATAAAGATGTTAAATCTATATCGAATAAGATTAACTTGTGCCTTGATCAAGGAATTACAACATTTGACCAAGCCGATATATATGGTGATTATTCTGCAGAATCTCTATTTGGTTTAGCTTTAAAAGAAAACAAATCTTTAAGAAATAAAATTGAAATTGTTACGAAATGCGGAATTGTTGCACCATGTGGAAAATATGCGGATGTGCCAGTAAAATATTACGATACATCAAAAGATCATATTGATGCATCAGTGAATGCATCTTTAAAAAATATGAATATTGATTACATAGATATGTTGTTAATACACAGACCAGACCCTTTTATGGATCATAATGAAACAGGTCAGGCTCTTGATAATTTGATAAAATCTGGAAAGATTGGCGCAGTAGGCGTATCAAATTTCAAACCATATGATTGGGAATTATTACAATCCAATATGGTTAATAAACTACAAACAAACCAAATAGAATTATCTCTACAATCGATAGATGCTTTTTCAAATGGAGATATTTCATTTCACCAAAAAAATGCTACACCGATTATGGCATGGTCACCATTGGGTGGTGGAAAGTTAATGACTGAGAATACCAAACTTACAAATAAAATGGATCACATTGGATCACACTATAACGTAGACCGTTCGGCAGTAGCCATATCGTTCTTACTAAGTCATCCAGCTAATATAATCCCAGTTATGGGAACTAACAATGCAGATCGAATATCCAGAATAAGCGATGCGCTTAAAATTAAGATGGATCGAGTTACATGGTTTGAATTATATACTGCAGCATTAGGCAGGGAAGTGGCGTAATGGCTGATGGAGGCATAGGTATGTTTACAGAATTCAAACCTAATTCTAGTAATACAAAAATGCTACGTAATGCCTTTAGTAGATTTGCAACAGGTGTAACCATTGTTTCGTGTGATAGTTCAGACGGCCATATTGGAATGACAGTAAACAGTTTCTCATCTATATCTTTAGATCCTGCCTTAATTATGTGGGCTCCTGATAAAAGATCTTCTAGGTTTAAATATTTTGAAAAAGCAGAAAATTTTGTAGTTCATGTACTGAACTCTGATCAAAATAATTTATGTAATGAATTCGTTAAAAATAAAAAAGCTTTTGATACTTTCAACCACAGCATTTCAAAGGAGGGCGTTCCTATAATTGATAATTGTTTGGCAAGATTTCATTGTGTCAAATTTGATATGCATGATGCAGGCGATCATAAAATCATTATAGGAAAAGTAGACAGTGCTTTTGAATGTACGGGTAATGCACTTTCTTTTTATTCTGGTGAATTTGGAGAAATTAAATCTAAAGAACTAGGAAAATGAATGGAAATGCTTACATTTATAAATGGGGGGAATGCAAAATATGTCTTTGTTGATATTTATCATGCAAGTGTTATGTAAATTTAACAATTTTATTCTAAGAATTTGCAGAAACCTTGGAGTATTAGCAGTAGTCTTAATGGTTGTTGCAATTTTAATTCAAGTATTTTTCAGATATATTCTGAACAATGCACTCCCTTGGCCAGATGAAGCTGCAAGATTTTGCATGTTATGGATGACAGGACTAATGGCTCCAACAGCTTTTAGACGTGGTGGATTTGTTGCTATTGATTTCATAAATCAATTTATTCCAAGCATTATTAATGTAATATTATCTATGGTTCTTTTATTATTATCTTTACTTGTGTTGATTACTTCAGTTCAAATTGGATATGCAGAAGTAACAGGCTTCGGTGGAAGGTTTGCTACAGCATCTTTGTATATCCCAGTGTCTATCGATTTACAAAATTGGTACAGAATACCAAGATCTTGGATGATGATGTCTCTGTTAATTGGGTGTGTATTATTAATACTGGTAAATTTAGAATTAATAGGAAGAAATATAATTTTTAAACTAGGTAAAGGTAATTTACTACCAAAAATCCATGATGATACAAGCATGGAGATTACATAATGTTGATTTGGTTTTTACCTGTATTTTTGTTTTTTCTACTAATTGGTTTACCTGTCTTCTTTGGCCTTTTAGCTGCTCCAGGTCTACTTTTATATTTGAATGGTCAAGAACGAGACATCACTTTATTGTATAGAAACGTATATAATGGAATTGATAGCTTTCCTTTAATGGCAATCCCTTTTTTCATGCTCGCGGGTGAGTTGATGAATAGGGGTGGCATTACAATGCGACTTGTAGAGTTTTCTCAAGCATTTATGGGGCATCTTAGGGGAGGTTTAGCACATGTAAATGTTTTATCCTCTATGCTATTTGCGGGATTATCAGGTTCAGCAGTAGCAGATACATCAGCGCTAGGTTCAATGCTAATTCCAGCTATGGAAAAACAAGGTTATTCAAGAAAATTTGCAGCCGCTATTACCGCAGCAAGTTCTGTAATTGGTCCAATCATACCACCATCTGGTATTATGATTATATACGCATATGTTATGGGGGAAAGCGTAGCAGCACTTTTTTTAGCTGGAGTTATACCAGGGGCCATGGTCGGAATTGGATTAATGTTAATGGTAAAGTTTATGGCCAATAAATATGATTTTCCGATAGCAACCAACAAATACACATGGCCTGAACGTGGACAAGCAAGTATAAAAGCGTTTTTTCCTTTGTTAACTCCTGTAATTATTCTTGGTGGAATTCTTGGTGGAATATTTACCCCAACTGAAGCGGCCGCAGTTGCAGTTGCATATGCGTTATTCATTGGAATATTTGTATTACGAAGCTTGAAGATTAGTGACCTGTCGGGTGTTATAACTAGAGCAGGAATAACATCTTCTGTTGTATTACTTTTGGTTGGCGCGGCAATGGCATTCAAAACTGTTGTTAGTTTAAGTCATGCACCTGAACAATTAGCAGCATTTATACTTACACTTACTAGTAACCCATTGTTATTATTATTTTTAATCAATATTTTACTTTTTATAGTTGGAATGTTTTTGGATGCTGGGCCAGCAATAATTATTCTTGGACCAATTTTAGGCCCAATATTTATAGGACTAGGAATAGATCCAATCCATTTTGCAATTATTATGAGTGTTAACCTTACAGTTGGATTGGCTACGCCACCAATGGGGTTAGTACTTTTTGTTGCATCTGCAGTTTCGGGCGAGCGCGTCGAAGCAATTGCAAAAGCGATACTACCATTTCTTGCGGTAGAAATCGTAGTGATTTTTTTAATCACATATATACCTGCGCTTTCAATGACTATACCAAGGCTTACCGGCTTTGTTCAATAAACGAGTATTAAGGAGGAATAAAATGCTCACAAAAACAATTAAAACTTTAACAATAGCTGCTATATTGGCAGGCTCTTCATTTACGGGTGTTGTTGCAGATACTTTTAAAATTCGTGCAACTGCAAATTCAAATGAAAATGATGAGGATTATGATGGTCTTGTCGTATTTAAAAATTACGTAGAAGCAGCATCTAACGGAGCAATAGAAGTTGAATTATTTATTGGTACACAATTATGTTCAAATGGTGCTGAATGTCTACAAGGCGTAGCTGATGGATCCATTGATGTATATATTTCTACATCTGGTGGGGCTGCAGGCATATTCCCTTATGTACAAGTTCTAGATTTACCATACTTAATGGCAGATGACCGTATAGCTGAACATGTTTTATCTGGTGATTTTACTCGTAAAATGCGTTCAATGGCACTGGAAGACTCAGATGATTCAATTCGTTTGATGACAATTGGTAACACTGGCGGCTGGAGAAACTTTGCTAATACTCGTCGAAGAGTTGCAGAGCCAAGTGATATGGCAGGATTAAAAATTAGAACTGTTGTTGCTGATTTACCTCAAGAATTGGTTAAAGCACTAGGTGCTTCCCCAACCCCAATTCCATGGCCTGAATTATTTACATCATTCCAAACTGGTGTAGTAGAAGGCTCTAAAAATGGCATTACTGATATTATGGGTATGAAATTCCCAGATGCTGGATTACAGTATGTAACCTTAGATGGTCATGCATATATGGGTGCGTTATGGTGGATGTCCAATAAAACTTTCACATCAATGCCTGAAGATATGCGTGCAGTTGTAAATGATGGTTTTTATGCTCTTCAACAGGCTACATTTGCATCACCTAAGCGCAAATCAATCCAAGCATATGCAGATTTTGTTGCAGGTGGTGGAGATTTATATGTTCCAACACCTTCACAAAAAGCTGCTTTCGCAGAAGCGGCAACACCAGTTTATGATTGGTTCAAGAGTAACGTAACACGTGGTGATGAAATATTTACTGCTCTTACAGATGCTGTGAGTGAAGCAAGTTCAGAAGTTGGTAGCGCTCGTGCCGCTGACTTAAATTAATAAACTTAAGAGCGCGGAAATTCCGCGCTCTTATATGAATACATCATCTAAATGGGTACATCCAAACTTTATAATCATTGACCAAAACATGAGCTTTATTAATTTCTTCTTTTGTCATTTTCTTTACAACCTCTTCCAGCGAGATAGCAGCGTCAGGGTCTCCTCCGATTGCACTAAGAGTGTACCACATGTAAGATCTAATCAAATCTATTCCAACAACACCTCGACCAACCTCATAATACCACCCAATACCAGATTGAGCCCCTGGATGTCCCTTCATAGAGGCACGCAGATACCATTCAAATGCTCTTTGATCATCTTTTTCAACACCTTGGCCCATTGCATACATAACGCCAATAAGCTCTTCTGCATCTGCGTTTCCAGATCGTGCTGCTGGCAACAATTCATTGTAAGCCTGACTAAAATCTCCACTTTCCATCATATCACGAGCTTTTTCGATACCCGCAAAACAAGGATTGGAAACAATCATAAAAAATATCAATATATATCGCATCTAATAATCCTACTTTTATTCTCTGGTATAGCTGAAGCAAATAAATTACCACAAGCCTTAACTGACCATGATTTTCCAACATTTACATCTGAGCAAATTAAACTTGGTCAATTATTATTTTATGATAAAATTTTGTCAGGAAATAGAAATATTTCTTGTAGCACCTGTCATCACCCAGAGCATGGTACAAGTGATGGATTATCACTTGGAATAGGTGAGGGAGGTGTAGGTCTAGGACCAAAGCGTACCACTGGAAAGGATTTAATAAAAAAGAGAATACCGCGCAACTCAACCGCGTTATGGAATCTTGGTTCAAAAGAAATTAATGTTTTATTTCATGACGGTAGATTATCAAAAAATGATACATATGAAAATATTTTTGATAGTCCAGCAGAAGAATGGCTGCCGGTAGGATTTGTTTCAATTTTAGCAGCTCAATCAATATTTCCACTTGTATCTCAATTTGAAATGGCGGGTAATCCAGGTGAAAACGATGTTGCAGGCGCATCACATGATAGAATTGATGCACCATGGCCAATCATTGCAAAAAGGGTGCGAAATATTAATGAATATGGATTAAGGTTTGTAAGCTCATATGAACACATAGAAAATTACACTCAAATAAGTATTGTTGATATTGCAAATGCTTTAGCTGCATTTATATCATCTGAATGGAAATCTAATGATACTAGATATGATCAATTTATATCTGGAAATGAGGCAATTTTAACAAACTCCGAAAAGTCAGGCATGGATCTATTTTTTGGTAAAGCAAAATGTAATGATTGTCATAATGGAAAACTACTTTCAGACCAAAAGTTTTATTCAATAAGTCTTCCATCATTTGGGCCAGGTAGAACTAGAATTTTTGATCCTTTACCTAGAGATACCGGCCATATGGCTGAGACAGATGATTTGTCAGATGCATATAGATTTAGAACTCCAATGTTAAGAAATATTAAACTTTCAGCTCCATATGGTCATAATGGTGCATATCCTGATCTTAAAGGAATCATTCAACATCATTTAAATCCATTAAAAGAGAAGGGGCTGTGGAAACAAGAATATGTAAATTTACCAAGTATTCAGCATTTAAATATGAATGATTTTATTATTCAGGAAGATGTTAGAGAGATGATTAGACAAAGTTCTTTTATTGATATCGAACCAATTAAATTATCAGAAGTTGAAATAAATGATTTAGTTTTATTCATGGATACACTTACAGGAGAAACCATAGAGCGAATTGGTATTCCAAAATCTGTAC
>ERZ1046740.530-NODE-530-length-31510-cov-6.825147_pt1 | contig 31510 bp, 19 predicted proteins | sample MGYA00383093_ERZ1046740 | MGnify/ENA primary metagenome ERZ1046740 (study PRJEB29581, sample SAMEA5548363) | metagenome | biome: marine; feature: coastal; material: water | depth 25 m | study: Short-term variability in the microbial, nano- and picoplankton... | reverse complement strand
AATTGGATGGTTCAAGTACCGATTGGTCGTTTGATAAACCCACTTGAAACAGCATCTGCTATTGCTTTCCTTACACTACCTGCATCTGGGGGAATACGTGGTGTTTCACTTGCAGTCGATGGTGGAAGATTGCGCTCAATCTGATGCACATCTTCAAAAACGAAAGGCTAAGGAGGGGAAAATATGCAAAGTTCAGTAAGTCCTGAAAGGGCTAAGATGATCCTAGAGATGCTGACTTCAGGTGGTGCAATGAGTGATATTAACACTCCATTGGCTCTACGATTGATTCCTCTTGCGATAGAACTTGACGACATGGAATTGGCTGAGAGATTACTTGACCATGCGGCTAATGTTGCAGAAAATGAGATAGAATCGGGTTGGACGAAATTTGAAACTCTAAAGCATATCAATGCTGGAATTGATACTTTCAATCAATTAGCTGTTGAATCTGAGCAATTAAGTGAAGGTGAACGATTAGCAGCAGCAGTTCTTCATCATGTTTCATTATTGCAACTTGCTGCAGATGACTTAGATGATGCTAAACTTAGCGCTTCAAGAGCACTTCGAATTAGAGAAGAAATTAAAGATTCAAGTGGGATTGTATACGGCATTGCAGTTTTAGAAGCAATTGCAAAGAAGCAAAACGATATTGATACTGCAATTGCCCTAGGAACTAGAAGAGTTGAAATCTTGATGCGAGATAATGATGAAGATGGTCAGGTTGAAGCAATGTCTGACTTGGCTCATAGCCAAGCAACAGTGGGCCATTTTGATTCAGCCCGAGACCTTTACACTGAATCTTTGGAAATCGCAAAAAGGTTGGAAGATTTATCGGGACAATTAGTTGCATATTGGGGATTAGCAGACCTTTGTGAAATTAATGAAGACTACGAATCTGCAATGATACATCTCTCTGATTGCTTACATGCATTCCTTGAACAAAACCTTCCTGCTCCAACTCAAGTACGAATTAGAATAAATGCATTAGCGGATATTCAAGATAATCCGACTAAGAATAACGAATAATAATCAATGTTTGACACAAACATTGGTCATCTCGGAAAAGAATGAGAGTGACCAACGGCCACCTTCCCTGCCAACTCCAGAGTTCTTTACTCCACCAAATGGTGTCCGTAAATCTCTATGCAACCATGTGTTAACCCAAACGATTCCACTTTCAACCCTCTTGGCCAATTCTTTTCCTCTTTCAGCATCTTCAGTCCAAATAGAACCTGCCAGACCATATTCGGTGCAATTGGCCATCTCTATCGCTTCATCATCAGTAGAAAAGGAATGGAGTGTGACAACAGGGCCAAAGATTTCTTCGGTAGAAGTCCTTGAAAGATGTTCTAATCCTCCAATTACAGTTGGCCGGATGAATGCACCTGCTGGATTTGGACCAACTTGTCCAGTCATTGCTCGGCTCCCTCCACTGAGTATTTCTCCACCTTCTTCAATTGCTAAATCGATATATGATTCAATTTTTTGTAAGTGTTCCATAGAAATTACTGAACCCATTTGTGTAGATTCGTCGCTTGGGTCCCCTACTATCATTGCATCGACTTGCTCAACAAATCTCTTGCAGAATTCGTCATATTTTGAGTGATGAATTAGTATTCTTGAACCACACAGGCAAACTTGTCCAGAGTTGGTAAATGCAGCTCTTACAGCACCTGGAACAACAGTGTCTAAATCTGCATCATCTAGGATTATCGTAGCATTTTTCCCTCCCAATTCCAGTGATAATTTCTTGAATAATGGTGCTGCTGTTCTAGCAACAATACGCCCTGTCGAAGTACCTCCTGTAAATGAAATCCCACTGATATGAGGGTTCTCAAGAATGGCTTGACCGACTTCTGGTCCCAAACCATGAACAAGATTGAATACACCTTCTGGGAGGTTTATTCTCTGCATGGTTTTGGCCAACAAATCTGCGCTGAGTGGTGTGATTTCGGAAGGTTTTGCAATAATGCAATTACCCATTAGCAATGCTGGTGCCACCTTCCACGTCAAGAGGTAAAGTGGTAGATTCCATGGAGTGATTAGCCCTACGATTCCAAGCGGTGATGTGTGAACAAAGTTAGTAGCATCAGACATCTCAAAGGTGAGTGGTTCTTGACCTCTAGCGAATTTTGCAAAGAAACGGAAATTGCTAATTGAACGAGTTGCGTCAACTGAACGGGCTAAAGAAATCGGTTTTCCCGTATCAAGCGACTCTATCTGAGCGATTTCTTCCTTTATTTCCTCTAATGCATCTGCTATTTTATCCAACCAATCTGCTCTTTGTAACATGGTTAATGCAGCCCATTTCGGTAATGCCTGATTGGCAGCCAATACCGCAGCATCAACATCTGATATCGAGGCTCTTGGAATTTTTGCGATGAGTTCACCATTTGCTGGATTTGTATCATCCATCATTCGCCCTTCAATTGGTGGCGTGAATGTTCCATCGATGAAATTGCTAATTATCATTTTCAAACCTCCACATCATATAGCCAGCGGTCACTATCTGGATCCCATTCATCCCATGTTGGAAGTATGCTTAATTGTTGCAAATATTTTTCTGGCACAATACCTGGAACTACGAATGCCTTTTGTCGATTCAGTGGATATGGATTTCTTAAATCAATTCCAAGTACGCCTAAGACTGCTCTAGCAATATACCAAGTTGCCTGCGAGTTCCAGCCATGAGCAATCTTGACGACAATGCCTAGACCCTTTGGATAATCTGGATGTTCAATCGCCAAACCGAGCAAACCATCTGCGCCTTCCTTGGCGATTACCTTTCCTTCACCGGCTTTCAATACCGTTGAATCTAATCGATTGAATCCTCCAACCAAATCTGGATGTTTTATCATCGCTTCCCATATCCAATCTTTGTCTTTATCTCGAACAAGTCCTGCGTAAATTTGTGCTAATTCGGCGACAGTATTGGAGACAGTAGGTAGTCCGCAGCCATCTTTTGCAATTCGTAATGGCTTCCAATCCTGACCTAGATATTTTCTTAATTCTGTCATATATGCCTCAAATACTTCGTGTCCTGGCAAGGTATATCCTGCACGATTCCATCCTTTTTTCCTACAACCATACAATATTGCAGAATGTTCACCAGAACAGGTGTGGAACCAGCGACGTGGTCTGAGCACTTGTCGCCCGAACTGAATTAACGGTACATCTAATGGAGTTAGCATCAATGGCCATTCAGATTCGTTTAGCAATGACTGTGCTGCAGCAACGTGCTCTGTATCCCCATTGTGAGAAGCGACTGAAATCGCCTTCTGTTCCCAAGTACAATCTTCTAATTCTTCTGTGAAGGCTTTGAGCATAAATGGCTTCATCATAGAACGGCCATAACACAGAACATTTCCACCAAATGAATGAATGACTTCATCGCCATGTGCCCAAGCAACAGCTCCATGAATTGTAGTTTCAGAGACACCATTTCTTCTGTAATCAACTAGTGGCTCCCATGCCACTTCACGACCGGTTGGAATGCCCTCAATTGATTCACCGAGTGGAGAGGATGGAAACATTGCAGACCCTGGGTTACCGGGTTTTACTGCTGAATGTTTGTCATGATTAATCTCCATTATGTTCACTCCAAATATTCATTGATTAAAGGTACAACTTGCTCCATATATGCAGTCATATTACGGCATACTCTGTCACTATCGTGATTAAAGAAATCAAACCATGCCATGATTCTATCTTGTGGATGGAAACGCTCAACTATTTGTTTGGCAATATCCTGTGGATTTCCAATTAGAGCATTATTTGATGCATTGGCTACTTTTGCAGGATCAATTGTTCCCTCCAATGCATTCCAATATGCGCCAAGTGCCACTTTTGCTTCATTTTGTGCCGCTTGAGTTTGTTGCTCAGCAGTAAGTCCCTGCTCTGCGTTGATGAAAACAAATGAGGTTCTCGGCATGTCACTTCGCTTCCATTGACCTCCATCTTTATGGTATAATCTAGACATCTTTTCATGTGTTGCATCAATGATTTCAGGCTTAGTAATTGATAGATTAAACACCTTTACAGGAAGAATGGTATTGACAAATTGTTGTGCTTTTGGATCATGTGTTCCTGCAATCAATTGCAATAATTCACGGCGAAAGTTTTGCGGAATAATTTTGATATCCTCAAACACATATCGTTTAGGAATTTCAATCTCTTGTGGAATAGTCTCCAATCCTTCAAACTCAACTGCTGCATCTTGTACTGCCTTCCAATCTTCATCACTACGGAAATTATCTCTAGTCAATATGGTCTTGTAGGTTTGTGTTGAATTAATTACATCGCCCCTTAGTAATCTCAAGAAAATATCACTGGCTTCCATGAAAATTTGTCCTCTTAATGCTGGCCATGCCGCTTCCTCAATTGAATTTCGAGGAACGATTCCATATGGTTTTGCCATGAATTCAAAGCGACCTGCTGCGAACCCTACGTGTAATTTCCTCTTTTCATTAGCATCCATTCCGAGCAAATTTAGAGTATTTGCAATTCTTTCGGCTTGGGCTATTGGTCCACCTGAAGCAAGTATTGAAAGAACTGCACTACCAATTTCAATGTTTTTTGTTCTTCGCAATGAATCCAATGCTAACTGTGGAAAATCGGTACATAGTCCAACTTCACCTTGCCAGTGTGGAACGACAGGTTTGATGTTGCTTTTTTGTATTTCAGTAGATAAGTGAGCTTGGGCTAACCAACCAACTCCAAAGCCCAATTGGTCAGCACATTGCAATTGTTGGAAGTAATTTGCAAACATTTCTTGCTCGCTTGGAATATGTCCTTCGCTATTGGGAGTTTGACTAATTGAGAAGAAAATATCGTGCTCCATACTCGGTCCCATGCATAGCCAATAAGCGACCGGTCATAACAAATGTGGCGCAGAAAATAGAAGTTCATACCGGCGATTGTTTGAAGACTACATGGCTATTGGCAGTGTTATGTCCATTCATGGTCAAGCGAGGAAGGTTACCACTCATACCTTGCAAGAAATGAAGAGTGCTAATGAAAAAATTACTATGCTTACAGCCTATGATTTCTCTTTGGCTAAGTTAGTTGACAAAGCAGGTGTTGACATTATTCTCGTAGGAGATTCCGCTTCCAATGTAATGGCCGGTCATGCAACAACCGTTCCGATTACACTCGATCACATGATATACCACGCACAATGTGTTGAAAGAGCAGTTGATAGAGCATTGATTGTTGTTGATATGCCATTTGGTTCATACCAAGGAAATTCTACAGTAGCTCTTGAATCTGCAGTTCGCATTATGAAAGAGTCAAATGGTCATTCTGTAAAATTAGAAGGAGGGGCTGAAGTTGTTGAATCAGTCAAAAGAATCCTTACTGCCGGAATACCAGTAATGGGTCACCTTGGACTTACTCCTCAGTCGATTTATAAATTTGGAACCTATACGGTTAGAGCAAAGGAAGAAGAGGAGGCTGCAAAGCTGATATCTGATGCTAAACTTCTCGAAGATGCTGGTTGCTTTGCTATTGTTTTGGAAAAAATCCCTCGTGAACTTGCCAAGAAAGTGAGCCAAGCAATTTCAATTCCAACTATCGGAATTGGGGCGGGCCCTGATTGCGATGGACAAGTATTGGTTCTGCATGACCTACTTGGAATCACAATGGATTTCTCACCAAGATTTTTGCGCCGTTACCTGAATTTGTCAGAAGATATCAACAATGCGATCTCTCAATATTGTGATGATGTACGTTCGGGAGATTTCCCAAATGAAGACGAGTCATATTCTGAATGATTTTTTCACAGAAAAACATAGGCGAGAATTCCTCCTGCCATTGAACCAATTTCAATTCCAATTACGTGCCACAGTCCGTAACGGAATGATGGTAATTCATATTTCCACCATATACTGTTTATCCAAATCCAAACCAATACTGAAAGATAACCACCGCAAAGTAATGGACCTACTTGAGTAAACCATATCAGTGTATAGACAAATCCAAGAGCACCTAATCCCATGGCGTATTCCTTCCAATCACCTTTCTTATCCGGCAATAAGAATTTGTACATCAAAGGTGAGAATACCAAGGCCAAAATAATAGCCCCTTGAACCGGAGAAGGGAAGCCGTAGGGTAATTTTGGTAAAATAATCGTTTCCCAAAAGACACCGAATAATACACCAATGAGCATAGGCGATATTGCATGGCGCAAAGTGTCAGGAAGCCAATCCTCACTGGAATTCTTTTCAGCTTCAACAGCAATAGAAGCCACTTCTATCTCAGGTTCAGCCATATTGTGGGCGAGGTGCGATTTGTCCTTGAGTCTTCGGGTTTTCAGCGTTAGAAATCAAAGCATTCGCCGAATGCGATAAAGACCCTTGCCCTTTGCATAGTCACATGGCGAAGGGCAAAATTGTCGCAGGATGCATAGCACCACACCCGCCGCATCTTGTTTATGCTGAAAATCCAGACCAAAATGAACCTACATCTGAAGGGGGATGGGAACAATTACGTTGGGGTTATGAAAGACTTCGCGAATCTATTTCAGCGATTGAACATGATGTAATAGTAATCCTTTCACCCCATTGGCAAACATATGTCGGAACCCATTTTTTAGGGCTGGAAAACTTCCAAAGTTTGAGCGTAGACCCTGTATTCCCTAACCTCTTTAGGTATCATTATGACCTAAATGTTGATGTGAAATTAGCAAAACAAATCCACGATAAGGCCGAAAAATCAGGACTATCTGTAAAAATGATGGAAAATCCTGATTTCAGAGTTGATTATGGAACCATTACTACTGGCCATTTATTCAATCCAAAATGGGACAAGCCGCTTGTTGTTATTTCTTCAAACCGTTCAACTGATTATTATTCACCAGAAGTGATGCAAGAGATGATGATTGAACTTGGAAGAATCACTAGAGAAACTATTGAGGAAAGTGGCAAGAAGGCAATATTGCTGGCGAGTAATTCGTTATCTCATCGCCACTTTACCACCGAAGCAGAAATTCCCGAAGACATGAGCAAAGAGCATATCACCAGTCATGCAATGCATCTTTGGGACATGAGAATTATCGATTATATTCGTAGTGGCCAAACGCAAAGAATCCTAGATGAAATGCCCGAATTTATTGAACAAGCGATTGCGGAAAGTGATGGCGGCGGTTTGTCATGGCTGATTTCGGCATTAGATACACCGGAATACCCTGCCATATTGCATGGATATGGGACGATTATTGGAACTGGTAATGCCGTCGTTGAATGGCCTTGTTACAAGCATGAGGGGGAATCACAATGAGTGAAGGAGAGATTATTGGTTCGTATATTGTTCCTGTTCATCCTCATACCTACTTAGTTCCAGAACAAAACCCTGGTTGGACTAATCTGAGGGCTGCATTCGATGAAGCGGCCCTTCGTATCAAAAACAGTGAAGCAGACTTGTTAATTATTTACTCAACTACTTGGCCGAGTATTATCGGGCACCAAATACAAGCCGACCCAAATCCTGAATGGGTAATGGTTGACCATGATTTCCATGACCTCGGCTCTATTCCATATTCTTTCAAGATTGATGCCGAATTTGCTAATGCTTGGAATGAAGCAAATCATCAGCGAGGACTGAAAAGTCGCACAGTAAACTACTATGGATTTCCAATAGATGTTGGCTCTGTTGTTGCCCTAAAACTATTGAATCCAGATAATGCAATTCCTGCGGTCATCGTATCATCAAACGTTTATGCAAATCGTTCTGAAACATCAGTACTTGCAAAAGCATGCCTTGATGTTGTTCGTAGTACTGGCCGTAAGGCCATTGCAATTACTGCTATGTCACTTTCTAACCGAATGTTCACCGAAAATATTGCACCTGAAGATGACAAAATTCACTCATTGAAAGATGATGAATGGAATAGTAAAATTCTCGAACTGGTTGAAATGGGTCGCCTTGAGGATGTTGGACAATTATCACGAACCATTCAAGAACAAATCCGAGTTCGAAAAGTGGTCGCATTCAAACCTATGTGGTGGCTTTCTGCAATGAATGACAACAGAAATGATCTGACTGGCGAAGTGTTGGCATATGAGGCAATTCATGGCGCTGGGGCTGCTGTAATACATTTGGACCCAACTTCATGCGGAACTGGCGACAAAGAATACGATGAAGATGATGTAGAATATTTCCATGGTGACCGCGGTGTTCTAGAATCAAGCGATTTAGAAACAACGGATATGGATGATTCATTAGAAGAAATTGATGATGAGTTAATTGTTGAAGATAATGGACCAGACTTATGGGAACCAACCACTGCTGATGGTTCTGTAAATACTGAATCAGCACCTAAGCCAGTGGGAGCATACCCTCATGCGAGAAGAGTTGGAGATTTGTTATATCTTTCAGGTGTAGGCCCTCGTCAAGCCTTAGATAATTCAATTCCAGGCGGTCCAATACATGATGAAGATGGGGAGCCGCTCGACTATGATATCAAAGCTCAAACACATGCAGTAATCGATAATATTTCCCGTATCTTAGAAGAGGCTGGTTCATCACTTGACCAAGTTATTGATGTCACTACATTCTTAGTTGATATGAAAAGAGATTTCCAAGGCTACAATGAAGTGTGGGCCGAAACATTAGGTCAAATTGGCCCTACTAGAACGACTTTAGCAATTCGAGCATTACCTACTCCTATTGCTGTTGAAATGAAAGTTATTGCACAATTATCTGAATGATAATCGTTGTTCAAGAGACTCTGGACCAAGTCCCATCGCTGGAAACATCCCAATATTGTACTTCTTCACTGACATCAACATACCATCCAGTGGCACCTTGTTCTGTACCTGGTGCTGCTTGCATGACACCTATTTCTGCAGCCGCTGTTGCTAATTTTGTTCTCATTTCTGCATCGATCCATTCTCCATTGGATTGTTCTTCGGATTTTGGTCCCTCAGTAGCGTCATCATCCTGTGTTGTTGTAGTCTCGATTTTTTCTTCATCATAATCAAATGCATCTTCAACCCAATCCTCTTCAGAAACTTGGTTTGCCTTACGTATTAGAACAATTAAAGTAACCAAAATCAATGATAGAAGGAATGCTCCTAGTCCCATTGCAGTATTGGTTGAACCAACTGCACCACCAAGTAATACAGATTCTACATCAAAGAAATTTTTAGCCATTAATCCGTTCCACATTATAGTACAATATCTATCGTTTCCAGCAGTTGTTATTTCTACTTCCCAAGTATCTCCAGTCACATGAGATGTTGGTCCTGCTGAGCATGAAACAGTAGTATTCGCTTCATCTATTGTCACTTCATTACCAAAAGAATCTATTCCATTTGCCCTATACAAGAATACATCTCCCTGTGCTAATGAATCACTATCAAGTTCTGCAATAATACGAATTGCATTACCCGGTAATATCGTCAATTCAATATCACGAGATGCATCTCCTTCTTCTATCGTCAGCACATATTCTCCCGCTGTTTTTCCGGTGAAGGACCAATATCCGACACCTGCAGAGGAGGTTTCCAAGGTGCCAATCTCCGTATCCAAATCACTGGATAAGTCATTACTAGGCCCGGTATTTCCATGAACATCAACCACTTGTACAAACATGTCAATACTTTCACCGGCTATTGCGACAAATCCTGCATCCTTGTCAGAAATCAAATGTTGTGCAGAACCTGCAACTACTGTAAATCTAATCGTTGCAAAAATACCATCAGCATTTGCTCTAATTTCATGACCACCAACAACTGATGAAGAAAAATAACCTTGTGATAATATCATCTCTAAGGTAGAGTCAACATCATCTATTGTCCAATTTACATCAACCCCCAATATTTCGTTTCCGTAGGCATCTGCAAATTGCGGCTCCAGTAAAAATGGGGTATCTGCCGGGAGTATCATTGAACCTCCATTTAGGTGAATGAATGCAAGTTTACCATGTGAAACTTCTATTTGATTTGCGACATTATATCTTGAATCTGTATTATTATCAAACCAAGTACCCTCAAATCTCCAAATTCCGACTGATTGTGGATTAAATACAGCGTGATCTGATTCAATCTGAGTCAATGATGCATTTCCTGAAGATAATGTGATTTCTGCATTTACTGGCCAATAGTTTCCTGAACGGTCAACTGCTTCAAAGACGACTACACATTGATTTCCCGCAGTTAAATGAGATTTGCTAAATGAAAGAATTGCATCAATTGCATTTCCATGGACGACATTTACTTCTAAACTTGAAAGTACGTCTTCATCAATCACTTGTATTGTGACTTGCCCTGTAGAACTTGGAGTCCACCAAATCTTTTCATCTTCATAGTGAAGTCCTCCACTTGTAATTGACCAATTTGATAATGGTGGAATTACATAACCAGAATAACCATTGTTATCTGTTCTAATAGTTGCGACTTCATACGCAGTTCCAGCAGAATATGATTCCAAATCTTCCATTATTACCAATTGAGAAATTAATGCATTTGCAGGGACTACAAATATGCTGCCGTTACCAATAATACCACCTGCTGTGATTGAGATATTCCATAGACCCGGCACTGATGCCTGATACAGACCTTGGCTGTTAACCGAACCATTTTCTGCATACCATGCTACTGAACCAGCGGCTGAACGATTCATTGCAAAACCGTTAGCATCAACCAATTCAGGCTCTAATAATACTGATTGGCCTGAACGTACTTGAATTCCTTCAGGGAAAATAAATTCAAAAGGAGAACCGGGGTTTACTTCAACGGCTTCATTGGTTTCCATCTGATTCAATCGTGCTTTAATATTCGCAGTTCCAATATCATCTGCAATCCATTGAGGACTTCCTTGGCCAATATATACTCCATCAATAGTCCATACTACTTCGCTGCTAATCCGCTCATTTCCTCTTGAATCAACTTCGTTAGCCACTAGTGTATAGGGTTGCAATACTTGTGGTGATAGTGTCGTAATACGCAATGTGTTAGCCTGACCAGGTGTGACCGTTATGTTGTATGTCGCATTTAATGTCAAATGATCTGCTCGAATTTCAATTAATCCTGCTGTCCAAGGAAAGAATAATCCATTGTTATCAATGGACCCATTGCTACAACTCCAAACGATTTCACCTTCTGCGATATTGTTTACTGAATCATATAATATTGCAGTGAAATCTAACACTTCATCAGCAGACATCGAATATTGTGGAGATGTCACTTCAATTCTTGTCGGAGTTCCTGCTTGCATTATTGACTCATTATCTAAGGTCGATACTGTTACTGGCTGAAAGGCTTGAGTCAACAAAATAGATAGGATGAAGAAAAATATTAATTTTCCATTTACTACACTATCTCGCATAAAACCACCTAAGATGGAAGTGAACATCAATCAGTCCATTCTTCCCAATCATCTTCACCTTGCTGACGGTACCACCAAGTTCCGGAATCATCTTCCCACCACTCAGTTCCTTCGTCATCTACGCGATAACTTTCATCTTTGGTAAAATCAGTTTCCTCTGGTTCTATTTCAGGTACTGGTTTAGGAGTAGGAGCTGGGCCGGCTGGACCGGCTGGACCGGTAGGACCGGCTCCACCACCGCGAGTAGGTTTTCTTCTCTCAGTGATTGGCTCATCATCATCGTCATCATCATCCTCATCCTCATCCCACTCGTCATCATTTCCGCTCAATACCATCTTCAATACGAATAGTAGTACAATCGCAATTGCTGCTGCCAAAAATGCTCCGATATAGTATAAGATACCGCCTGCTTCAAAGAATCCTTGAAGTGTTCCAGTGACTGTGAAAGTTCGCTCTTCATTGACTTGTCCTGAATTAACTGTAATAGTTTGAGTTCCTTCATCAAGAGTTATTATTCTCCAAACGCCATCGCCTTGAGATAGAACTTGCGCTCTACCTGTTGAATCAACAAGTGTGCTTGAAGGCACTGGGATCTTGTTCCAATATTCATCATATGCAGTTACATTAACCATGAACTCGCCAAGTTGTTCAACTTCTTCAAGAGAAAGTTCAACCTTGAGATGCGCAACAATTCTCTTTGCACTTACTGCTAATTCAATTTCGTTACTAACGGTTAGTGAACTACTAAATGTCAAAAGATGTGGACCTTCAATTCTTGCCTGGTAGGTATAGATTCCCTCATCTGTCGTTGAGTTGATGTCATGGGCTACTGCACCGTTTTCTTGCCATTCGACATTTTGCGGGAAGGTGTTTCCATCGCTATCAGTTCCAGTAATCGCTATTGTAATTTGATATCCTGCTGTTGCAGTATTTGCATCTTCGGAAGCGTGAAGACTTACAGCTTGTCCATGATGTACGATAATGCTTACCGTATCACCAATTGTATAGCCTGATTCACTGATATTGAATGCACGAATTGAATAATTACCAACCTTTTCTGCTTGCCAACGACCAATAGTTTGGATGTCATTTGTAATATCGGTTTCTTCACCATTTGATTCGTCGGTTAGAATCCATTTAAGAATACTTGAATCAATAGGATTTTGATCTTCATCCGATAAGTCTGCAGCGAAATCAATCCAGTCATCAGCAGTTAAATCATATGCTGCTAATCCTGTATCATCTTCGCTGCTAATTGAACTCAAAACGATATTGGTTAGTTCTCCATGAGAGACTGTTGCATTAATCGAGATTTCATGAACCATATTGCCATCATCATATATTGCTGTAATTGTATATGGTGTTGTAGATGCATGATATGGAACGAAAGTGGTTTGATCACTTTCAATTTGTTCTAATACTCCTTGATCGTTCCAAAGTGCATGAGAAATAGACCAATTCGCAGTGACTGTCCAGCGATTGCCCTTTGCGTCAATTGCCTTGACCTTAACCGCTAATGTGTCATCTGCGGTAAGTGGCATCATTTGCCAACTAGAATCTTCAGAGTCAACGATAAGAACGAGAGTATTAATCTCTCCTTCTGAAACTGTAATTGTCACTTCAGCAGTAATAAATTCATATCTTGCTTCTAATATCTTAGCACCTCTTGTAACTGGATCCCAAACTGCAGGCGCGCCAGCACTCAATTGTCCATCGGCTATCTTTGTCCAATTTTCAATAGGCAAAACAACTGTCATTCTATTTCCACGAACATCTATTCTTGTTGTGTTGATATACACTCGCTCATCAGCAGTAATTGATGTTGAAGAAGTTGCGAGTTCAAGACTCTGCATCTCTCCATGACCTACTGTAATGTTAATTTCAGCGGATGCACCTGATACCGATGTAAGAGTTAGTGTCCATGTTCCGAGGTGATCTGGGAAATATTGTTCATTGATTTCACTGTAATTGCCATTATTGGTAGTCCAAGACAACAAGCCCGCTTCTGTTGAGTTTAGCACATTGCCATATTGATCGAATAATGTATGCGTGATATCACACCACTCACCAGCAGGAACTACTCCTTCACAACCGGTTAACTCGAAATGAGATGGAGCACCTGTATCAACTGCGATTTGAACATCCACAGATTGTGTACCCCACGTGACTGTAACGGTTTGAGCACCTGAAGCAAATGGATAGAATATATTTCCATTAACACCGCCCATTGTACCATTTGAAGCAGAGTATGTGATTAATTCACCAGCAACGATATTACCAAATTGGTCAACTACAGATGCTGTTATTTCCAACGATTCATCGGATGTAATCTGACCCGTTAGCGGAGTGACATCAAGTGTTGTCGGACTGCCAGGTGTAACTGTTATTGATTCACTGGAACAAATTAATCCAAAGCAAGCGGTAATCGTATGAGTTCCAGCATTTCTTGGAGTAAACAATCCGAATGAATCGATGCTACCATCACTAGAACTCCAAGTCACAGGTGCGATGAGTTGCAATGCTTGGTGATTATATGCTTGATGAGAGAAGCTAAAGGTTGTGTCAGCATCTGTCGTAGGAGCTGTTGGTGAGATTGCAATACTGCTAACATTAGTTGTGTTCAGTTGAATCTTTGGCCTATATGAAGGCGTGGAATATTCACTTGAGTACATGTCAATTGTGAGGTCTCCAGCATTTGGAGTTGCAATAAGAACCCATTGATTATCGTTATCAATTAGCATACCATTTACTCCGATATCAAGCCAGAACCAACCTGTTGCAGTGGATGGAAGTGTCATTGTACTGATTGCAGTAGCATCATATTCTACACCTGCTTGAAGACCAGGGGTACTCCAATTTGTTCCTGGTGTTGATTGATTCCATGATGAAGCAGATTGACTCCAACTAGATGATAACATTCTGTGTACTGAAATATCTAGGGTAGATGCACCACCTGACGCAGACATAGAGTAGATATAGAATCCAAGGCTTGCAGAATGAATGTTCTGGAATGGTGCAAATGGAATTTGTGAATTATCCAATCCAATAATGACTCGGCATTTGGCATTTGTGACTGAATCGCAACCTGTACCCAAACTGAGATAATCAACATCACCATTATTGATTTCAGGATTTGCTTCACTCAGTGTGCTATCTCTAATATTGGTGTGGCCAAATTGTAGCACTTCGTTTCCAGTTTGGAAATCATATGTAAAGGTTAGATCTTGGTTATCCGTATGCGATGGGTCACCTATCGCAAACGACCAACGTGCTGATGAAGGACCAGGTATTGTTTGATTTACACCTTGTACCCACCACGAAAATACATCGCCTGCGTCTAAAATATTGTTAAAGCGGAATGTTGTTCCGTTAATGTATGTGCTTTCCCAGGATTTGTATTTGTATACACCTGTTGCATTTGCAATTGTCACGATATATCCGCTCGCTCCAGTCACAGGATTCCAGGATAATGTAGGAGATGTCTGACTTTGTAGGACGACTTCGCTGTCATCGTATAACACACTTCCATCTAATGGGAATACCAAAGAAGGTTGTCCTGGAGGAATTATTCCATCGATATTGTCAACATAATCCAATACTAACTGTGGACGACGTGATTCGTTTGCAGTGTAGTCACTTGAGAAGAAACGATGAGTCGTACTTGGTGTTCCAACTACCTTTAGCAATATGGTCATAGTTGTATTTCCATTAGCGATATTCGATTGCGCTAGACTTGTCAAGTCAAATTCATGCCAGCCATTAGGTGGCATCAATGTAAGAGTTGTACGAGTTAGTTCAGATGTTGAACAAGTCGGTGCATTACTCCATGTTGCAGTTGATTCACTGAAAGAAGAACATGCATGAGCTGAAACTGTGGTTGAAGTAGACCCGATAACTTGCTGCCTCCAAAGTTTGAGTACCATTGAAGTTGGTGTCATCGCTGCAGGCCATGGAATATCACCCAAATAGAATTCAAGTAATATTTGGCTTTCACCAGTTCCTGAAGATGCTGTACCCAAATCGAGTACTGTGCTCGCTCCTTGATTGCTTGTTACTGTAGATTCTAGTTCAACATCCGGTACAATTGGCACTAATCCACTTTCAGAGAAGATAGATCCGCGAGACAATATTACTGTATGATTGCCATCACCATCATCGTATCCGATAGATCTAGGAGTTCTGAAACTGTGGACATCAGACCATTCACCAACACGATTGTCTTGGTATGCTCTTACGCGCCAATAAGTCCATTCATCATTATCTGAATTATTGGTGACTGACATAGTATTGGTAGTGGAATTGAATGTAAGATTATGTGCAGGTAATTCGGACATATCTATGCATTCGGAATATACCATGCGTGGAGAGTCTGAATGACAAGCGATCCAACTAGTTTCATTGTTTTGGTGCTCTGTCCAATTAGCATCAAATTCGGTTAGTCCCGAAGGTCTAGGTGTGCTAGTATTCCATAGTGTAGTACCATCTGCTGGTAATAACCCAGTTGCTGCTGAAGGAATCCATGGGGCTTGTTCAACATAGGTGAAATTAATTCTTGGTCTTTGGGAAATCATTGATGCTTCACTACTATGTAACGCATATACCCCCATTGTATTCGTGCCAAATGATTCTCCTTGAATTACAAGAGAGATGGAACTTTGCCCATTGTAAATTGCTGCTTGAATCGCTGCTGTCAAGTTCCACACAACTGTGCCACCAGATGAATTAATCCACTGTCCTTCAGTAAATGGAAGGTCACTATCACCGCTGTGATGTGCTCCTTGAACTAACCAATTTGTTGAATTAGATGGGGAATTCCATGTCGATGATTCATTCCAATTAGTATTCATTACTGATACTGAAGTAAATACTGAACCAGAACCAATACTGGATACAACAGACATTTCCAATGTAGCATTTTGAACCTCATATTCACTTGGTAACGGTATTACTCCTAGGTCAAATGAAATTAGTGAATTGGCGTAATGAGTACTAGATAAAGGACTTCTTCCAACGTACATTGTCGCTGAATTACCAAAATTAGTAAATCTATTTCCACTGTCAACATATACATCTTCAGTCACAGTTGGATATGATAATGGCTCTACATATGCACCTTCTTGTATTGTGACCCAAGCAGTGGTAGAATCTACTTCTCCACCCATTTCTTCAGGAATATGGAATACTGTTGAGGCACTTCGAGGTCCTAGCATTTCATCAACAACCGGTTGTACCATCCATCGCACTTCGCGGGTGTGATCTATGTCCATACCCGGAGTGAATGTTAGATTTGTCAAATCAAATAATTGTGGTTGTGTTCTTGAATCATAAGTGGTTAAACCTTCCATTTCTTCATTCGCATCAGCCATGATGAATAATCTCCAATCATCAATATTTGCTGCATTGGTATGAGTCCAAGACAAAATTGGCTTGTATTCAGGAATTGGTGCATGAGAAGTTAGATTCCAAGTTATTCCATTATGAGATGGACCAACATTGCTTCCCGCTACAGTTGGTATTGTTGCACTTCCATTTGACCAAGTTAAATTTAACCAAGGCTTATCGGATGAAGTGCTATCTGTTGAGATAAATTGTACAAGGTCTTGAGTAACAGTTCCGGAGGTATAAATCATCAGTGATAATTCGCTGGAACCTGCGGCTTGTGCTGCTTGAATTGCTTCAGTGACATCCCAAGTCATCCAATCTGCTGACACACTATCTTGGATGTCAACATTATTTCCAATATCAGTTCCTATATGCCTTCCACCGAGTGCAGACCAATTGTTAACTCCATCATAGGTAGTATCGTTTGCATCGGAATTCCAGTTTTGCAGTACTGGCCTAATTGCTATTGGCTCGTCAATGGCTGAACCAAATATTGAGTAAAGGTTCAAATCAGCATTGGTAATTCTTGCATTACTCGGAGTAGGCAATTGGTTGAGTGGTATTTTTATCAATCCTGCAGATTGATAACCATTTGGCATTTCTCCTACATTGATATATCCTGATGAATCGTATGTTGAACTTGAACCTAATCCATTTTCAATTACATATGTATCGGTGAAATCTGGAAGATTGAGTTGAGGCATTGCCTTTCTATGACGTAATTCCATTGAAGCAGACTCTGAATTAATGGAGAAGGTTGCGATATCTGGGAGGAGGAAATTGTAAGTTTGGGACCAATTTCCAAGTTGATTTGTTGTGGAAATTGCTCTTACTCTCCAATACCAAGTGGTACCGTTGTCCAAATTACTTGCGGGAGTATAGGTTAGATTTGTTGTATCGAAACCAGAATCCAACCATGATGTTGTCATGACCAAATCAGGAGTACTGAATGATGTAGATTTGTCCATTTGAACTGCCCAGCCGCCGATACTCATTGCACCGTTAAATGACCAGCCTAATTCAGGACGATGAATTGGTGCTGTTTCAATATCATCGGTAACTGACCAAGAACCATTTAATGGAGTTGTAAGAACTGGGTCATTCGGAATGGCATCAGAACCAGGAACATAAACAAAGGAAAGTTGCGGCCTGTAGGTCTCTGTATTGGTGGAACCTGGATATATCATGATATCTCTGTCGCTTCCAGTTCCAACACCTGTTACGCCAATTAGGAAATCAACTGCTCTATCTTCACGCATAGCATTTTGAACGCCTAATGTGACATTCCAATCAATAATATCACCTGCTGAATAAGAACTACCAATCGTTAATGAATCGATTAGAGAGCCTCTTTCCCACCCTTTTGCACCTGCTGAACCCCAATTGTTGACTCCATCGTATGTTGCCCAAGTTGCACCAGAGGCTGTCCAATTATGCTGCCTACTTTCCCAAACAGCAACGTTTGGCGAGCCACTTGGATAATCTGCCAACTTTACAGTTAAATGTGCAGATTCTACTGCATATCCACTTGGTAACAAATTAGCAACTAGATCACAATTAAACAGAACACTTGTCTCACTAGGCCAAGTATTGTAGGAAATCTGCATCTCTGTTTCACCATCATAGTTAGTAGTTGATGAACCACTGTCAATGTAAGTATCGTCACATTCTGGGTAAAGACCATCTGTCGTTCCGTTTCCATCTCTGAGTCTAAACTCGTATCTGTCATCACCTAACCAAGTACTTGACAATCCACTTACAAGGAAATTGGATGTAACCCATTCACCCCGTAATCCGTCATTATCTACATGTGACATTCTCCAGAAATACATATTTCCGGTGTTTAATTCATCATCTCCGGTCAAGTTGAATACTCCTTGCATTGAGGTGAAATTTGAATCAGTTCTTGTATCCAAGAGATTTACTCTCTCCCGGAAAAATTGGTCGGTTGCAATTTCGTAAATTACATCATATGAAGAGGCTCCTGACCATGTTAGTGAGGGAGTAGAATTCCCTGAGAGATTGTGTCCAACTTTATCCCAAACAGCTTTGCCTTGATCAGGTCCGGTTAATGTAGGAGTGCCAATTGAAGTGTTGGAACTCCAACTATAAGTAAATTCAAATCGAGGAGTTAAAGCATTATTAGTACTCTCTGAAGAATAGAAATTGATTCCTTGTAATCCACTAGAGGAGTATGCTCCTGTATCACTTCTACCTATCAACATGAAATCCTTAGAGCCCGATGCACCATCTCTAATCCATCCTTGTATTGCACTAGCAATATCAAAGGATGTATCTGTCAAAGAGGATGTTCCTGCCATGGTATCGCTAGCTACTGAAAGCAAACCTCTTCCTCCATCATCCCATAGAGTTGAAGAATCAGAACGTCTCCAAGTTGTGTCATCTTCATCCCACACACCTTCAGTATTTACTTCATGAATAGATAATTCAGGTGAACCCGTAGTTGAAAATCGAGACAAATTGAGGTTTGCACTTTGAATTGTAGCATTGCTATGTAATCCAAGTTGGTCCAAGTTTAATCTCATATGAACCAATGATTCTTTGTTAGTTGACATCATTACTTCCATTTTGTCATTAGAACCGAATTTAGTATTGATTGAACGCTGGTCAACTTGTGCATCCTCGATAAAGTCATCATTCAAACCCATGTCGTCTGCATCTACAGTAATCGTTGCTGTACCATCGCCATTATCGGTAACTGAAAGTGCTGGTAGCAAGAAATAACTTTCATTCCAATCGCTAAGAGTATCCGTAGAATCCATTGATCTAATACGATAGTAAACCACTGAACCATTAGAAATTTCATCCCCATTCGGAATAGTAAATGTTCCAGAACCACTTGAAGTAGCGAATGAATTAGTCATTGTACTGTAATGCCAAGGAAGGTCACTCGCTGCTTTGAATGATGGGTCTAAAGAAAGTTGGAATTCGACACCATCACCAACTAAGGAATTATATGATAGCGTAGGGTTCTTTTCAGCCATCAATAAGAAATCTCCAGTCATTAATGGTGCTCCTTCCTCTACGAAATCCGCTGCTACACTTCCTCCATTTCCTGCTGCGGAAGACGAAGTGTCCAAAATCAAAGAAGGTCTATCGGATGTTGTTGTTGAGTCATTCATCGCACATGCGTACTCTGCCCCTTCTGATGCAATCAATAATTCAAGAGTGTTTTGATTACTAGAAGCCGCATCTTGAGCAAGGGCGGTCACATTTATCGATAATGTCCCATTTGTAGCAGTACGGTGTGGAGGCTCCCAGTCACTGCGTTCGGTTGAACCATCTGCACCTGGTGAATTCCACATGACATTTGTTGCTGAATTAAGCCATGTGACCTCGGTTGAGTTCCATGAAGAAATTAACCCTGCTGAATATACTGCGATATCTTTGGAACCAACTGCATCACTCCAGCACTTCAGACTCAAAGTCGCTGAATGGATTGTATCAGTAGAACCAAAACTCATATTGAAACTGAATAATAGTCGTGCTGGAGAGGTTAATCCTCCTTCAAGTGTTCCATTTTGCGCCTGCTCAAAATTATCATTAGGATAAAAGGAATCAATGTAAGTATCTGCAGAAGGCGATACGTTAGAAATTACTCGATTGATTGTAGGAGTGTTTTCTAATTCTTTCCACTCAGGGATTGCACTTGGCAATGCCAAATCTGCAAATAAAAACATTAGAATCAGTATTACGGCTACAGAAGTTTGTGGTTTTTTGTTATCGCGTAGCATGGGACTCGTCCCTCTCACCTCGTCCCCGTTATACTGTCTTTTCCCTAAATCAAGATGAAATTAGGGCTCAAAACGAAATATTCTCCCTACGGGAGAGGTCCGACTGACAAAATTAACTGCCCAAATTGAAATTATGATTCTCAATTCCATGTCTTACTCAGGCCAATGTTGAAGGAGGCTCGCCACAGAGAGGTCACCTATGAGCGACTTATGGGTTGAGAAACACCGTCCGCAATCAGTTCAAGAAATTCGCGGCCAATTGCCCGTAGTGCAACGATTGACAATCTATTCTGAGAATAAAGAGTTTCCACACTTACTTTTTGCAGGCCCACCAGGAACTGGAAAGACAACTGCCGCTATGGCGTTGACCAAAGATGTGTTTGGTGAAGATTACAGACAAAATCTATTGGAAATGAATGCTTCTGATGAAAGAAAATTGGAGAGCATTAGAACCAAAGTAAAACAATTTGCAAGAACTGCGCCATATGGAAAAGCAAATTTCAAAATAATTTTTCTTGATGAGGCCGATGCTTTAACCAACGATGCACAGGGTGCACTACGCCGAATAATGGAGCAGTATGCTCAAACATGTAGATTTATTTTATCATGCAATTATTCTTCAAAAATCATTGAACCGATACAATCTAGATGTGCTGTTTTTAGATTCCGACCTCTGGCCGATTCTGCTGTGAAAAATCAAGTAATACATGTTGCAAAGGAAGAGAAAGTAGATCTCACCGATGATGCTGCTGAAGCATTGACACGTATCAGTCAGGGCGATCTGCGAAAAGCAATTACTGCCCTGCAGGTTGCTGCTGCTTTGGACAACGATGTTACAAGAGAATTGATTTACGAAACATCGGCCACCGCCCCCCCTGAAGCATTGCATCAATATTTGATGGCATGCCGTGATGATGGATTTCATGCAGCAAGGAGAAGACTGAAGGAATTACTGGATAAATATGGCTTAGCTGGAACTGATTTTGTCAACCAATTGCATCGTGAATTATATGCTGCTGATTTCTTAACCGAAGCAGCCAAATTAGATTTAACTGAATGGATGGCTGAAGTTGATTACAGATTGGTTGAAGGTGGAGGAGAACATATCCAACTCGACGCCCTAACCGCAAGGTTTGTCACACATTTGAAGAATGAACAAGCATGATTTTCACTTTCACATCTCTCCTTGGGGGTGTTGGAAAGTGACTGGTATCAAACCCTCTCAGTAAGGATGTATGACAATAACACAACACCTACTAGATGCTGCATGTTGGACGCCATTTGCTCCACTAATTCGTAATTACCGAGTTTCAAAATTGATACGAACAACCAATGAAAAAAGAGATATTAGAAAGATTTCAGTACTGTTGACCACAATAATGGCGGCTCATTCAGATTTACTTTCTTAATTTTGTACAATTTCCTTTACGACAATTAAGTCCCAGTTGTATGTCCTGTGGTTTACCCAAGGGTCACCTTGCTCTGTTATTTTTACTGTGATTGAATGTTTTCCTTCAGGGAGATCTTCTCCCAAATGAATTGCAAAACGCTGGTCCTTATCCCCGTGCGGGAAAAAGTCAGGAATCGTTTTATTTGTTGTTGTAGTAGAATTAGCTAACCTTTGCTCATTGATATCCCAGAATGTATTATCAGCAGATAGTTCTCTGCTCCCGTTATTATTGGATAATGTAACAAGGACTTCTGCTCCATCGGAATTCACATTGTCTGCCAGACCAAATAATAACCAAACTTGACCAGTCAATTTTCCGTTGGAATCAACCGTCCATGTGATGGTGCTTTTCTTAGTTCCGTCATCGATTAGTAACTCTACACCATCATCTGTTACAATTGACCATTCATTGGATAATTGTGGCGCAACAATATCTCCAATTGGAGGATTTACCAGCAAAAATGACATTGCTAAAAAAGTAAATGTGTGCAGAAATCCTGCTTTTACCCAAGAACCTTTAGTATAATGCTCAACGTATTTTTCTGGCAAAATTGTACGATGGATTTGTGGAATTAATATCATTGCTGTGAGCGGTAGAAGATACAAAATATCGGTTTTTTCCGGAGATGTATTTCCCATCAATACATAACGCATTAGCAGTGAAACAATTACAGAAAAGGTGATTACCAGCCACATTGATACGGTATCGGCCTTTTCTTTCTCCGCATACTTTGCAGGGTCAAATGGTTCCAAACCAAGATCTGCTCCACTGCGGCGGATTTTCTTTTCTTTTTCTTCACCTTCTACACGCTTTCTGCGTTCTGTTGCAGCCGCAGCCATCGCAGTGTTTAGGTCCACCATATCTCTTGCCAAAAGTCGGCAGTGAATAAAGGCTACAATGGACGACTCATCTAAGTTTAGCCGTATCATTCAAAGGGGGAGTGCTTCACGACGGGTTAAGCCGGGGTGGCGTAGTTGGTGGCGCGTCGGACTCATAGGGCAGCCTACAAGGCAATCGTATGACGTGCAAACAATCCCATTGTGGTGTCTGAGACATCCGAAGGTCGCGGGTTCAAGCCCCGCTCCCGGCACCAAACATTAGTTGCTCTATTTGGCATTGCATAGTGCGATAAAAATCCACCATTGACAAGTGTTAGATTCCGATGTCTTGATGTGCCTTCACTTGATGGAGGTAATCATGGTTGATGTGCCTGACGATGGTAGTCGCGTCCTCATTGAGGTGGAAAGTCATAATGGCTCTACTAAGATTGAGGGATTCGTGATACCGGCAGCAGCCGCTGGACACATTACAATAAAATTAGTAAATGGATATAATGCAAGTTATGCTATTGATTCAATTACCAGTTTAGAAATTGTCGAAAATACCATTGAAAAAGCATCAACTGAACAGTCACCTGCTACAAAATTCAATGAATCTTTACCAACTGTTAGAATCCTACATACAGGCGGAACTATCGCGAGTAAAGTCGATTATAAAACTGGTGCAGTTGTCGCACGTTTTGAGCCTGAAGAACTGATTTCATCAATACCAGAATTAACCGATATTGCGAATGTTGAAGCGGTAAAATTAGGTAATATGTTTTCAGATGATATGCGACCTCAACATTGGAATAAAATCATAGATGCATCAAAACAAGCTTTTGAAGATGGTGTTGATGGAATCGTTGTCACTCATGGCACCGATACTATGCATTACACCGCTGCTGCTCTTTCATTTTCATGGGCTGGCTCAGGTGGAAAAAGCCCAAGACCTATTGCAATCGTTGGCTCTCAACGCTCTAGTGATAGAGGTTCATCCGACGCTGCTGAAAATCTAATCGCAGCAGTACATTGGGCTGCAAATGCACCATCACCAATAGGCGGATCTGGTGACTCGGTAGTCGTGGTAATGCACACGAGTTCAAATGATGGAGAATGCTCTGTACACCCTGGAATCGGTGTGAGAAAAATGCATTCTACCCGCCGTGATGCATTCAGGGGAATTAATACTCAACCTCTTGCGATAATTAGTGCTAACAATGGTAAGCCATCTATCCAATTAAGTGAAACCTATTCTGCTGAATTGGAATTACCAATAACAAGAGAAGTAACTACTACTCCTGACAAGTATGAAACGGAAATACGCATTCCACAATTTATTGCTGGCCCTTGGTTAGTATCAGAACATATTGATGCCATCATGAATATTGGTTGCCAGGCTATTGTGATACATGGAACTGGATTGGGGCACCTACCAATTGATGACCCAGAAGGTGATGCTCCCGAAAACACATTGGTTTGGAGAAGCCTAACAAGGGCGATAAATAGAGAAGTTCCTGTGGTAATTGTAAATCAGTGCATTAACGGCCCAATCGATATGAATGTATACTCAAAGGGTAGAAAACAAATGCAGATGGGCATTTTGGGACATGGAATTATCGCACCACCTGAAACGGTTGTTGCAAAGTTACATTGGGCTCTTTCTAAAGGAGAAGATATCAGTTCAATTATCGCTGCTGATTTGTGCGGCGAGGGTCGAGCAACTCTAATGGAATGAGCGCACTAATCAAGAACTGGCAAGGGATGGGACAAATATGACAGACAAACAAAGCGAGGCTGTTGTCAATCTGCGTAGTATGCGCGAAAAGTCTCGCTTAGGCGGTGGTCTAAAGGCTCAAGAAGCAATACGTGTTTCTGGACGAGGCACTGCTAGAGATAGAATTAGTATGCTACTCGATGAAGGCTCTTTCATTGAAATTGATGCATTCGTAACACACCGTACTGCAGACCATGGCATGTTTATGCATCACACTCTCGGAGACGGAGTTGTTGCTGGACATGGAACAATCAATGGCAGAAGAGTTTACTGTTTTTCACAGGACTTCAGTGTTCATGGAGGTAGCATGGGTGAAATGCATGCTAAGAAAATTGCCAAAATTGTAGAAATGGCTGACAAAGCAAAAACCCCAATAATTGGTATGTGGGATGGAGGAGGACAAAGGGCCCAAGATGGAGTCAATGGCTTAGCAGGCACTGGCGAATTACTAGACCGCTTTGTACAATGCAGTGGACGTATTCCAATGATTAGTTTGGTATTAGGGCCGGTTGTCGGCGTATCTGCACTTGCTGCAAGTTTGGCAGATTTTACAATTTTAGGTGAAGAGCATGGCCAATTATTTCTCTCATCGCCAATTGAAACACCAGAGGTAATATGCGGAGAAGTTGATGCTGCTGGACTGGGTGGAGCAAACCTTCACGCCTCCCGCTCTGGAATCGCTTGTCAAATCGCAAGTGATGAAGAAGATGCTTGTTTGTTGGCAACTGAGATTCTATCCTATCTTCCTGATAATTGTATGTCAGATGCTCCATATGAGGAAACTGCAGACCCTATTACAAGACTGAACACCAGTTTAGAAACTCTTGTTCCCGATAATCCAAACAAGCCTTATGATATGGTCAAGGTGATTGAAGAGGTTGTGGATGATGGGATTTTTGTTGAATTATTTGAGGCGTATGCAGATAATATTGTCATTGGTTTTTCTAGATTGAATGGGATGCCTGTTGGAGTTGTTGGCAATCAACCCAGAGTATTAGCAGGATGCTTAGATATTGATGCTTCAATAAAAGCTGCACGTTTCATTCGAACTTGTGACGCCTTCAATATCCCACTGGTAACTTTTGAAGACGTACCTGGTTTCCTTCCGGGAGTAGTTCAAGAATGGGGCGGGATTATTAGACATGGGGCTAAATTGTTATTTGCGTATGCTGAAGCAACTGTTCCAAAACTTACTTTGATCACAAGAAAGGCCTACGGCGGCGCTTACTTGGCAATGTCTTGCAAGCATTTGCAAAGTGATTATAACGTTGCTTGGCCAACTGCAGAATTGGCAGTAATGGGGGCTGAAGGAGCAGTAAATGTCATCCACCGAAGAGAAATTGGGGCGGTTGATGAAGAACATAGAGAAGAAGTTCGCCTTCGCCTAGTATCCGAATACAAGAATAAATTTGGTGACCCATATGTTGCTGCACGAAATGGTTGGTTAGATGATGTCATTGAGCCAGAGGAATCGAGACTGCGCTTATGCCGGGCTTTGAATGCCATCAAGTCTAAGCGCGAATGGTCGCCACCAAAGAAGCATGGAAATATCCCATTGTGAGAATTAAATTTTCTTTTTTGCTCTTGCTAGAAGTCCTGTAGGCGCAGTTTTTGAATCAATTTCTGAATTACTATCTATTTCTTTTTTAGGTGCAGTTTGTTGTACTACTGTATCTTCTTGACGAAGTAATTGTGCATTGGAGTTAGAATTCTTGTTTAGGAATATCACAATCACCACAATTAGTAATATTCCTGTGAATCCAATTATCATCTCCTTTGAAATAGAATCATTTTCAATTGGTTCTGTTTCTTCAATCGGTGGTTTTTGATTCATATTTAGTTCATATTCAACCCCCACTGTTTTATTTAATTCCAAGTCGGTAACACGAATTGTGATAGTAATATTCCCATCGTGCTGTTCTGGTAATACAAGCATTGCCACACATTTGTAAACATGAGGCGTCGTATCATAATTACAGGAAGAGGTGATATTTTGAGGGATATTCTCCAAAAAGAAATTTACATCTGATTGTAGAGTTTCATCCATATCAATTATGTCCCATTGAACTGTAGCAGCCGTTTTATCAATTAAATTCACATTACCAATTGCGATACTAGGCAAATCCGGCTGTGGGGCTATTGTCACATTTAATGTTGCAGAAAATTGACTAACTCCATCGCTGACATTCAGACTTTGAGAATTACAATTTCCGTATTTATCTAATTTCAAGTTGACCATCAAATCATTACCTGCGATAACAAAACTGCATTTTGAAGATTCAACTCCTTCAATCTTCCATGACAAAAAATCATCATCAACATCGTAAGCAAAATCACGTAAATCCAATACCATTGATTCATCTTCCGTAGCATTGATATTCCATTCGGTATTATTGGTCACCAAAAGATCATCAACAGCTAGTACATTTATTGGGAGATCTAAGTTCAATGCTGTATTGTATCCATCTCCTACCAGCATATGTATCACCACTGCTCCATTTTGGTTTGGAAGCGGAGTTATTGTTACGAAACCATTTGCAATATTTACTGAAACGGGCCCTGATTGCGAAATATTATTGTTAGTAATAATCCCAGCAATTTCCTCACCTTCTGGGTCAAAAACATACTCTGATAAATTTAACACGATAGGTGCTGAATCTTCATTTATCTCTTGCAAAGGAATATTTTGAATAAAACTAACTGGGTCATCGACCGGCATTATTCGGAGTGTAATTTCAGTTGTTGTTTCATCAATAGTTTGACCACCTGCCCTCAACTCAAGCCTCAGATTATTTAGGCCCGTCCATTCTTCATCAAGACTATGTGAGACAGTAAAACCTAGCCCATCCGAATCGATCTCAAATTGGAAATGTTGGGAATTGAGGCCAACAAGAGTTGCATTATCAAGAAATACATTTTGACCATCTGGGTCATATGCAATCAATCCATTTTCAACATGAGTGCTTCCCCTTTGAGGAATGTCAATAATTGCTGGTGGAGTTAGCACAACCAATGGTGAATCGGTTCTAACTATGTCCAAATATCTATGCGATGGAGCACCTTCAACATATACGCTAATCGTCAAACGATTCTGACCTGGTTGAACATCAGCCATTGGGAATAGACAAATTGCCACACCACTGCTGTCAATTTGTCCGACAGTGTCATTGTCAATTGAATTAATTCCACAAATCACCGTCACATTCCAATCACTTGGCAACTGTGAATAATTCAACCCATTACGTAATGTCCAATCCATTTTCAAATTCACTGTATCTTCTGGACCCATTGTTTGATTATTTGCTGGAACTGACCAAAACGTTCCCACTTTGAGCCAATTTGCAGAAGACAAATTTTCAACTACATACGAATCTGGATCTGATACAATACTTGATGATAAAGGCCTATTGAAGGCATCACGGAAACGATTGTGTTCCGCTCTCAAGACAGCATCCAAATATGCAACAATATGGTTTGAACTCAATTCCAACTGTGCCTCTTGACTCATTGTAGCATCACCATCATCGATTTCAAATATGGAAGTTGTATCTTGGAATTGGTAATGGTTTGCACCTAATAACTGCATCATCTGCCATGAAAAATCCTTGATTGAGTGAAGTCTGGTAATCGCATCCTGTGCAGGTGCAACTTCATCTGTAGTTCCAGTAATGAATAATCCCGTATTTGGTACAGGTGCCTGCCAATCCGTTGATGAGAATGTTCCAAATTGTTGATTCCAAGAAGAGAAATCTGCACCGACTGCAAATAATCCACTTGGCCCATGCGTTGTATTTCCGCTATCACTTGCAAGCCAATATGGGTATAGTGAAGTTGCAGTCATTGCACCGACTCCATGACCTGCAAGAGCCCAGTGATTCACATCAACATTACCAAATCCTCCTAGGATAACTGAGTGAGAGTTATTTGTGTCCTCCACCAATTCAAGTGCTGCTTGAGCAATTTCAATTCCTTCGGATAGGTCATTTGAATTCTGCATTTCTTGAGTTACTAGCACGATATAACCACGTTTTACGATTTCACTTGTTAATTCCATATAGCCATCTTTTGCTTCACCATCTGAACCAAAAAATAGAATCCAAGGGAACGGCCCATTTCCTGCCATTTCATCATCTTCCCCCCCATTCATTGCGGGGTAAATAATCTCAAATCCTTGTGAATTAGGACCAAAACCGATGTTAATATCGCTCCATCCTATTGGAAAATCAATACCTTCGTGTTTTGGTTCAAAGTTATCATCTTCTGGCAACAATGATGCATTAACAAGTGGCAAGAATGATGATGCCATCAAGAGAATCAATACAAATATTGAAGATTTTGTGATTCCACTCATCATTGCCACTATGTGGCAACTGGAAGCCATTGTTCTTTGATGCTTCGTTATTTTGCGTATCCTTCAATGACCGCTTCAGCATATGCCAGTTTGGTCATCAGTAATCCAATAGATGGCAACATATCACCTAATTGTGGCGCCCAAAAATTAGACCAACATTCTAAATGTTGAGCCACTAGTAACCAACGTCCATTGTATGGCTCTTTAGCCATGCTCTCAAGTCTTTGTCCAGCTGCCCCATACATTTGCGAATATGGCGCCTCAAGAACAATATCAGCAGCGTCTTGAATAATTCTTGCATCTTCCATCCCATCCATTTCACCGCCATCAAAATTGATGAAAATATCTATTTTTCCTGAATAATCGTTACTATCAATCCAATCTCCAGCCGGTAGAGAACGACGACCTTCTAATGCAATTACTATCCCCCCGCGATTGGCCCACTCAAAAGCAGTACTGCGAGCAGCCCCCCCTCCTCCGAGTATTGCTAAAACTGCTCCCTCTGCAACATCTATGCCCATATAATCAGCAACTGATACAACACCCAGGCCGTCAAATGTACCGCAAAACCATCCTTGGCCATCCCATCTAAGGCAATTCACTGATTGAATTTCCATTGAATTATCGATTGAATTTACCGCATTGCTAACCAGTGTATGTTTCAATGGCGAAGTAAGATTTATCCAAACCTCTTCTCTCAGTACTGTACTAGGTAGTTCTGAATCACTCATTAATTCCATTTTTTGCGATATCTCTTGAATTTGTAATTCTAAACTTTTTTTTGTCTTTGATTCAATTAATGTAGAACAATCTTGAACAAGTCTTGATGCTTCAACCGCCTTTTCTAATATCGCTGTTGTGCGGTATTTACCAAATGGAGACCCAGTCCATTTCCATGCGAGTGAATCTGGCATCGTGCCTGCATAACCCCATGCAAGAGCATCTTCAATTGATTTAGTTTCAACTAAATCTAACTTTTCTAGTTTGAGATTTGACGCCAAAGATGGTTTCATTGAAACGAGATGATCATGAACTATTGCCAGCAATAATGGTGACAATGACTGTTCTACAGGAGAACCTGCAATCGCGTAACTTACCCCTGCCACAAATATACATAGTGAAGGTAGTTATTGAATACTTGTCGCTTGCAATGTCAAAAAACGGGCGAGGATTCAATAATGAGTATACACAGGGTCACTTATGGAAGATATCAAGTTCAAGGCGGAGAAATCTACTATCAATATGCTGACTGGTGCGCTTGGATTTTACATGACTGCTGCAATGTGGTTTGAATTTAATGATGCTTTAGGAGATATTCTTGGGCCTAGTTTAGGAGTAATAATTGGTACAATAACATTTTTAATTTATCAATCTAACAAAAATGTTAAGGAGTTTTCTTTTGGAGGAAATTACAGCACATCAGAACGTACGGAAGTTGTTAGGCTTGAAGATGGAAGAATTCACCAAAAAGATGGTCATATTGAAGCGGGTAGAAATGCTGTTGGATATATTGCCATAATATACATCATTATTATTCTATTAAGTGAATTGACTTGGTCCAATTTATTGATTTGAGGTAATAAGATGTCTGGATTACTCGATGTTTTCATGATGAAAGAAAGAGTAAATGATGGTTCTAATCCCATTTTGATCGTTTTGGAAAAGGCATCAATGCTGTTAACGTTATTTGTTATTGGAACAATTGGTTATGGATTGAATTTACCCGATTGGGGTATTGGGTTACTAGTTGGAGCAAGTTTAGGCCCTGTCGTGTATATTCATTACTACATATTATACATCAGACCTCTAAAAAAGAGGGGCAACATTGATGTTGAATAGCAATTCTCAACAACTGGGGCAGACATATGAGTGGACTTTTTTCAACTATTTTGGATTTTTTAGGATTGGGCGCTATTGAAGGCGTGGACCTGTTATTTGCAGGTTCTGCAATTGTTGGCACTATTTTATTCATAATTTATTTCCTATTGGTACTAGTCGGCGGTGTTGCTGATGGAGCAATGGATGTAATGGGATTTGACGTTGACTTGGATGTCGGTGCTGAAGGAATATTCCATATGCTTACAATACAAGGACTGCTGAGTTTTATGATGATGTTTGGTATTTTTGGATTAGGTGTTTCTCAATCAAATGACAATGTGTTATATGCTATTGGCGCGGGTACAATTGCTGGAATAGGTTCTATGTGGGTTATTGGCAAAGTATTCCAAATGATGAAAAGTTTGGAAACCGATGGCACTGTAAAGTATCACGAAGCATTAGGGGCAAAGGGGAAAGTGTACCAAACAATATTCCCAGGCGATTCAGGCCAAGTACAAGTTGAATTTACTGGAGCACTTAGAACTGTTTCAGCAGTTAGTCATAATGAAGAAGAAAAAATAGAAACTGGAAAATTCATTCAGGTAGTCGACCACATTGGTGAAACATTGATTGTGAAATCGATTTCAGTAAATAGTTCTAGTGATTCGGAAGAATAAGTCTTGTGAAGACGGGTCAAGACTCATAAAGGAGTGCTCTCATGGCTATGCGAACACTATGGCATCAGGAGCAATATTTCTAATAGGAATCGGATTATTTGTAGCAGTTGTGATGGGAACAATCTATATCGCAACATCAAGATATAAGTTAGCACC